>Ga0065711_1004253_pt1 | contig 38041 bp, 20 predicted proteins | sample Hoacrofraction12_FD_59098 | JGI IMG/M metagenome (GOLD analysis project Ga0065711, IMG submission 59098) | Hoatzin crop microbial communities from Cojedes, Venezuela - Epithelial fraction 12 v2 (version 2) | ecosystem: Host-associated > Birds > Digestive system > Esophagus > Crop | place...
AAAAAAAAAAAAAAAAAAAAAAAAAGAATAAAAACACAACCTCGCTAACCACAGAGTGAGTAGCAAAGTCCTGTCACAGCCGGAAAGCTGGCCAACAGGTAGGACACAAAGGAGTGTTAATAAATGTCCAACTCTCAGCACAGAAAGAAGTTAACAGCGGTGTGCCCTGGGGAGCTGTGCTGAGACTCACACTGTTCCATGTATTTATTAATGACCTAGAGGCGATGGAAAAAGTGCTGATGCAGGAAATTATGTAGGTTAGTCAAGATGAAACAGCACTGTGAGAAGTTCTCAAGCAGCCCAGCAAAACTAAGTTGGAGGTAAATCTTCCGGCATATTTAAATAAGGCACACCTACCTTTAGGAAGGACAACCTGCTTGTACATTTCTAGGCTTACAGTTTCTCTCTCAAAAATCTGTTCACTACCATGTCTGATGCAAGGAAGATGGTGAGTCTTCTCATTTTAATTTGTAAAGTGGGAGTAACCATTTATGTTGGTGAAAATTCTGCCATAAAAAGTCACCAAAAGTAGAATCAGATCTCCTAATACTTTCAAATAGAGCTAAATGCAACAAGACAAAGATTAAACTAGAAAAATAAATGTGTAATAGTGCTACTAAATAAATCAAAGGTTTACTTTCATACTAACAGATTCAACTTTGGTGATTTCTTACAAAAAGAGTGAATTTCCACTACCTTTCACTGGTTTTGGCAAAAAGCTCAAGAGCTCAATGCTGACATTTAAGGATGGAATTGAAAGAAAATGGTATTTTTATTTAAAACACGGCAGCTAGAACACACACATGAACCTTACAAAAGACTCAGAATAAATTCTTAACACTTATTGCAAGGTACTTAGAAAGATCCAGAAAGCACCTCTGCTCTTCCTCATATTAACATCTTATTGAAAAATCGGAGTAGAACAAGAAGGGAGTAACAGAGAAAATGAAATTACAAAGTTTGATGTTAATCCAATTGTAAAAATTAATGCCAACTTTGAAGAGTTACAAAAACTCTCATGATATTTTGAAGTCTCACAATGAATTACGTGATAAAATTCACTATTAGTAAATTCTAATATATTCTGTAGATGTCTGCATAGTCAAGCAGAACATATCCTGAGTACACCTACATACAAAGTAATGAACTTTGAATCAGCTATTGCCCATGGAGAAAAAAAATCTCAGGAGTTATAAAACATTCTTAAACCTGAGTTTCAGAATTATTTTAATGTTCAAGTAGACTATAAGGTTGGTTTGGGTTTTTTTTTTTTAATCATTATGTCATGCTCTATATTTATGGGTGCACCCAATCATCGTTTGTTTATTTAAAAGCCCCACATTCAGTTTTGTTTCCATTTTCTTAAAAAAGGGGGAGATAAGAGAACTAGAAATCATACAAATAGGAAAGAGATGAACATATTATATATACAAGGAGCAACTAAACAGACTGAGATACTTCAGATTGGAAAAAAGACCACAAAAAAGCCACTGGACAGACATGTGTAAATAATTCATAGTATGCAGGGTGAGGTTTTTGCTTTACTGTTTCTAACACATGCTCTAATGGGTATTCAGTGCAGATACAAAATGCAGGTTTTTGGTATTAAGGTTCCAGGGAAGTATCACTGTGTTTTCCTCTGCTCTCATACACACCTCTGCTCACCTGCTATTCACTCCTGTGAACAAAATAGTAAGCTAGATGGATATGCAATTTGAACTAGTACAACCATTCATACATTCTTATTAGAGAGAAAAAAGGTTATGATCAAAGAATGCTGGGAAAATTATTAAAGAAATCACAGCTTGGGGGTTACAATTTGTAGGAGCTAGCATTAAAAAACGATAAATTGCCACATACTATAGCCTTTCTATTTTTTAAGTGCCGTAATATGAAAATCAAAGTGGGAATTGTTTAAAAGTCAAATGTTGCTGATAATTATCATCACAGAACTTACTCTCCTTAACTTAAAAGGCCTGATCATAATTTTGAGCACAGCCATACACAAGGCATCACAAACGATGACTTGAAGACACAGGCACTGTAGGAAAAGATGCATATCTAGAAATTTTGTATTAAAGAAAATCTTCTGTTACACCTCGAGTTTGACTCTTCTTTGCCTTGCATCATGCAGTCATTTATACCAACAGCTGAAGTATCGGTAGAAGAACCAAGAGAGAAATTCTAAAATACTGCCAAATTAGAACGTAGTGGTTTATACCTACTCTGCAATAGCCTGAATAGCTGCAAAGTAATTGAGCATTAAAACCTGATTTACTGTGAGATAAAAAGGATGGAAAATGCCCAATTATTTAATGACCTTTTCCAACCCCACTCCACTGGAGAAATACATAAATAAATAAAACATTCAGCATGCAGCAGGAATAATGAAACAATGCTCTTACACAAAACTAGTGGGGGAAGAGAACTCTCTAGTTTAGAAGGATAATAAAGAGTTTTCATAGTAGAAGCAAGAAAGTGGAGTAGGGGGAATTAACTCTTGGAGGTTATTGACTCGAGTAGTTTAGTAAGACTACAAAGTATTAGCAATATAGATAAGAACAACATCCACAGTTGCAGTAAAATAAAATTACAAAGCCTATCAGTACTCCAGTTCCAGGGTTTTTTTAAACAATGTCTAGGTAGTCTAACTTGATATTTAGCTCATAAAACTAGAGATTTTCACACCGGTCTTTAGACAGTTTGCTGCTAAAAATGATCAAAACTATTTATTTGCCACAGAAGTAGAACATAAAATTTTTAAACGAGCTGTTAAGCTATAGCCCTTACATCGAATGGCATCAGCATACTTTTGAAATCAACGTCTAAAAGTACTTCATGTTTTACAAAAATGTTCAGTTACTAGCAAACAACAGAAAGTTCAGACAGCCATGGGTTCTAAGCAGAGATGAGTTTAACTCTGTGTTTTTCTTTAATAGAGTAAAAATGAAGCTCTCTGGAAGCAAAGTAACATTCAGGAAGATATCTATAAACCAGAGAGTGATAAAGGGGTGAAAAGCTCCATGCTGCTTTAGGAAGAGGAAAGCAATGCTATGATTAAAAACACCTGAAGACACCTCATGTGTCATGGCATTTTTCTATATTTCTCTTGTTCACTTAATAATAAGATATAACTATAGTCACAGACAAGGTACATGCCAAATACGTCAGCCAAAGCACTCTTTTTTAAAAACAATCGGACAGAGTTTCCTGTTTAAGAGCAATTTGGGGTTGTGATAGGATCACAGAAAGCTCAGCAGTCATTACTCACAGCAAAGATACTCGAACATACATGAAATCCACGTTCCTACACTGCACGTCACAGATACATGTGCTAAAAACCTTTTACTCCTATAATTTTTCTTCTATGTAGCAATTTTTCAATCTGATGAACAAACAAGACCACTCAAGACCAGGAGACATTTTTTTCCATCCTATTGGCAATCTACTTATAGTACTTCTCTAAATATTCAAACGTACCAACAAACTTTGAACACAACAATAATCACTCTTAGCCTGCTGCATTTTAGGTTGCTATTTGCAATTTTTAAAAATATTCAGCAAGAAAGTAAGTTTTCTATCTTAGCTGACTGGATCTTTAGCATTGACTAATCAGTTCCAAATAATAAGGCCCACAGCTCCCAATTGAAAAGGGACTGGGCACAGTCCTCTTTGCTCACAAACTTCACTCAAAAAAGCACTGAGTTCTCACTAACAAAAATTTCTGGAAGTAAAACTTGTAACATTTTTCAAGTTTTTGCAGGCTGTATTTCCTTGACCAAGAAACCTTTACACACCTGTAAGCATGCATATAAAACTCAGTTTCAGCTGGTTTTAAGTATTCTGGAATTATTCTTTTGATGAATCCATCATGCAGTCTTCAAGATAACAGAAAGTACTTTTTGTGCCCTTCCTAACTGAGAAGTAGGTTGGGTGTTAAAAATGTTTCTCAATTTATAATGGACTAATGAGCAAACTTTATCACTTTATTCCTAATACTGACTATGAACAATAAAACAATAAACAAACAAACAACCTACAGAAAAAAACCCAAAGCATCTGCAGTTTCTGAACACCATCGTTGACCTTCCTCAAATTACTATGATATCATGACACAATGAAAAAGGCAGAAAAATATGAACAGAAGTTTCAGTTCACATGACTTCCAAGCCATACTAGCCATCTCAGGACATATTTGTAAAGATTATACTTATCTTACTGAGATGGACTTGGGCAAGTCCAGTTTCTATCAAAGTATTTGACAGTATATTTACAGGATAGTCCAGTGGATTGGTGCAACGTAACAACTTTATAGTAGTTATTCAGAAACCAGAAATTCTGTTGTCAAGATTCATAGTTTTAACCAAGTCCTCCATGAACAAAGAAAGAGTAGAAACAGATCTTTGAGGGTAATTTATACATTGCTTTTGGCACTATTCATCTAGCTGCTGCAAAATATCCAAGTTATTCTGTGGAGCCCTGACACCAAATGCCTATTAGTTCCCCTGTACTACTTTTAGGAGGAATGCAAAGGCAGCCTAGCAGACAAAAAGTGTTGCACTATTGGAATCTCCAATATAATAGTCTTTTATCTCGCAGTCTCAGTGTTTCGAATCAACAGCTATGTTTAAAAGAATTAAAACAGAATTTGACCGCAGACAGGCAGGACACCAGCATACTCCTTTATGAATGTGTTATCTAGCTAGTCGGCGAGCACGCCAAGAGTACACTGTTTGAGCACTTGGTATCTTAACCTCCTCGCTTAATAACTACATAATGCGTCTCGTATGGTAAACGCTCAGAGTGCAGGCAGTTAGGGCAACTGAGAAAATGCATTGCATCACTCTGTTTGGGACCACCAGTGCGGTCTTTGGACAAGATCCTGCTTTCAGGAGGACATGGCTGAAAACAGCTCCCTAATTAGCATCAGACAGGCACAAGCTTGAGCAGAAACACAAGGGTCAACAGATTGAAGAGCGGGTCAAGCTACCAAAACTCTATGGGACAATACACAAGCTACAGGGCAGCAAAGCTTCTCATCTGTGTAGACAATAAGCTATGCTAAAATCTCTAAACCCTCCTCCTTCCTCACACTCCCTCCCCCTTCCAAAGGGGGAGAACAAAATTAAATGGCTCTGTTGTCAGTGTGACATGATCACTAATTAGCAGTTACAGTTTTCTGAATAAACACAAATAAACAGAGGCCAAGTCCACATCACTTGCAGCCAAAAATGTTTATGTTGTATATAAGGGCCCAATTAGCCGAGCATTAAGAAAGTACAAACAATCCCTCACAAAATCTCACACTTCCCATCACACCGAGGACAGAAAACACACAGAAACATTTCTGGAAGAGAATCAGTTGTACCTTTTCAGCCACTCCGATTTATTTTATTACAAGGATTGACACTTAAAAAAAAAAAAAGGAAGTAATTAAAAATCAGAAGGTTTGTTTCTCAAAAACAAAATTACTATTGATTGTTGCTTCAGAGTAAGCACTCCACATCCCGAAAGGGATTCTTCAGCAAGATTACACACTCCAAATTTTAGATGTCTACCTTTGAGAAATAAGCAATCACCTGATCATTTTAGACATCAGCTTTAAGTGAATCATGCTCAGAGTGCCTGTTTGCTCCACTGGCTTTGAAGGGAGCCCAGAACACTAGCTTAGATGTTAACATACATATTGGACCTCTGTTGGTGGTGGATTTCTTTTTCCTTTTCAAAATTAATCTAAGAGTGGGGTAAACACACCACTGTCTGGTTTTGCTAAGCTGTTACAATCAGAGCATTGCATAAACTTCACATCGTCCTTGAACTTCGATGAGATGTTTGCCCTTTTTGGAACAGGTCAAATTTCCCAATGGAAAAAAGAAAAAGAGGAAAAAAACAAAGGGTTGTTCTCATCAGAGAACGAAATTTACTTGCAGTTGCTTCACTCAGAAACAAGCTGTCAGCAGTCAGCAAGACCATCGCTTCTCATGGCTTCCCTGGCATCTATAGTCAAACTACTCTAAGCCCAGAGGGCCAACCTTCAATACAATGCACAGCACAGGCAGGAAACGGCAATGGGAAACAAGCGTATGCTGGTGAGATCTGGAGGGCAAGAACCAGGCTCACACACAGCGGAGGAGAAGGGAGCTGAGGCAGTAGGAGACCAAGAGGACAGCTGGACCAGTGAAGTGCAAGCAAAAAAAAACAACAGTGGATGAGAAACCAAATGACATCCAATAGGGATTATAAGTCCTGTCATGTTCTGTGTTTTATCTTGATTATCATAAAACTTATCAGAATAGAAATCATCATCCATGGAGAAAATGGAGAAAGAAAACATTTCCCAGGACCTAACTGGTTAAGGAACTTCTCTGAAGTGCAATGACTAAATAGCGAGCCATCACGTAATTATTTAAGGAGGTATACATTGCATTGCTAATCCTGTAAGCCACATACTTATGAACAAATGAGAAAACATGATTTTAAGTAAAAAGGCATTAAAAGGCATGCTTTTTAAGGATATTCCCACATTTTTGGAGGCTTCAGGAATTAGTGGTCAGCATGTTTTTCAAAATATCCAAGTGATTAAATGAGGATATTCCTGAAAATACAATGACAGCACTACTAAGAGTAAACGGGTGGTCACTGTTCCAAAGATAGTAGAAGGATACACATAAATAGAACCAGAGCCGAGTGACCAAGAAGAACGGGCCAAACACTAAAACTGAATTCACAAGGGCAGGCAAGAAATGGACTGAAATCTTGGGACAATGAAAGGAGGACTTGTTTTTAAGTGTAAAATCTGAAGTCATAATTCAAGCAAAATGAACATCAAAAAGGAATTTCAGACAAAGTCAATACAAGACCTGACTAAATATTGCAGGCTTTAGACTACTTCAAAAACTAAAAATTTAGTGCAACAGATGTTCCAGAACAATATAGGTCAGGAACAGCATTTCATCGTTTTACAATAAAGCAGTGCTTTCACATTTGAGTGTTGTTTACAGATAGTTGAATTGGAAAGGGAATAACCTTGCCAAACAGAACAACGCAATGGGGCCTCTTCTAAAATAACACCTGTACCTTAACTGCTTATTAACTGTCATATTTCATATATTACTTAACTACAATGAAAGCTCTAGAGATTATAATACTTAAATGCAGATCTCTATTCCTATTGGTTCAAGTTAAGAATTTAAGAAATGCCTCATACTACATCTAAGAGTGGTTAGTAATATAGTGCATTGAATCTTTCAGGAAATTTTCTTCCAAGGAGGAGAAAAACCCAACTTACTCTCACAGTACTATATACGCCTAATATATGCCATATGTGTAATATGTTAAACATGCATTCAGTCTTCATTTCAGTCATAGATAAGAATTAAGAAAAAAACATAAATGTCACTAAAAGTTCAGATTTTGGAGTACATTCTTTCCTCTTGAAAAACAAAGTTGTTTTTTTTAAATGCAATTTGTTTTTAATAGTTTCTCCTTAAGGAGCAGTTTTGAATGTAATGAGGCAAAAAGATGTGTTTTTCTGGTTGCTTATGTGCAACGTCATACTATTCTGCTGTAAAGCATGGAGGAGAATTTAAACTTCAGGGAAAGCCCATCTAACTCCCTTTCTCAAGGTCTACCATTAAAGTCAAAAGACTAATTGCTTCGAAGCTTCAGCAGAGATTTATTTTCACAAATCTTTAGACCAGAAAGTTAAGCAAAGTTGAGGGGGGAGAAAAGACAGAGAACAGGAGTGGCAATTAATTGTAATATTATCTATGGTAAGCAAGTAGCAAGTTGTGTTGAATTTTCACACCAGAGAAATTAAGGAGCAAATGTTACAATAGAAGAATATCCATTCTGTGGTTTTTGCAATTCACCAGCACCATTCAAAACAGTAGTCTGGGACTGATTGAAAAGGTAGACCACATTTTAAAATTAATTTTAGAAATAAGCATATCAACATAAAGGAAAAGACTTTTCTTTATTTTCTTTACAATAACTTTTCCTATTTTCTGTTACTTGACACAAAAAGTGCCCATCTTTACAACGAAGTGTAATTTAGAAACCTACAAACTTGCTCTATTTTTGTTTGTGAATTCAGTCACTTACACCATGCCTCCATAGCAAAACATTGCAGTACATTCAAATTCTGATCTGCAGCTCCATCCTTACAAGTTTTATGCATTTGGACAAATTCAAACAAATGTATTATTTTACACTGAGCTAAAGTTTCACTACGCAGCACCTGCACTTATCGTATCTAATAAGTCCCAACATCAGTATTTTAGAAGGCAGGCATTTGTTGAAGAAAGATGTTGAGATGACGTATTCAAGACCTTAATGAATTTTTTTTTTTTTGAGGGGGATTCTTTTAGGTCAGGTCTTTCTTCCAGCTACGGGATTCCTCATCTAATAACATTAAACAAGAAAGCAAAAAAGATAGCATTTTAAGTTACATACAAAAACCTCTTTGCAATAGTACTGCACAATTTGCAAAGGCACAGCTCGGACAAGAGTTCAGAATTTTGCTAAACCAGCTTTGGCCACTTTGGTTTTCACACACAAGTCATAGGCAGTGCCATACCCCAGCTTCTCCAACAACAGCCTGATCCCATAAGGCCATTCCTCGCTGACTTCAGTGTAGAAAAGCTCTGAGGCACTAAGGACTAAGTGGCCAAAACTGTTCCACACCTGTAGAGTTACAGGATTCCTGCCTTTTTAAGGAATTGCAAAATATTGGATTTATTCATCTCCTTTTCCTTCCCCCTTCCCAAACGAGACAGTTTAATCGTGACCTGGCACATCACAACCAGCTGGCATTTCATGCTGTTCCCAGCACTGATCAATCAGGACCTCGAAGTTAGATGGATGCATTAAGGCCCAGAAGATTTTCAAGTACAGGTTTCAGTTCATGCAGAGTTGGCAAGGGTTTTGTTCCCCCCTATTGTTCAGTGATCCACAGAGAGTTCTTACAGATGCTGAAAGTTAAACTGTAGTGAAACCAAACCTTTAAAAGAGCAAAACCAGAATGTGATTGAATGAAGCTCCAAACCAGAGTGAAGACAGCCTTTAGCAAGATTCTCTAAAAAGGAAAAACAGGCTTAGTATTTTGCAGTGACATAAAAACCCCTCCACAAGTTTGAGACTTTTCTTCCAAAAGACTTCATGAACCTGGATAGAAGCCTGCTTTGCACAAGTAAGTTGAATATCAGAAAACTGATCATAGTACTTCTTCACCCCTCAACCTGCCAGTCTGCTGAGTGCCAGCTTCAGAAGTTCTGCTGAAATACAGCTCTGGCTACGATACACAACAGTTCAAATGACCATTTACTGCAAAGTGAACCCCTCTTTCAGAGAAGAAGTCACATACTGTAACAAATATCTACCCTACACTGTCCTCTACAAGGCTATTGCATTAGCATGTTGACATATCAAGGTAAGGGAGAAAGGGATTTCTAGGCGCCATTTGTAAACTTGTTCAGAATGCTTGCTTGGCTGCGCGTTCCAAGCTATCCTTACAGTATCTTCATCAGGGCGCTCACGCTGCGTGTTAGGTGCTTACAGATTTAACTGGAAGTCAGCAGCGGAGTTCTGTAGCTGAATTTACAAGCACGATGCAATAATTACTCAATTCTTTTCTCCCTCATGCCAAGCAGATTATGAGTTTGTTCCTATACTGCTATTGTGACTAAGGGCCCGGGACAGTGAAAGAAGGTGCTGCGTAAGCATAAGGAAGCTTTGCCAATATGCCTCACTCACTCCTGATCTACGATTACCCTTCGGTTCCAGCGCTGAGCCTGTGCGGGAGACAGGTTGCCAACACTGTCACAATGTGTGATGTTTCTCTGATGCGGACAAATGCCCCTGAGGGAAGAGGAAGAAACCCATGAACTCTCTGTCTCACTTGCAAGTCATGCCAGAATGCCCATGTAAGAATAAATAAATTATAATAATTTAAAAGGCAGCTGTTCAATGTTAAAAACTATAATATAACAAATAGATTTATTTTCCTTCCTCTCTGCACTGCTCCAGAAACAAGAGAGAAGCCAAACTGGAGGGAGCAGAAAGGACTTCCCCCCTCTCACCCTTTTTTTCAGACTACTCAAACAGCTTCTAGCCAGCCAGATACAAGAATATAAACCACACATCATCAAAAGTCAAAAAAATCTACACTTCAAAGAGAACACAAGCCATTAATATAAAAAAATTATAATAAAGCCCCTATGCTTCAGAGAAAAGATTACAGTCCAGTCACAGCGTCACATATGGTTATGGATATTAAAAATTTGTTTCTCAGATAATCACTAAGGGAACAAGCAGGCACTCTAACAGCTGCCAGTATTTCCTATCTGACTCCCTAAGAAGAGATTGGTGCTCCACAGAAAATGTTGCATCCCACTATTTTCGCCCATATCTGGGGGAAATACACATTACCCCCCTCCTTTTCAATCCCGATCCCACAAGGCCCTCTACTTTAAGCTACTGAGCAATTCCAACATGAGCACTGTCTTAAGTGCTTCAGTTGCTCAATGGCTTCAGCTGGGTTTAAAGAGAAAATAAATACAAAATAAATAAATAAAGAGGAATAAACTCTTGTTGAGACTCTTGAGAAAAAAGAAATTTTGTTTCACTTCAAGGAGAAATCATCAAAACACAAAAATTTTACTTTGAGTCTCAGATGCCAAGGTATACCAAAGAGACCACTGCTCAGCACCCCCATGACCAGATAAAAAACCTCCTTTTCTTCCTGTTCTACTTCTTGTGTCTTCCCAGGGACCTCAGTTTGAGCTCTTAGTTTANCATAATAAAGAACAGAAATAATTATGTCGTTCAGCACCAGAAATCCTCAAGGTGGTTATTGCAATGCCATCTGCTCTGGTACGGATGAGAACATCTTCCAAACGCAAGAGACTTTGGGAACGACACTCATCCTTGCTCAAACTCTAGCCTTTCCTCAAATGATAATCAAGTGACACACAATACCAATGGCAGTGCTATATACAGCTTCAGTTATATCTTGCTTTTTATACTTAGAATCATAATTTCCATGGATCAGTCCAATGGTCTAGAAAATTTAGTAAGCATTCGGGCATTAGCAAAAGCCCCTGCAAAGTTTTTTAGTGTGTTACCATCAATTTTCCTTAGCTCACATTCCCCAGAATGCCACTTCGGACAGAGGGGGGGGCGGGAAGCATTAGTTGTTCATGACATCACTGAGCAACTAAGATGTAGTAACTATGAAAACAGAACGATAAATGTCTTCAGAAGTACATCATGAGACAGACACATAATAAGACTACAGATGTTTTACTTCTGGAATACGGATTTCTTGATAAAACTTTGGAGTTTAGTTCACATTTTCCAACAAAATCCTTACACTGTATATCACCTGACCTAGGGAGAGCAAGCAAGCAAAAGACAGCAAGGAACATGTCCAGTGATACTGTGAAAGCTGGCAATATTGTAGGTAACTTAACACAGCTCAGAGACTATTGACCGCACAGAACTAATATGCGTGTGAAGTTCTGCCAAAACACTGTCAGACTTGCAGAGTGCTGAAGTGCCAGAGGTTGAGCAAAAAGCAAGAACAAGCTATCAGTTGATTAAAAGTCAAAGCCACTGCTGTATAGAATGCATAATATAATAATCTACATACTGTAGAATAGTGTAAGCTACTCTAGAGAATGCAGGGGCTCAACTTTTGAAAACAGCTTGAAAAGCTCTTCCACTGCTAAAAAAAAAAATTCAACAACTGGAATTTGGAAACACTTTATACCCCAGTGCAACTGGCAGATGGCATGTCTTCCAGGGAAAAAACTACTATTTAATTTGTATTAACACGTTTCTCTTAGTTAAGTTAAACTTTCCCTAGAGGTCTGCACAGGAAAAATAGCACACAATATTCAATTAATGAAGAGCACTCAAAACTATGAGAGGCAAACAAGCTGGAGGTGAATCACATTTTAAGTGCTTCTCTTGAAAATGTTTCCTCTAATCTTAGGTAAGCAGTTAGTCCTCACCTTTCTTCCATTCAGCAGGCACAAGGAATAAAAATGCGTCTACAGCGATAGCAGTGCTGCACAGAAAGCAACAGCATTAGCTCTGACGCTACAGAGCTGCCTGGATCCGCTCTTGATGTCTGTCACAGTAACAGCACTGATACAAGGTGCGAGGATTCGTCCTCTGGGGTAACTGGTTTAAATCAGGCTCTGGTTAAAGTTGAAACAAATCTGCTGGCCACTGCTCAGGCACTATAAAACAACCTGTTCCACATCACAAAACCACCAAACATTTCTGCAAAAACCAGCAGCATGCGAGACCCACCAGTATGAATCCCATGGATGACAAATGTCAAGCCACTGGCACGCTGTTGGACACCAAGGCTAGCCATTAATCTGGGAGGGGAAAGTACAGTAAAGGCATATCCATAACGCAAGAGATAAGGGATATGGATGATCATGACGTGTAATACTACCTTGAATGGTTTCTACTTTACATTATAAATCGTTGTTACTCTTCAAGTACCCCTAGTAAATGAGACGGCTCCACTGCTGGCGCACACACACACAAAATCCCCACATGCAAGAGTTCTCAGCACATCACGCTGCAAATGTGCCTTGCATCACACTGAAGCCTCTCCGACAACTCGTTAAATATTATGCAGTTCTGCCCATTTCACCCAAATAGCTACTAAGAACAAAGTACGTCTGAATTTGTTATGCGTTTCTATAGCTGTTCATGAAATGTGTAAAAACATCAAATCCATCACAAGTGCGGAAAAAACAAACCCTCAGGAACACTTTTATATGAAAAAAGAGGCAATTATTTATATTTTGTTGAAAACACAACTTTACACAGTTCAATAAACAGAAACATTTCACTGCTTCCTAGAAGAACTCAAGCTACTGCTGGACTTTAATTGGAAATTTTATTAACTGGTCAATTAACATATTAATGTAAAATCCCTTTTTGTTTTTGAAGTAATTTACATATACTAACAAAACATTTGATATAATGATAGCTACAGAAAGCAACTGTTAGGTAGTGCTATGTCTTTATCTCAGCACTGAGCTGTCTTGTTTTAATATGTATGATTACATATTCACTCCAATATGGCAAGATTATTGCCTGGGACCACAGAATATCATACTGGAAGGGTTATTTCCAGAGGTTCGGTAATCCCTTTCCTTTCCACAGTACGAATACTATCAGTCCCACTCAGCCACTTAACAGAAGAAAATGTACAGTTCCTTTTTTCCAGAATTCTGGGACTAAGAGTTGTGATGGACAATTTGTTGAGTGGTGAGGGATTTTCCTCGGAAAGGTAACGTGACCCTGCTCTACCTCTGCCGTACCTGCAAGGAAATGCTCTTCTCTACTTCTTTAAACGAGGAGTGACTTTGCTTGTGGTTGGTACAGCTTTCTCAACACATTCCTTTCTTAAAGAAACTGGCTTACAAAAGAATATCCATAAACAGAGTTTAATTAACTTATTTAACAAACCTGACCTTGTGACTGTTCACACTGCACACCCCCTTCCTTTCCTGAGCTCATATTTTGCATATCTTATGGCCCAAACACAGACTGAACATCGTCTAGTGTTTCACTCATTTTTTTTCTTCTGGAAAACATTCACTATCTAAATTCACTATTCACTATCACTTACATTCACTATCTAAATCACAGTATTTGCTTAAATTCATGAGGTCTGATTTTGATTAAGCAAAATCAGCCTCACTGTATGGGAGGTCTCTCGGGAGGAAGTAAATAGTTTCAATTCTTTGTCCTTGTAAATTCAATTCAGACTAGGTGCATGTGATCACAAGCAAGTCGAAAGTGACTGCAACCCCGAGAAGGAAAATTAATTGGCAAGTTTCTTATGCATCCAGGCACACTAGGTCCATAATAAGGCCACAGAACAAGAAACGTTTGCATGACCAGATTACAGAGCATATCCAGAATTCCCAAGATAACAGATTGTATCAAGGTAATGCATAACTTTCGGGTTTTGCTGTGACGTTTTTTTTTTTCTTCCCTTTTTCCAAGTAAGATTTTTATTTTCTTTTACTAAAGCTCTAAATGTAGCTGCTTATATTTCACTACACTATCCTCAAAGAGAGGAAAAAACCTCTATCAGTAAGTTCAGCGTTAGGTCTTTTGATTTAACTGACAGCTCTTCTTCTGCACACAGAAAGAAGTTTGAAATCATATTGTTTATGCAAAGCACTTCCTCTGGAAAGCTGAATTTAGACTGGGGACATGAAGATACTAGTTGCTTTTATTTTCATTCCTTCTTATTAAATTAGTAACAGCAAGAAGTTTATAATTTGCATCCAAAGTTTCAGATACTCTGTACATAGATCAAAACACATCCCTGTAACACGCGATATGCTTTGAAGTTTTAGTATCAGCATAAATTGTACTTATTTCCCTAAATAAGAGAGACTGTCCTAAATTGTGGGGAAATTTGCATCAACATGAGGCTTCAAAAATTTTACCTCCTCTACCATCAATATCGTTGCCCATAAACCTCCCCTACTGCAGACATTACCAGTGTTTCTAACCATTACCTCCTCTTCAAGGTCTGACATTTCTTTTTAACTTGCAAGCTCCAAGGAGATTGTTCTGAGGAATTTACAGACTAATGGAGGGGAAAAATTCTGATCTGGTGAATAAAGTCAGGTCACAATTCCCTATGGCTCTTGCTCCTTTGATTGCTTTGAGCTTTTTTAACCAACAAAACAAAGGAAAAAGGTTACCACTCAGTCTAGAAATACTGACAAGACACTGGGACTCCTTCTCTCTCTCTGGTCTATTTGAACTCAAGTCACGAGGAGGTAACTACATGAGTATACAAGAGTCTCTCAGACAGCCTGGCTCAACCTGGCCTGGAGAACATCCACTCCTCAGAAAGCGCGTTCAGCGCTCACCCCTCTCTGCAAAGTGCACGTAGCGAAGACTTAAATCCTTTGGACTTGCACCCAAGCTCTGCTGAGACCCCCCCAGACAATATGATATCACTGTTCCTTTATACCTATTACCATAACATAATTGTTTGGGTTTAAAATGAATAGCAGTTGGGACACACTCCAGGTCTTTACTACAACCGACTTAAAGCTGGAATAAGCTACCTTCACTGCAGCAGTCTTCCTCTGGAACTTGCTTTCTCCTTCTGCTTGTAATACTTCAAAATCAGCTCTGAACCCTATAAGATTTCTTCCCTGAAGAAAATTCAAAGTTTAACCCATTTTTTTCTGATATTTAATATAATTCATTAAGTCAATATGCATTTAACCTGTTCCTTGGACTTGCATAAGAGTTTAATCTTTTGTAAGAAAGTATAATACAATACAGATTAGTATTTAACCACATGACAAGCAGCAAAGAAATGAGAAGTCTTTCCTCTGTCTGAAGGAGATTAGAAAAAATCAAATTTAAAATTTTTTCAAAAACTGTACTGTCCTCAGAGGGAAAACATTCTGCAGTCTTTACAGACTGCACACTCACTACATTATCTGTTCCCACCATACCTCTTTTCTGTTACAATTCATAATATATTCTTATAAAACCTACTGTACACAAGCACCTCATTATAGCATGCAAATTCTCTAGTTGCCAACTTCATTAGTGCGGGTGAGCTGTATCAAGTAATGCTGCTTTCTCCACTTGCTAAATGAAGAGTATTAAAATAATCCATAGAAAGAGAGAAAACAGCAGGAACTGGAAACTAGAAAACTTGAGACTCCTTTTGCAATACACAAATTCAGCATCAGCTCTCTTAATCATCCATCTGCTAGTGAGGCACTAGCAATCAAATTAAAATTGCTTCAAATACCACATAGGTTTTAGTTACCAAAAAGTCTTGTCAATGTGCACATAGGGCACAGTGAATGTCTGTGCACCCATGCGTGATCTACATGCATTTTAATTATTCTGCCCTAATTCGCACATATGTAGCTTGAGAAAGAGGAGCATAAAGGCTTGTAAGATTTGTAAAGGTTGTGCTTAAACTACACACGTAAGATACCTGTGCATGTATGCTCCAGCAGTGTCTGCAGGAAGGATGGATTATTTCCCAGCCTCTTGCTCTGGGATCCTAAAATCCTGTTGAAAGCCTGTTTACAAAATTCACAGCAGAAGCTGACCAAACTAATTTTAAGACTCAAGTTCAGCATCCGCTCATCGGATTTTTGCATAATAAATACTGATACTGTTTTGACAGAACTATTTTTTCCCATCCTAAATACAAAGCTAGAACTGCTACATGTTTTAATATAGACAGCTGATGGGAACAAGACCTACAAATCCAACAGCAACTTTTAACTTTAAATATATTTTTAACTTAGAGAAGATCATCTTGTTCTTGAATATAATTAAACAGATTTTTCTTTCTTTCTCATATGGCCTTTATCAAGGGTGGGGGGGTTTTGAGGAGGAGTAGGGGTAGGAGGTTACAAGCATGCTTGTGGATCTTTCTAAACTGTTCCTTTTTGTTGTAAAATCTGTAGACTCTTGGCATCAGCAGGCCAACAGCTGTAGAAAACTAGTTTCATTTGAAACCCTATAGGCAAATATTCTTGCAGCCTCCAAAATCTCCATCAATTCACGCAAACTGTGAGCAAGCTGTTGCAGACAAAGGAAACCTGCTTATACTCACAAAAGCTCAACGCATGTGATTCCAGTCATGTGTCAAAGTGAAACAACCCAATTAACATTCCATTCAACATTTTTCAGGAAGAATCAGTATACACAAATTTTTCAAGTAATTACTTGAGGAGCTCTGCAGAAAGCTCAGACTTCTGCTAAGTTCAAAACATTATTCAAATATATTACATGACAGCAAACCAGAAGCTTTTAAGTTAAGCACTGTAAGAATCAATGATTTGCTTCTATTTTTGGTATTAAAATCCAAAAATACTACAGGTATATCACTGCAGGAATTTGCTACAAGAAGTCATAGCAAAGTCTACTAGCTTGATCTGGAGGAAGGTCAATCCATCAGGAAGCACATCATGGTTACCTACATTTTAGGAGATGATTAAACAGATTCTGTAACCTCTAGAAATTAGAGATGGGGCATTTGATTTTTGTTTTAAGCATTGAGATTAGCTGTTAGTCTGCTTACTTGAGCACATAAAGAATGAAAAGTTACTGAATTAGGAAGTCAGCAATGCTTGTGCAGTTTCTACTAAATAATCACTTATTCGGGAAGAAAATTAACTCAATGGGTAATCACCATCATCTTACTGAGAAAAAAATTAATGACATTATATGGGAATGTCAACTCATTTAAACAGGGTATGTCACCTCTGGCATAAAAATATCTTTTAGTATTGAGGTAAATAAAAATGTATATTCTCAAATTTCAGAAGACAAAGTATACACCAGGCAAATTCTATGTTTGTGCCTGCAATTAAAAAATCTTAAACTAAGATGGCAAGTGAAGTAGGGGGGAAGATAGGAGCATCTGTAAGATACGAACTGATTGTCAGGGTAGCAATGACTGCCTTGAAACACACACTGATACTTTGTGTACTTATTGTCTGACAAACAAGAGGTTTTAACTGAAACATATCTAAATACAATAAATTTCTTACATAATTAAACAACAAATGATGTTTTACCAACAAAATGCAGCTGCTCAGTAAGATCCACATTCATCACAGTAGCTTTTTAGTAAGGCAGATTTTCAAAATTGCCTAAGACTTGCCAAGCTTCAATACACTGAAGCTCAACGTTTCTATTCCAAAATGTTTTAGTCTTCAAGCTCCTTTAAAAAAAGTTTCTTCCCACCACACTTATGCTGATTAAATATCAGGCAGTGTAAAAGATTAATTTGTAAAATACACAGCTGGAAATAGTCATTTTTATGGTCTGTTGTGCTATATCTCACAGAACCTCCGATTCAACCAAAGCCTGCACAGCTCTTCACCGGTTAACCAACTGCGGCAATCCCCCAGCTTTCATCGTCCCTTTCAGTTGAGACAATGCAGAAACACATTCCCTCCCAACTTCTAGCAATCACATTAAAAACCAGCAACCACTTCCACAAGAGTTACAAGTTTATTACTCAGGAGACAACAGCTAGCAGCACCTGGTTACATGTACTAGGTACGATGCTCTTGAGTGTGCTTTCAGTTCTTCGAAATTTTAAAATTAAGCTGTGATTTTAGCACCCATTAAACATAATTTGAGGAGTCCAAGTATCCTACTGTTTTAATGAACTCATCTCTCCAACCCTTCATTCCCCTTACCATCCATTTTACAAATTATTTTCACAGGCTGGTTTCTTTTAAAATCTCTAGCCAAGGAGTAGTACCGACCAGCATTCACACAGATCACTGCATCCCACTGTCAGCTTTTGGTCCAATGCTTATTTTATTGCTTATCCACAGAACACCAAGAACCAGTAGCCTCAGCTCACTATGGATATCAGATGGCAACATTAAATACCTCTAATATTTGTTTTCTGCAGTCATTCCACTCAGGTGTTTTTCCTGGATTTATCTGACAGAGTCATTTAAAAATCTTGACGTAGATCAGTGACCATGTTGACACAGCCTGATAATCACAATGTCATTACATTTTATGTGGAAGCAGGAGTTGGCAGTCAAAAACCAAGAATAGATATTCCCACACAAGTACAAGTATTATTTAATCTTGGCCCTGGGTAACCGATAGCGTATACTATGAGCATTTGATAAACGAACAAATAAAAGGAGTTACACATTCTGGTTTTGGGCAGTGACAGGAAAAGGCTGATGGAGTACCAGCACTCCAGCTATTTGTTTCATCTATATTTCATTTTGTCACATTATGTATGCTACTAGGCCTCCACATTCTGATGTTAAAGAGAAAAAAAAAAAAAAAGCTGCCTCTAATCACTGTTCCTTCTATCCATGCTGAGAGCAAATCTGCAAAATGAATATGCCAAGAAGAGTTCAGGTCAGGAACAGTAAGGTGCAACACTCAAACAATTCAGTGACAGCACTTTCATTCACCACGAGGCAGACAATACGCTGGTGCTACAAAGACAAACTTTCCAGTTCTCTGCCACCTGTCAATGCTTCATTTTTACTATTTGCTTTGTCTGACAGCTGACTTGGAGATACAATTCTGTCTGTAAATTCTTTTTTTAAAAGTCCCAAAATACAGAGATACTTTGATGCTTATCTGAGTGCTTTTTTTCAGATTCATATGCACAGTGGAGCACATACTATACACTGAAGAAAACTAATACAGTCAAGAAATTGGTGGGAATTTAAGAACACCATTTTACATATAAGCCTCACTGTACCTATGAATCATGTTCAAAAATATTTAAAATGGGTAAAGTCCTATCTATTTTCACCTCTCCCACACAGAGCAAGCTATTCTGCCGATCATCAGGAAGAATAAGGAACTTACTAACAGCGGTTCAGAGCACTTCCTCTGAAAGGTGTCTCTTGCTATATATTATCTTTTGCCTCTCCTAAGCTGTACAGGAAAGAAAAGTGCAGATTATGTGTCCCAGAGTGATTAACAGGTCTAATAATGGTAACAGTGGAGGATTTCCAGGTATACACAGCACTATGAGCCCCAGGAAGCCAGCACACAAGAGGGGAGAATTATAGAAGGGGCATATCAGAATGTAAAGGCAATGAAAACTACTACTTAAGACGTTAAAGGAAGGTGGCAACCTTCCATGATCCACTATTCCTCTTATTAGCAGGCCAGAAATATTAATTAATTTAGAATAATGGGAAGGGGGGAGATTTCATCTTCTTTCAATGCATCAGCAATCTATCACAAGTATAGAGAGGATGCCTTAACATTTCTACTTACAATTAAATTTTCAGGTTGATATACCCTGTTCAAACACTTAGTATCTGATCAAATCACCACAGCTGAGTCATGATAAAACTCCTCCCTAAGTTAGACTAGTAGAGAGACATTGAAATTTATCGGTACATATTTTGCCACATCCTTACTTAACATGATATGTATGCTTACTAAGCAAAACCCCTGATAAAACCAGCCACTGCAGAGACTCTTCCCTCCACCCTCCATCTTATTTTCTGAGGCTAAAGATTCCTTCCCATTTGCCAAAACCAGTAAAAGATGTACCAAACAGCTAAGAGTGTATGGTTTGTGGTTGCATACTGGTATGTGAAGCAGATGAATCACTCTAGACCAGCCATGTATTACACAGTTGTAGCAAACATGATTCTGGCCCCACATTTCCAGCAAGAAAAAACAGCCACGAACTGTGGAGGTCATTTCACTGCAACTGCAAATTCAGTAGCTCAGCTTGCAGGACTCAGCTGCTCTGGACTCTGCAGCCTTTACTCAGCTCTGCTTCCTTCTCTTCTCGAGAATTCATTGTCCAGTTTGTATTGAATCAGAGTTTCCATGCCACAGCAGAACCACACAGCACGAATCAGCCACAGACTAAAAGTCACCATCAACTAAAAAAGTAAAATCCGTAACTGAAGCATTCTGAAAGTACTCAGCAAGTTGCTGCAGCCGGTAGCCATGCATTGATGCATCCAACCAAGTCAGAAAGTGAGAAGGAAACCTGACAGCAGCTACTTACTCACTGCCATGTGGAAAAAAACCCAACCAACGATCAAATCACAGGATGAAATTAAGCACATTTTCTTAATTAAGAATTAAAACTGGGACCTCATTTCAGAACTTCATTTTTTAGAGTGCTGCTCAGAAACCGTACACTATTTTTATTGTATTTTCCAATTTTCCTGGTGTCCAAAGACCAAGATATAAATTATGTGGTAGACTGGTTAGGACAGCAAAATGGTCAAAAAGCCTTCAGTTACACTGCTGATGTTGAAAATTATGCTTAATACTTGAATGGCATCATACCCAGCCCCGTCAGCAAACCACACAGTAAGCGGTAGCAACTTATTCCATCACTATAACAGTCCCTCTGTTCAGTTTGCTATCACTTTGCAAATCTCTGAAATGAAATAAATTACAGAAGAGTTTAAAAGTTCTGTTACAATGTATTTTTTTCAAGAATGAAATGCTTCCCACTCCTGTTTTCATCTCAGTCACTAAAGAACACTTCTGTACCCAGACTACGTACGGTTCATGTTTAAGAGCAATATGGCATGATTCCCAGGCTTTATCCAGTCATCCTCTAAGAGCTGCCCTTCAGAGGGACACAGCTTCCAAGGCAACTACATCTACACCACACTTTAGAGCAAAGCTCCTAAAACGAACTCAGAGCAAGCATCCTCTACAATGAGAGGCAGCAAGAGGCAGTTCTAATTAGACCGAAACATCACGCTAGAAGGTAACCAGGAATTTCTGCCTAGTCTTGCACTGACGACATGCATGAACATACCCACAGAATACTGAAAAAATTCATAGCCTACATCCCTCTCCTTCAGTTTCATGACAGTAATACAGATACACATTCGTAAATGCAAAGACCCTGCCCACTCTCTGAAACTGCTTGACTGAGTCAGTCTCACGCACCCAAAGTGTCTCTATACCCTCCTGATTAGCAGCACAACATGCTTTTACTAGAGTTCGTCTTGTCACAGAACTCGTTAAGGTTACAAGAGAACAGGACAAAGAAACTTGAAACTTGAAGTCCCAGGAACCAAATCCAGCAAGTGCCAGGAGTGCTTCAGGCAGAGTTCTTCTACAAGGAATCACTAACAGAAAAGCTCTCCAGCAGCTAAGCGCCCTCTAAACACAGTGGCTGGAGTCATCTGCTGCAAAGAGCTGTATTTGCTTTTTCTTTTTTTCACCCGTTTAAACAAACAGTCAAAGCTCAGAAAGGAAATGATCAAACTGTGATTCTGTGCTAACTTGAAGGAGGAAAGGCTTTCAGTGCTACAGAGAGAACTTCGACCGAAAAAACGGAGTGGAGCAATAAAAAGCTTTTTCACTCTCAAAAATTTTTTGACAAAAAAGAACCGGTACCAAAAGTTTTGTCGTGTCCATACGATCTAAAACATCACAGATGTACAAAATTGATGATCTAAGAAGTGCCAAAGATATTTTTCAGGACATTAGACAAAACTTGTCTAAATGATCACACAAATACCCAAGAAACCCTTTCTTAAGTCTTTTCTATTTACAGAAATATTTTCAGAGATTGGTTGCTATTAGCCGTCTTGAATTCCTTTCTTGGTATACATGTTTTAATGAAATATTTTTCATTCCAGCCTGTACTAAATCAAAATACTAAAGTCAGATTCATTGAGCAGCTGCAAGTTCCTTGACCAGCCAAGACAGATGAAGAACTTGCTCTAAACAACTAGTGCTAACCTCAAACTCACCAACTTGCAACCACTGCAACCATTTGCACCATTTCAACCAGTATCAGTGGAAAGATGCTCTAAATATAGACAGTCTTAACTATATTTTGATCTATCCTTCCCAGTGATCTAGCCTGGAGATTAAGAATACCATTTCTGTTTACAACCAAGAAGCCAAATGTCTGAAGTGATTAGAAGTACTTTCTAATGTGATTAGCTTCCATGTGAACTTACTAAATAGTTTACACTGGACTCCAAAGGAACTTCAGAATACAACTTGACATTGAATTCTATGAAAGGCGAAATTTTAAGGAATTACCACATCATTTTTATAACTCAAAGTTTCCTGAAGTACACAAAACGTTTTGTTAAAAATTCTGATCTCATACCGCAGATATCTGGATGGCAGCTTGGCTACTGAGAGCTTCCACTTCAGAAATGAATTGCAAAGAATTAGAAGCATTTTCACCCACAATGAACCGAGATGAAAAGGTATTGCTCTGCAGTAAGAGGAGTCCTAACGCCAAGAAAAATCGAGAAATATTTTATTTATGTTAAATCTTTTGTTACCATAGGCACTTAAATACACTAGCTGTCATACAACCAATACTTCAGCATGTGAGTTTTGTTATTTAGGTTTAAACTAAGAATAGATTTTCAAGATAAGAAATGCCAAAGCTAAAGATTTGTACTTGCTAAAATGCCTGAGCAAAAATAGCAGTCCATCCTCACTTCTCCCACAAGGAGCTTTGCAAAAACACTTTCAAACTGAATTCTTTAACTGTTCTCCTGTCTACCTCTGGAAATACTTATTACAAAACTTCTAGGCTGCATGATTGAATTTTTCCAAGTCAATTTTTTTTCCCTTGTCTACATCCTGAAGGATACCTCTCATCTAACAGCTATTCTGGTCTCTTCCTATCCTCAGGGCCCAAGTTAACACAGCTATAGGAAACTTACTTCCTTCCCACACTGGTTATTTTTCTTCCTAACAGGTACAAAGACTGATCTCTGGTAAGACATTTGGTCATTGGGAAGGGGGTGGAGCTGAGCAGAATGCCTTTAGTACACTTTGAGAGATTAAAGGGAAATGCTGATTCAGGCTAGGCCAGCTGCCATACAGCTTTAAGGACAGGATGTTTAACACTCATAACGTCATGTCATTGCTACTCATTACAATGACTACGCATTCTCTTATAAGAGAAAAAAAATCCTGTTACATTCAGCTATTATAATGGAAAATACTTAAAAATCATTAATTCTATTGGCCAATATTAAGTACTTTATTAAGCTGGTATCTCCTCTGTATTTCCTCAAGCCTACCTTTTCAGCGAGGCAACTGAACATCTCCATGAACATCATTCACAACATGGTATAGCTGAAAAATGCACTTTTGCACAGGTTTCTTAAATACCATTAATTAAACATGAACACCACCAGAGATGTGTTGCTCCCAATAATACTGACCAACGTGTGACTGACACAAAATGCCAAAGGAGAAGCATTTCACCACAGGGAAGTTTGTCACACTGCACAAAGCCTTGGGATGCTCAATGCAGGCACCACTTCTCCCTGTGCCAGGGGTAGGCAGAAAGAGCTACAAACAGAGGACAAAAGATGCAGCCTCACATCAAAGCCAGCTGTTGTCCATGCAGTACCTACACACAATAGCTCCAACCAGCTACAAGCACCTTGGAAATTCTACAAAAAAAATGACTGGCCTTTCTCCCCCGCACATATTCTTTTTAAATAATTCATTACATTGCAAATGTTTCTGCACAATCCCTACAGGTCCCTGTTCTACAAGGTTAAAACAGAAAATGTAATGGTTTTTAAATAAAATTACTTCCTCTCTTGAAAGCTTAAAGATGAAGAGTACCATGCATGGTTAAAGAAGGCTCACTGACTGCATCTTTGAACTTACTTCGCCAGTTTTGCACCATCTCCGAACCACAGCAACATTATTCCCATTTTACAGATGAAGCTGGAACGCAGGCAGATTTGCCATGCATTCTTATTACAGACTATAATGAAAGCTATTTAACCTCAGGGCTAAACAACAGCAACACATATTGAAAAGTAGTATTATCGCTCTTTCAGTTTCAGATTGAAGACAAAAATACTGTTCACCACTTTTCCTTGAGGAGAATTTTGAACACTACAGTATCAAAACCAAGTGAACTAAACCGCAGCTTGCCAATAATCTAAAATTAACTGGAAGTCATATAAACACTCAGTAACTTCCTACTACTATTTCCAATGTCAGCATGTAGGAAAGGAAGTTTCACTTAAGATCTGTTGTTGCACTGTCAATGTTATTTCAAATGTGTTCAAGGTTTTCCTAAGCTTTTTAAGATAAACCAGTGTGGCAGTCCATTTCAGTTTTATCCTTCGTCGCAAGGGGAAGTCACAGTATCCTTGGCTACAACCTTTGGTCCTGTAGACCACGCAAAAGATTTCCGACAACAGATCTTATCTAACCTTCTTTGATGTAGCCAAAAGAAATATGCTATTAGATGATGCACAGCATTTCTTGTTTCTACTAATCCAAGGTTACTCAGTCCACAGCTTAAGGGATCAAAGAGATGAAAATGTCACATGTTACTACAACGGAAAGTTTCCAAAACTACTATCTATAGTCCTTTCTAATGATCATACATTACTGCATCAAGGCTATTGTCCAGGCCAAAATGAAAAATACAGATTTTTGTATTTCCTCTCCCCTTGTACATACAGCAAACAGCCATAAAGAGCAAGGTAATTATGATATGTGTGTGTGTTAATATGCAAATTGAAAATAATGATAATAAAAGCTATTTACAATCCTTATACACTATCATCAGCTTAGGACAAAAAGCTTCGCAGTACTTATTAGGCAGAAAAATAGGAGACCAGCAAAGACGATCAATACAAATCATCTCAAAACCACTACTCTGCATCTGGTGCCATCATTTTAGCCTTTATGGGATAAAAATGCTTTTCAAATAAGCTAACATTTCCAGCAGACTGACTCTTTCTCAGTTGACCTTCAGCTACATTACCCCCCACCTCCTTCACCACTGCATACACAAAGAGACTAACAGTGGAGCTAGAGACAAATCTCACAGCACCAAAGCTGTGCCTGCCACCACTGCTGGCCTCTTAAGCCAGAACTGAGACCAATTAATTTAACTTCATAGCCCACAGACACCTGCAAAGGCCAATAATACATACCTTGTTTCTGTCTAACCTCTTTCTTGCTACAGAATAGCATCTGCTTGATTTCACTTGTAAAAGACACACATTGCAGCATCTGAAATATGTAACTGTAGTTTTGATGATTCCCATTTTGTTGTGAAGCTATATAACAGAAAAATACTGCTATTACTAATGCATTAAATCGGTTATATGGTTTATAACCTAAATTGCCTTGCTTCTAAGCTTGTGGTCTGATCTGTCCCTGGAAACGCAGTTTATTTTTCTCCACAAGAAAAAAAAAAAATAATACCGTGAATATATTTCAAAAGCAGATAAAAGAAAACAGAACTCCATTCCTAACTGTATTAAGAAGAAACAGAAAGGACAGATTGTCTGAGACAAAAAAGCACTATGTAAGATCTTAGTAAAGCAGGGCTGGGTGAAACGGCTGGCCTGTCCCCTCCTTGAGATGTTTCATCCACAGTTAAGCTTTATCTTTTAACAGTAAAGAGCATTTTTGACAAACAGCATTGAACAAATCATTGAGCAGGACCAGAGGGCAAAACGTGCTGCTGAAACAGTCCACAATATACGTGCATAGCTGGGATGAGTGTGACCGCATTCACCAACATGCAGCCAAACCCTCCTTCCTATACACTCTTCTCAGTAGACTGAACCCTCAGGACACTCACAACATGACTGCTCAGAGGTTTGGTGTTGGGCTTTTTGTTCAGGGTTTCTAGAGGGGTTGGGGGGGTATGGTTTGTTTGAGGGTTTTGGTGCTTTTTGAAGTTTATTTTGGTTTTTCTTGCCCAATAAAGCGCAGAAGCTGGAGAGTATATATGACAGTAGCCTAACTAGAAAGAAGTGATATGGGGCTTTATGCTATTACGCAGCATTCTCTAGCGATGTTAAGACAGAAAGGAGTGATTCTACCATTATTACATTTCTAGGTACACACTGATGCTTGTAAAGACCCATCTCATAATCCATGTCATAAACCAGCAGTGAGGAGTGCCATTTGCACCAGCTCCCCCCAGATTCGATCCCTGAAGCACACAAGCTGCAAATGGAATAAGGAAGCAACAGAAACCACGAATACTTGTTTCTGAGGAACTATTTCTTACCATACATGCCTTCTAATTTCCACCACCCATGGAAAGTGCATGTAATGGGGAAAGGATGTTTGAGCCATAGTATATAGTTTGAGCTATATATATAGTCTCCGATTAGTATTTCAGAGAAAAAGCGTGATTCAGACCCAGGAGAAGCAGGAAGCAGGTGGAAGATGGAAATGAAAGGACATAAGCCCTGGTTTGTGTCAGTCAGAGAGACCAACAGGGTTGCCAGGTAAGGGGCAAAAGAGAAAAGAAGTAGGGAATGGAGACGATACTAAAATAATTAATGAGCACTTTTCTCCTCCAGTCCTACCCCTCAGTCCTCTCCAAAGGAGTCGCATTTCTTTCCATAAAGTTCTTTAGTCCTGCCAGGAAGTCATTGTGAAAAGGTAAGATTTGGGCCAGAAGAAAACAATCCCAGCTACAGTTAATTTGACCTGATGATCAGTTTTCAAAGGTGATGTACTGCTGAACAAACGTTATCCAAGGACGTTTCCCAGCTTTGTTTCCCTACACTTAGTTTGCAGTCAACTGAAAAACAAAATGTGCTGAGGCACAACTTCACTCGGTCAGCTTCACTCATGGCACCCATTTAAAACTTTCCCTCCATCTCAGCCAACACTTAATCTGAAAGCAGAGCTACACAAACAGAGGGAAAATATAATAATAATAATAAAATCCAGCAATACAGCACAAGTTAAATAGTTTAAAGGTCTGAGTACACTAGCTGCTAGAAATTTTCAGAACAAAATTCCTGTTTTTTTAAGCTCCTTTTCATCTAAAGAGCCCTCTTCTCCTTTTTTATTCTTTGTACATGTTCTACACACATAATGCACCTGGTCTGCCTGGCAAAGAGAGAAGATCCAGACACATGAATTTTTATGTATGCAAAAATGTACTAACAGTCTCAAGAACAACATTCTCTGGATGGTGATGTACGAGTACAAATTTTATAGTGAGCTTTTAAAAATCCCACATAATATGTTTGTCTAAGCACGTGTAGTTCATTAAAGAGATAAACCAACTTTGACAGCTACAGCATGTTCTGTGAATACAGCCAGGCTATACATATATATATTTTTTTTAATCTTGGTTCATGCAAATAGCTCTATTCAGTTACTAATTTATTCAAAAAATAATGAACCCACAGGGAGCTGCAGCAACCGGAGAGCTTATTTTCCAGTCCATCAGTAAAATGAAAGTGTGAGCTCTTCTCGTTTCACAAACAAATCTGGAGGGACATGGGTAAGCAAAATCAATTAGATCTAGTCCCTTTGCTACAAATACCGCCTTTGCTAAGTAGACTTTAGGGGGAAAGCTCTTATAAGTCTAATTTTTCTTCGCTACTTGGAATATGCAGGGCAACTGGAACTCAAAAAAAAAAAACCAAACCATCATTCATACAGATATTCATTGAATCATCAAGTACTTTAGGTTGGAAGAGACCTCTGGAGGTCATCTTGTCCAAGCCCCTGCACCAAGCAGGGCTAATTTCAAAGAAAGATCTGTGTGCTCCATACCATGATCAGTCTAGTTTTTAAGGCTCCAAGAGCAGAGAAACCTGGGAAACCTCTTCCAGTGCTTAACCACTCACACTGTAGGTATTTTTGAACCTTTTACCTAATCAGAACATTCCTGCTACAACATGACTCTTCTGTGTTTTCACTATACACCTCCAAGAAGATACCTCTCCTCTAAATGCCCTCCTTTAGATAGTTGAAGACAGCAATCAGATCCCCCTTAGTCTTCTCATCTTCCAGTTGAACAAACTCAGCTTCCGCAGCCTCCCCCTGCACTTAGCCTCTTGACCCCAAGCCATCTCAACGTTCCTCTGCTGGACTTGCTCTTCTTTGTAAATTCTTCTCTTGCACTGGGAAGCCCAAAACTGGATGCAGTTCCCCAGATGCAAGCTACCAGGTGCCAAGGGGAGCTATCACTTCCCTCAACCTTCTGGCTGTGCTTTTGCTAATACAAAATGCCGCTGGCCTTCACTGTCTCAAGAACGCAACACAATAATATCCAAGACACTGCAACAGAACAATATTTAACCAAAAACAGCCTGATAAAAAAGAGGCTGAAAAAAAAATTTAGGAAAAAAATCTTGCAATCAGAAGCATCATTCATTGCTTTCTGACAAAGTAAAAATTAGGACTGTACATAAGTAAACACTGGAAGAACTACCATACTTAAAAAGAAGTTAAATTTCATACTAAATAGTTATGTAATTATTCACTACCCAATATATCATAATAGTTATAGATCAAAAAGAACAAAACATTTTTTGTAGTTAGTATTTACTGATTTTTTGAAGTAACAATTTGGGCAACAAGAATTAACACCTTAGAATCACCCTATTTTGATGAATTCATTGTGTTTTTAAAAAAAGATAAAAAGCTGCCAATCTAGGTTGCCTTTCTATACTATTTTTCTTCAGTTCATACCAGCTGCCCTAGAGGAATCCACATCCTCGAAACAGAGCTAAGCTTTTGAAGCGATTGCCTGACCAGTCTGAGCAACAGCATCCGTGGAACCAGCAGCCTGTCAGCCAAACAGACTTTGCTCTGAAAGGCATCCACCAACAGAACTGTGATCTCCATTTATGAGTTGGAGGATCAGCAATGAAATCCTCCTGATGAACATCACAAAAAAAATCTGCATATAATACTCTTACAAACCCTCAGATCACAGCAAACTTAAATGTCATGAGACACAAAATTTTTCTGGCAAGGCATTTCCTTATGGACTCTTAGAGAAGACTAAGCCATCTGCTTACTCAAAAATCAGTCCCGATGAGATTAAATGAAACAGGGTAGTATTGCATGAGACCACAAGAATAGCACTTAGGTGAGGAGACGAGATCATCATTTAGTATACTGTCCCACAAGAGAAAGAAGATGAGAAGGAGAAGCGGAAAAATCCTTTAAAGATGCTTTTTAGTAAGCATCAGAAAGCGTTTCTGCCAGTTTTACAGAAAATTAGTATCTGGTAAGATACTAAAGCAGTCTGTTTACTCATCTGTAAATCACATGAGTATGTACCAGTGGACTAACCTGGGGTTTGACAGAGACAATGCAACACATCACAACAACATCATGCAACTTCCTGGAATCTCAACACATCACAACAAATACGTTTATCCACAATAAAACTTCTATTCTAGGCATTAGCAGTAAAATCCAAGTGTTGTAAAATCTGAGTGTTGCACTGCAGTAACATTTATTCAATAACTCAGGAAAAAAGATTTACCACATCTTTCTGACAACAAACATTCCTAGCCATTTTTTGGTACTGCTCATTGTACAAAAAATAACATTCCTATCCCTTAGATATAAATAATTTTGGACATTTGGGAGGACAAGACACTGGACTACATGACAGTTGCAAATGTTATCTTCCACATTTTCAAAGATCTGTATTCTCGCATTCAATATTTCTCAAATTTTTTTCATGAAACATGAAATATCAAGCATCGATTCTGCTCTGTGGCTGCTTCTGGCTGAAAGCCCTGATACAATAGATACCCTAGCTCTCACCTAAAATTACAAGTGATTTTAACAGACTCTTGTTTCAGAATAGAAAGATGAGAGGCAATACCAGCTGAGTGTCTTTGACAACCTGCACTGTCAAGAACTGAAAACATGCCTTGTAATAAAAAGATCTACGCAGAATTCTATGGTAAGACAGTCTAGGAAGCTCCCTCCTTCGTATATATCATGTTTTCAACATTAGTTGTTCTATTTTATTTTCCCTTTTCTATTGCACAGTATTTGATGTCCCCTTATTCCTGTGTGATTAAAAGCAAAGGCTAGTCAGTAACCACAGAGAAATGCAGCTTGCTCATAAAAACAAGCCAAAAAACCCCCACTGCAGGGCCTGCTTACGCAGCAACGCTGAATCTCATCACTAAGAGATTCCCTTCATCTTCTAAAAAGAAGTACTGATCTTAAAACCTAGTTAAAAAAGGGCTAGAAATCATTGCAGCTGACAACACCTGCCTTTGATTTCCTCCACCAATTTGCCTAGTTCAACACACATCCACTTTTCCAGTCCTTCAAAGGCTCCTCTTATCCTTATTCCCAAGAAACACCCTAGTGAGGAAGCTGAGGTCTCCTGACCAGCCTCACCCACCCAGGCATCCACGTGCCCTGACACAGCCAGGACACATCCTGCAGGTCCACAGAACCCACATACCCTGAGTGCCAGGGGCACGAAACAAAGCCCCCAGGCACTCACTCACCACTCTGTCCTCCAGCAGCAAAAGCTGACAGGAACCCAGCCAGAAGGTCACCTGCACTATTCTCTACAGCTGACCTGGAAGCATCCTTCAGAGCAGCACTCACTAAGGCCACTAAGCTTCCCACTCTACAGCTGTATGTTAATGAAAGGGAAAAAAAAAAAAAAGTAAATGCAAATAAAATACTGCAATTTTTCCTTCTCAGGAAAGGCTGAGAGAGTCGGGGCTGTTCAGCCTGGAGAAGAGGAGGCTCTGGGGAGATCTTACAGCAGCTTTCCAGTATCTGAAGGCAGCCTGCAAAAAAGCTGGAAAGCGACTTTTTACAAGAGCATGTAGTGACAGAAGAAGGGGTAATGGCTTCATACTGAAAGAGGGTAGATTTAGATTAGGTATAAGCAAGAAATTCTTCACTATGACGGTGGTGAGGCACTGGAACAGGTTGCCCAGAGAAGCTGTGGATGCCCCCTCCCTGTAAGTGTTCAAGGCCAGGTTGGATGGGACTTTGAGCAACCTGGTCTAGTGGAAGGTGTGGAAGAACACCCATGGCAGGGGGGTTTGACCTAGATGATCTTTAAGGTCCCTTCCAACCCAAACCATTCTATGATTCTATGATTCAGTAGGATTATTGCATTTTGCATCACCACAGAAGTCTGGAAATAGTCTGAAGTCCAAAACTCCTAGGACACCAAGACACTGCACAGGTGCAGAGGCAACTAAATTACACACGAGTGCTGCTTTGAGAGTCTGACACTTCTATGGAAACCAGACTTACAGTTCGATTTAAGTTTTGGCCATAAATAAACTGCAAATATCATTAGGACTTCTAGTAACGGGATTTGGTGTGTGATTGTTACCTTATGTACTAATTCTCCCCTATAGAGTCAGATTGTGAAATCTTGCCCTCTAATTGTATTGTTTGGCTTCAGTTATCATTGATAATTAATTACTTGTGCTATGCATACTGCAACTCTAATGTCAACTAAATAGAAGCTTGCTGTACTTATAAGGCAATCTAACTCCCCTGTTCCCTCTCCCCTGAGAAAGCTGATGAAGTGAACACTGAGGAGCACTTCAAGAGAAGTGAAGGAAACACAGTTTGGCTCTTCAGCTTATCCCATGGCACAAGCTGGTTCTTCTCTCTGGAACAAATTTGGACCACCCTCTTGAGAAGAGAATGGCAGGGAGAACCCTCATAACCACAACCCACCTCCTAAACTCACCTCACAACCTGTCAAGACATCTTCCTAACCACCAATGTCCTTTAGCGTGGATGCAGAGCTCATCCAAACCCTGAGACTAGATTCTAACAGAAATATGCTTAAGAAACCAGTTCACCTCTTTGACACCCAACAGAAAGACAAAAAGTGAGGTAGGTGGGAACAAACAGAAGTGCAGAAATCAGGCATTAGGTGAGGTAGTGAATATATCTGTCTTCAGGTTTCTAGGAGCCACAGATGCGCAGACTGCAAGTCTTGATTAAAAATAAAAACTTAAAAAAAATATCAAAGTACTCAAGCACCAGTGTTGTATAAACCTAGATTATATTTTTGTCCAGTAATTTAATGTCTTACGAAAGGGATAATTGAGTGAAAGTTAATAGTGTCTAATATACTTCAGATCATAGGACATCCTAACATTCCCTTCTAGCCTTTAACTGCGAATTTATGTGAAAATATATTTTTATTCTGATTTTACTCAGATAGTCCTCCTTGGCTTTGAAAATGCTTCAGTTTAACATTTTCTAGCAGAACATGCAGGCAACAGCATACTCGCATCCCCTTTTCTCCATACGCTAGATATCCATAACATATTTTTCTGACATACACCCTTTTGCAGCTGGTACTGCAAGAACAGTTCTCTTGCATCTGTGGATTACCTTCTTCCAGAAAATAGCATCTGGGGACTTAGAGAACAACAGAAGCTTTTCCCCTTGTGGGCTAGATTTTGGCATTAAAAAGCAAATGCTGAGCCAAAAGTTTCCCTTACTAACACAAGTGCAAATTCAGCCATGCCACCCCTCACAATAAATTTAATTTACAGCAGTAGAAATCCACTTTAGAATCAGAACCTCTACCACCAGCTAACTTAGCAACCCCATATTGAAATGTACTCGGCACCCCTACATGCTCAAATGCAGAAAGGTGACCTTTTTCATGTGAAATACACAAACTTCTGGCTGCTCCCACACACTCCCATTTTTAGGCTGCTATGAACCGATGCCGCCATGAAAGCATAACCAGCCTTGTACTCTCCTTTATTTGACTTACGTTGCCACAGAAGCATCTGCTTGTTTCTCTCTATGTAGGTTAGGATGAGATTTTTGATTTACTTTTAAGGAAATAATAGCACAGCTATTTTTGAAGACTGTGTAACTACTAGTTCAAAGCCATGTATCAAACCGTAGAGTTTCTCAGCATAGTTGTCTTAATACGGTGTGGGTTCAAACCAATTTCAAAACAGTGTTTCAGAAAGACTTTAATTATTAACATTACTCTCATATTAGTGTCATTTTTGTATGAAAGAACGTATTTTAAGTATTAGTTGTCATGCCTACCAAGACTATTGTGTTACCCGCACAGGATTCCCTGTACAGATGAATCAATGAAATGTCATTTTGACTTGTTCAGAGTTGAAGAGGAAGAAGCAGGGAAACCAACACACACAAACACATAAGATTATGTGAAATCCAGGCTGGAAGGGGAATCACCTCACTCACACCCCTGAGCAGAGAAGAATGCTCCCTCAGTAAAAGGTCTTTGTTAGTCATCTCATTTCAAAATATTTATCTGACCTGTTTCTTGTTCCCATTCTGTGCAAGAGACTTCAAGGTATCAGAAGACAGAGAGAATTATAAGTATACCACTGCTATCAACAACTTGAAAAGCTTATTATTTCAAAGGAGCTGAAGTTGGATGAAAGGATGGGACGGACGCACTATCATATCTCAAGTTCAATGGCACAGCCATATTGGAAATGAAGAACAGATTATTCCCCCCCCTCCAAATTTACTCTAGGTCAGCATAAACTGGATTCCTCCATTACACTTTTGATAAATGTAAATTGGGAGCTAAATAAAACACTGTGACTCACTCCTTCAGTTCATGTAAAAAGCAGTCCTTCCAGAGGTCCACCAGCAGCTGCCTGGCACACGGGGGCAGAGACACGCAAGGCAGGATGCGGCACCACCGGACTCCAACCCCCTTCTTTCCCAATCTTGAAATTCGATCTCTTAGCTTTCCGCAAAGCGCTCTAACCACCAGCTTCGAAGGCCTTCCAGGGGTCAGCAGGGGACAGACTCTTTCCTGTTGAAACTATTGCCAAAACATACTAAATGTGCAAGGTCAGAAGAGAGGTAGAAAAGGAGGGGAGAGAGCTGGGAGGGCTGTCGAGCCGAGTGCCTAAGGAGCAGGGTGCTCAGCCACAGGACAAGAATCTTGGCTCTAGCCTGATGCTTAGCAAATATATAAATAATTTTGCTAATCATTTTATTTCCAAGCAGTACTGCAGGATTAAAATCTGCAGCCCAGAGCTGTGAATCCCACTACTGTTAAAGTCACTTTACATTACAACTGCACCGACATTAATTAAGCTAATGCAACCACATAGCTGAACTTCTCAAATTAAATACATCTTTCACATCAAAAATTCCCATTAAAATAGTTTAAAAGGGTTAAATAAGAAACACGTAAGATGCCAGAGCAAAGACATAGTAAACAGTACACATTTACATCTTACTACCAGCCTTCCCCATAGCCCCAGTCACATCTGCACACAAAAGGAACAACACAAATGTCAACAGACCACTTCAGGAAAGAAATAGGCAGGAACACCGGATCCTAAATTCTTGTCACCTGAGTTACAAAGCACCATTACTTCTGCTGGATCTCACTGTGGATCAGATGCCTTGGGATGCTGAAGCCTATCTGACAGGCTCCAGCTTTCTCTGGGGTCCCACAGGGCCAGTTATTTTCACATCCACCACACTGCTTTGCCTAAAGCCTGAAGGCATTATCCCCTGCGAACAGTCATGCTGCTACCAGGCTTAGTATCTATTCCAAAGACAACAATGTACTTCTGTCCTTCAAAATGCGCTCTGGTTTCCTATCAGGTGTAAATCCCTACAAGATAAGGCTCAGAGCCCTGTTTCTGCCTGCTAGTATAAAAGCTCAGGAAAAAAAGGCCCATCAAAGCCTTCTTTTATATTGTTGTTCTTCTGCACGTCTGTTTTTTAAACACATTCAAATTCTTTGACACTGTTCTGTGAACAGTACAAAGCGAAAAATTGCTACTTCTACTTTTTGTATTTGTGAGAAAAAAAAACCTCTTCTCAATACAATGTTTCAAACCACTTAACCACTTCAGCCAGCTTTACAAGAAATACATTTGCAGAGAGCGACTTCCACCCCAACACCATTTATTTCAAAGATGCGGTAGAAAGTTAGGCGATAGGTGAGCAGGGAGTTCTCAGTTAACAAATCAGGAGCAAGAACTACTGATCTGCTAAAAACTGCCTTTGAAAAGCACAAAACAAAAATAAACAGGTCTATTTTGAAACAGTGCCAAACTATTAAAACGTTTCCTAACACACAACACATTAGAACTTCAGAACCATAAACGATAACCTGAATGACAATTACAAATTTCTTTTCAAAGAGATATCATTAAGTACATGAATTAACTTTTTTTTGGTATGATAATAAAAAGCTAAAAATCAGATAAACTTTGTCAGACCACGAAAAAGCAGGGAAAGGTTTGTTTTTTCTTATCTGAACAGGTTGCAAGACCACCGCCAAAGGTTTCTCAACGAGCAGAGCAGGAGTGCGCCAGGTATAATGTCATTATACAAAATAACATATATTCCATTTACGTAGTCTTGTGTCACATGATTGATCCTTGTAACCCTTACACAGGCAATACTTCCTGACCCAAGGAATGTCACAAGACAATGCCACCACTTCAAAGCCACCCAAATGGATGCAGAAATAGCCTTTGACCCTCACCCTAGCAAAACCAGCCAGAAGTGCAAGTTCACATCACCCATAGCAAATTCTGTAATCCCTCCCTCCACTTTCCAGGCACAGGCGGCTGATGACATTTAGCAAAGTCTTTCCAAACTTCTTGGTAAATGCTGCTCTCTCTGCCCAGAAACTCAACCATTCATTTAAAGACAAGCAGGACGCTGCTGTAGCCATGTTTGCATCTCCCACCCACCACAGGAGGAGGAACCAAGCTAGTTATAATTATCTATAGACAGAGGCTGACAGCCAAACTGCTGGCAGGTGGGAACAAGGAGGGATTAGCATGGACTCACAGAATTTTAGGAGATATCAGACCCAGCTCATAGTTGCATGTTAGCGTAACCGCATCAGAACCTACAAATCCACTCTTTCTACTGGCGAAACCTGGCTCATGCAAGCTCTACAGCCTCTGTTTCCCTCCTGCTGTAGTCACAGGCTCTGACAGAAAAACATCCTCCCCAGGAGCTGAAAACACCTTTTACTAGAGTCCAATCTCTTCCTCCATCAACCCTAAAAACAACATAGCAACAGAAAAGTCATCATTCCTGCTCAGTTATCTCCGGTGCAGATGTGCTCTCCATAACCTTAAATGCCAGAGGACTCTGGGAACAAAGGTCTCCTTCCAGAGCAAATCCTCTCATCCTGCCCTCCTTAACCCACAGAGAGTAAACATCACACGAGGTGGCCACAAGCCACCATCTCCTACATGTCAGAACAAAACCAGGTACCTTTCAAGTCTCATCCTTCAGTGATCATCACCGTCCCACTTCTAGGATTGCCATAAAGCTGGGCTAGGTAATATTTTTGATGTTTTTGAACAGTGACTATGGCACTAAACCCTTTTTTAGAGCTGGGAAGGACCTACTGTTTCACAAGACATAGAAAATGCTCTGTCTTCCAAGTAGGAGCTCAAGAACCACTGGCAAATACTCAGGTTATGCTGTGCTAGATGACGACAAGTGTTCAGTGCAAATACCATTTTAAAGACAGCTTCCTGACAAAAATGGTGTGCCAACCACTAAAAACAAATACGTGTAAGAGAATGTCTGGTATAGCAGAGACAGAAATTTCTTTCTCTTCTTTATTTGACCAGATTTGAATGGAGGCCAAATGGGACTCCTGACAAAATCTCGAGCCAGCTCTTCAAAGAAGTGGATGCCAGTGAGGCGGGGACAAAAATCCATAGTGATTAGCACACAGCTTCCCAGCTCGAGTTGCATCTGCACCTCCACCCATCCCCATCCGTTACCACCTGCCGCTGAGAAGACTGCTGCTTTAGGAGGGGACCTTAGCTACACCAGGATAACCTTTGTTGTTAAGGAATCTGAGCTGCATAACCAGGAGGGAGGAACATGCCATGGCTTTTTTTTTTTCCCTTCGATTTTTATGAAAAGCTAAAAATCTGCTAGCTCAAATGCTTCAGCTGGGCATCTCTCCCAACTCTGTAAGTGAATCAACACTTCCTAATTCAACCTCAGTTGTAGGCAGACCCTCATTATATTGTCATTGCAGTCTCCAAAGGAAAGTACTTCAACTCAAAACAGCCCAAAAGAGCTAGAAGCATCATTAAACTAAAAAGTGTTTGTGAAATCGTGATGGAAAAATAGAAGCCACTTTCATTAAGTTTTTTAGATACATTTTTAGCAAACTTTTAGAGCCAGAAATGTTCAATTTCATTGTTTTTTATTTACTACCTGTGTTAAGAAGCTACAAAGTAGAATTCCTAGCTGTTGTTTACACAAAAAACAAATAGTTATCCAAAGTATTTTTTAATTCATTGTTTTAAGTATAAATTTTGAATAGAAGACTCCTTTAAACAAAAACAATCTTTTTATTTCCTTAGCTACATATTGTAGAAAGGAAAAAAAAAATTGTTTAAACTTACTCCTTCATGGACAATTACTGCAATGAATAGCTGGAAATTCTAAAGCAAAAAGGATAGATAGGGTCAAATTTATTATGCATATTTTCTCACAAATTGTATTGTTTACCATGTCTCCCAAATTTTATTGCAACAAAATCAGCAAAAATCAGCACTCACATCTTTATCACACAGAATGGTACGGGTTGGAAGGGACCTCTCTGGGTCATCTAGTCCAACCCCCCTGCTAAAGCAGGGTCACCTACAGCAGGCTGCACAGGACCTTGTCCAGGCGGGTCTTGAATATCTCCAGAGAAGGAGACTCCACCACCTCCCTGGGCAGCCTGTTCCAGGGCTCCGTCACCCTC
>Ga0065711_1001939_pt1 | contig 38040 bp, 12 predicted proteins | sample Hoacrofraction12_FD_59098 | JGI IMG/M metagenome (GOLD analysis project Ga0065711, IMG submission 59098) | Hoatzin crop microbial communities from Cojedes, Venezuela - Epithelial fraction 12 v2 (version 2) | ecosystem: Host-associated > Birds > Digestive system > Esophagus > Crop | place...
TCAGCCTTCTCTTCTTCAGGCTGAACAAGCCCAGCTCCCTCAGCCTCTCCTCGTAGGGGAGATGTTCCAGTCCCCTCATCATCCTTGTAGCCCTCCGCTGGACTCTCTCCAGTAGCTCTAGATTTCTCATTATTGACTGTAAGCCTTGAGGATACTGATTTTTTTAATCCAGCAATTTTATTCATAAGACAGGAAATCAAGCATTTAAATATATATTAAATATAGTTTTAAGCATGTATTTATTATAATTATAAATAAAGATGTTATTTAAATATGTAAAAATATGTATTTTAAAATATTGAAAAATAAAATACATGCTGAAAACAACATCTGAGACCATTTGACTCTGATTGCAGGGTAGCTGTATAGTGAGCATGGCTGTAAAAAAAAATATAAAACTTCGTGACATGGCAATGCATACGTATTAGAGCTCCTAACAAAAAATACTACACTTACTACTGGGCATTTTTTCTAATTCTGCTGAATGGATCATGATGTTTTTATGCTTGTGTTTCTTAGGATTTGTTGTTCAGCTAAGACCTACAGTAACATAACGTAGAAATTAGGACAATGTTTGATGAAGTAAAGTTAAAACTAAATTTTGAGAAAGATGTACCTATGTTTAGGAGGGGGCAACAAAAATACATCTTGAAGTGGTAATGAATTTGGCTTCATCTGGAAGTAGAGAAACAGCTTTACTGTTTTTAAGCCTGATGACCTTGATGGTGCTGTGACTTGACTGCTGAGTTATTTTTTCTTTACGTAATAATTGCTTTTTCAGGGTAGTGCATCCAATATTTATTTATTAGTTACAGTAGGTGGAACTTGCACTCTTGTTGACTGGGTCAGAGCCCTTGTTCAATCAGAATATGATCTGTGGGAAGTTGAAATTTTAAGGTGGTTTTTGTCCATGGCCATTTGTAAAAGCTGAAGTACGTTTTTGCGGGCATGATAATTATTTTACTGGCTTGGAGTTAACTATAGTCTCAAACTTCCACAAACATGGGTCAAATATTTGGTTGAGTTTCAGAGAATTTATGCTATGCAAGCATAGTTGTGTTTGCTGCTGTAATTATTTTCAAAATGCTTATTCCGAGATCAGTGAAGATGAAGTGCATTTCAGATATCTTTTTGAACTGTGTTGTACAAGTTTACACCTGCATGTGTGACCTAAACTCAGAATATGTGATAATCAGGGCTTCTTATAAACAAAACCAAGAAAACAAACTTCTTGGAAATAACATCTAGGTCTGTTTACTAATCTGTTAGGCTCAATTTCTAATATTTAGCTTCTATTCATCTTGCTTTGTGTTTGTTATTTCTAATATGTAATGCTAGGCTTTCTCTTTTTTTCCTTGCCAGGGAGTTTTTTGTTTTAACCTAAAGCAATATGCATTGCACACAAAATTTCTATGCCAAGATTTCAGGGGTCGTTTTTCCTATCAACTTATGGAAATGACAAGCCAAGTACGGATTTTTTTATTTTTTAGGAGGTTGCTTAAGAAAGGGGCAAGAAACCATTACCACTTCGAGCTGAACTGTTATCACAGTGGTTGGTATGAGTATGTGACCACAGTAGTGCTTAGAGCACTCAAACTCCAATATACTGATTTCACTACACCACCTTGGGAAGCTGGGGAACAAGGTTATTTTACTTTCTTGTTTTCTTGTTATGATCAGTGAGCCATTCATCTAGAAGTTGTACAGTTCAGATGTAAACAATAAAACATCATTCATCCTGTATTTTTATTTGGTCTTCTATGGCTATTTTGCAACAAACACTTGAGCAGCTTTGATTGTATGTTTTTGATAGACTGAGTAAAGAGGTAGTTGTACAACGTTTTCTTCAGGGCTCTTTAGTTACAAAACTAAACTTTGCTCTAGACTTGTGTTCTATTTAGCACTTCCATCAGACCTCATCCGTAAGCTGCTCGGGCATGAAAATGCACATTTTCCACCAAATGCAGTATTTGTATGTGCTCAAACACGAGAAGTATTTGATTTTGCAAGGCAATGCAGTGCAAATGTATTTACCTGGAAATGGCAGATAGGGTTGCTCCTTCTTTGAAGAAAAATGCCATTAGTTGTGTAGAACATCAGACAGCATAGATTGTCATAATGTCATTTCAGAAGGAAGCATATTTGTTCCAGTCTTGTGGGAATGTGATACAGTGGTATTTGATGCATCTTCTTGGTTCTGTATGTTTAAGAAAAAGAATCAAAAGAATATTTATAAGGTGATTTAAATAAGTATTTGCCTAACTGTAAAGTCGCATGCAGAAATATGCTGCTGCATTCTAATTTGGTCTTGTTTGTAATAATAAGAGATGCCTGTGGAATTCTGACAAGTTTTGTCCTGCCCGTATGATGGATGGGAACTTTTTTAACTAAAAAAGCCTATAGCTTCTGTTGTTACTGGATGAAATCTCTAATGTCCTTTCATTGTGAAAAAGCTTGACCCAGTGCTTTTCAGCTCTGCAAGCTCTGTTGGAACTCACTTAAACTTTAAAAACTTGATGTATAGAACTGTTTGCCAATGTTTGGATGTCTGTTAGTCTGTCTTGGTAACAGAGGACTTCAGCATTTCTTAATCAGACATGTTTTTCTTACTACTTTGCACAAGAAAACTCAGCAAAAAAGAAGTCTTGCTGGTTTATATTCTTCACTGGTTTATTTCACTTACCCCTGCCTTCTAGAACACAGTTTTCTTCCCATGCTATTATAATTATGTGATTAGCATAGTGGTGTTTTAATGTCAATGAGGGGATTGGGAGCTGAGGACTTTGGGAAGGAGCGAGGAAGTATATTGTTCCTGATTCAATAACATGCTCTATAGTGTGAAAGCTGCATAGGAGTAAATTAAATTAATCAAAAAACAGTTTGGCCTGCCTGTAAAGATATTCACACAACTGTAAGCTATTTATTATGTTTAAACTATTGTAAAAAGTCTATATGAAGTTCTTGTCAGTCTGAGTCTATGAAACTCTTCTTCCGATTGTTTCCTTTCGTTTTCGATATAGACTCTGGCGCTTTTTGTACTCTTATGGGGGCAAGACTATTACTAAACATGCAAATAATACCAGTAGTAAACTTTAGACTGCAAAAGATAAATTAACTTTGTTCTGAGTCTTCAATTTATCTTCTTAGAATAATGAAAAAAGTTCTGGGATCTGATGAATCTGAGTGCATGTGTTCAGTGTCTTATTCTGTAGTGTTATTGCCAGACTGCACAAATAGATAAGCCCAATTCTTTTTTTGTCTTTTACCTTTTGGAAAAAAACCACCAGCCTTGTCACTCGCATTCTGCCTGAAACATCTGAGTTAATCTCTTAGTTTTTCCAATGTTGACTGGCATAGTTACATTTTACTCTGGGCAATTATAGTTTAATTAATGTAGACTGACTTAAAATACGTTTTTCTGTGTCAGTTCTAAAAAAGTGTTTTTAGGAGATGAAACAAAGAAGACCAGTCTTTCTTTTTGTTGCCAAGTGGTCTGCTTCATACAGTCTTAAAAACCCAAAATATGAGTGTTAATGATCAGAGTAGAAGGGAAACTAATTTGAAACTGGATTGCGGTACAACATTAGGTAAGCCAAAAGTGATGTAGTAGAAGAAAGGGTCTTCTGAGTGAAGAGTAATGTATTGGAGAATAGAAGAAATGTATTAGTCTGTGTTATTTGCTACTTCAGCATAGATTAAAGCCTTCAGTTCTCTTCCCGTATATTTTTATGCTTGAATTTATATTGATGTGAAGGTCTAGTGGTTTAATTCGTGGCCAACAGGAGCTGAGTGATGTAACAGGGCGAAGAGAAGAAGAAAATGCTGGATACATACAACAAGCTCTGCTTGCATGCAAATTAGGGTAAGAAGTTAATGTTCAGAGACAGTTATCTTGCTGTATAGATGTTATATCTATATACACAACATTTTGTTTCATGGGACTTGTAGTCTTTAAAACTTTAAACTGTGAACTTTACAGTAAGATGTGTTGCACATTTTTCCTAGAGGTAACTTGAGTAATTTTATTTAAAATGTCATCCATCATTAAAAAATAAATGAGCGTATGATTGTACCCAGTTTAGTTGCTCCACTTTTAATGGACTCCTTGAACTAGCTAGTGATGTCAGGTTTTTGAAATTATTCAAAGTAGTAAAGGCAAATAAACCCATATCTTTTAAGCTTACTGTTGGTACTAAGCAAAAGATAATGCTTAGACATGTATTAATAATGGACTGACATAACTGAGAAATTAATACAATGTTGTTTGCTTGCTTGTTAGTTTCTACTAAGCTGTGACTAAGCAAGCAAGCTTTGGCTAAGTCCACATGTATTAAACTAGTTTCCTCTGGTGGAGAAACAATACAGTTCTGGTATCTTTCCCCTCTTCATTTTAGATTATTGAGAGCATCAATGGGAAGTATTTGGAAATAGTCTTGTAAATCAGCCAACATTCCTTCATGAACATGCATTCTGAGCGACTTCTTTGCTGTGTCTACTGTTTCAACAGGATTGATATGACAAAAATTCACACTGGTTCATCTAGACGATGTGTATAATAAACTGATGAATATCCCTGTCAGTCATGTAAATAAAGCTAACCTTACTAAAATATGTTTAGTTTAATATGGTGATTTGAACTAATTAAAATGGGATTTTAACAAAGGATTAAAGTGGTTTAAATGCTTCATGCAGTATAGATTTGCATGGTCTTGACTAGACCAAATTAAGCTAGTGCAGCTGTTCTGTGCACCTAGATTTCATGCTTTCGCTTCTTTGAGCCTTTAGCATGCTAAGTGGCTGAGAACGGGAGAAGTAATCCAGCCTTTTGACTTCTGGGGAATCTTCTGAGTTGTAGGGGCTTTATACCTCTAGTGCTGGGTCTCAGAATTGCAATATTAAAATACTTCTGCTAGATGATAATTGCATAAACATATGATGATTTTCAGCCTCACACAATTGAAAATTATGAATGAAGCATCTTTTTTTTGTTTTGTGATGGTGACTCCTCAGCAGATTTGTGGTTTTGAAATGTTATCGACAAATTTTGATGAATTCTAATGATTTGATTTCCCTTTCCCTTCACTTTTACAAAGAAGGGGGGAAATCACTTCTCAGTTTGAAAGCAGATCTTCTGATCATCAAAATCTTCCTCTTGGCTGGAAGAGCAATATGTAGTCAAAATATAATCACCATATTGTAGTAAGGGAATCTGTCTTCACTTCCCATGTTGCAGCAGAAAAATTGCATTTTGTGGGAACAAAACAGAAAGTTATTTACATTGCCGTCTTACCACTCTTAAAATCTCCTTAAGGACTGTCATACCTTCTTTTAAATGTGAAATTTTATGCACGTCTTTCCTTACTCTAAGGCTGTTTCTAAATTATCCTTCTTTGTAAATTATTGAAGGGATGAATTGCTTTGTCAGAATGATTACAGATTTTTCGGGTAGCTTTTTTGTTTATCTACACTTGTGGGGAAAAAAAAGGGCAAGCACAGTCAGTTGCAGGAATGACATGTTAAAAATTGAGTTTACTTGCAGAAGCATGTCTTCACTGAACAGTAACTTGCATGTTTATAAACAATAAAAAGGTAGTGTATTGATGATCACTGACTCTTTGGTGACAATTCTGGTCATGTATAAATCAACAAATGGCAAATCTTTCTTTTGAAGTCATATACAAGGATATCTTTCTTCAGCAGCATATATTTCAACTAGTTAATATAGGTGTTTAAAAACAGCTTTGAATGCAGTTCTTTACAGTGAACTTTGCCTTTTTGCCAACAAAAGTGTAGATCTCAAACAAGCATGTTTATGTACATATACACACATGTGTATATATTTATGTAAAAAAACCCTGATGTGTATATACACAACTGTAGATTTTAATAATTTTCATGATCCAAATATCAGGTTTTTATTTAAGAGAAGGATGTGTTGTAATGTTCTCATTTATTTAACTCTGTAGTTTGTTCAGCTGTGTTTAGCTTCAGATTAGAATTAAGTTGAATGTACAGAAGTAGTACAGTTGCTAAAGTTTGTATCTAAACTTTTGTCTTTACAAAGCAGATGTTCTGCATTTTAACCTTAAATACTACAGATGGTTGCCTAGATTGCTGTTGTGAACATGCTTAAGCAGGTTACCTGTCTACATTTCTTTGGCTACAGATTGACATGTTTCTGAAAACTGTACAAGGTGCCAAGGTGTCTTCAGAAAAAAAGAAATTTATGCCATGTTCTTTCTGTTAAATCAGTGCATCTTCTCCTCTGCAGTCTGGTTATCCTTTTTCAAGTCTCTGCTTTTTCAGCTCCTAGTGACTTGCTACATTTTGAGTTAAATAGACTCTGTCTGTTAGGTAAACTGAGTTGTAGCAAAGGCTTTCCATCTTGCCACCAACTGCAAGTATTTAAATGGAAGCACCAGTATTAAGTCAGTTGTGAAGACTGAAAACAGTATGTATCCAAGGTTATGATATGCTTAATTTGTAAGATCAGGTTCTGCGTGTGACTACTATTTGTTATTCATGCTGTTTATTTTTCCTTTGGGGTTTTTTTTTTTGGCACAATGCTTCAGAGGATACACAAATAAAGCAGAATCTATTATTCACTAGCCAGTTCATGTGAGTGAAAGTGTGGCTGTAGGAATTGGTTACTCTTACTGCAGTAACATCCTGGGGTTTTGATGTCAGCAGGTTTTCTGTTCTGCTGGAATTCACATGTTTGTAGCTCTCTTTTTTTTTTTTTTTTTCCTCCTTCCAGGATCTGTCTTAAACTAAAGACAGCTAACTAAATCTGTGGGAACATGATTCAAAGCCACTTCTTGACAGTCTGAGCCTCTAGACAGTATCATTCTTACGCACTAGCTTCCTTCTGGTTTGTGGATCGAGTGACTACAGTAATATGTCAAACATGGATTGGGTTTTAAAGGTTGTGTTTCCTTTGTAATTAGAAGCATTGCATATATCATAACGAGTTACTGCACGTGTCCAGGCACTGACATTTTAAAGCTATGTATAGTTTTTCTCTGCGAATTTCACTATTGCTCCTCTATACTTTTTCACCTTTTTTACCTCTGTATGGAAGCATAGGGGATGCGAAAGAGTACCTGACTCCAGAAACTGCCAGTTTCCCAATTTCTTGATGCTTAAGTTTTTGTAAGTGTATTTTACCTTTTTGCTTTTACTTCCTGAGTAGCTTTTCACTCACTTTTTACTTTTATGAATTAGTAGTTTTAAATTGCTTTGTGTAGGTGACCCTGCTTCAGCAGGGGGGTTAGACTAGATGACCCACAGAGGTCCCTTCCAACCCCGAACATTCTGTGATGCTGTGATTCTGTGATCTGAAATTTTTTTAAAGCACTAAGTATATTCTATAACACCAGAGTCTTAAACTTCAGTCAGATGACTGGAAATATAGTCCAGGAAACCTTTGGGAGTTATTTGTAGAAGGGGGCAAGATAGTAAAAATGGGTGGGAGGATGGTATGTGAATTATAGGGCCTGAATTCATAGTTCAGTAACAGGCCTGCACTGGGTTTCTGTGAAGACTTCAGTTGCCTGAAAGGTGGTTGTAGTTGTTAACCTAGCTCTCAAAAGTTAGACGGGGTGATCTCAGGCAATTTTAAGTCAATGAGTTTCAAAAGTAAACAGAAGTAAATGGCAATTTTTTGGTGTGAGCACTTGTGATGTAGAGTAGGTGCTCAGAGGGCAGCTGTTGATGTTTTTCTGGATGTTTCTCCCATGTCAAATACTAAAGAGATTTCATGTGCTATTTGTAGAAATTAAGAATACTGTGAATTCTAAAGCTATTTTTTGCCTAGAGTGAATTTTTTGTTTTAATTTTAACATTATGATAGTTGCATCCACATTTTTTGGTTTGTAAAATGTCTGCTCTTAGTCTTAGATCATTCTGTATGCCTGCCAGTTTTTAACTGGAAACATTATTAAGCTAGTATAGTTGTTTGGTCCAGCTTCAGACCATGTAACATGATGATGTGGGCCACATTTTTGATAACCACTGCTCTAAGAGATGGCATTCTAGTTCTTCATCAGTATAAAAAAAAAATATAGAATAAATATGTAGGCTATTCTTAAATGCTTCTCATTTGTTTGTTTTATTTGTGCATCCTAGTAGAATGCTTTGACACCAGTGAAGATATTCCAGGCTAAAGGCAAAATTGCTTGTTTGAGAGCTGCTGAAATTGCATTGTAATACTTCTGAGTCACTTTTATATTTTTTTTTAAACATTAACGTTCCATTTTTATTCGAACATTTCCAAGGACTTGAAACGTTCGTTACCAGTTGGACTTGGACTTTCTGAAACCAAAATAACATCTCATGGTTTTGACAACACCAAAGAGGGAGTCGTTGAGGCAGGACCATTTGCAGGTAAAAGTAACTGCTTTTTTGTATTTATTTCTCAATCTAAAATCTCTTGGCATATTTTCATATGGTCAGGAGACAATGTTCTGTAGCTGCTTTGAGCATTTTGTTTAAATGTACACATTGAGATGTGCATTAGTGACAACCTGTTTATCTTCTCTGGTAGCTGGGTTGTTAAAATAGAGAATATATGCTACACTTGTAGTATCTGTCAAGGGACTAGTGGAAACTACTTAGTTGTTAAACTGGCCCACATTTACAGGAAGGGAAATCCTTGAGGACTGTGAAATGGTGTCACACTGAAGAATTTTACTATTACATTGCATTGAAGTTTTCTTTAAATGTTGCAGGTATTGTTCTGATTTGAAATGTAACATTATTTTTTGATACACAGCTCGCTTACCTGGAGCAGTTTAGTGAGTGGAATTCTTCTTTGTTGCCCCTGAGACTTGTCTCCTTTTTTTGTTACAGTGCATATGTTACTGCAGTGTATTGCTGTTAGGAGTGATAATGTTTTGGGTCTCTTTTTGCAGATACTACCTAATGAAAAAGTGTGTGTTCTTGTATTTTCTCAGCATGGAGTTGCAGTTGTTTGTAGCAGAAGCATTTTAGTGAATTAATACTTAATTCACTGTGCAAGTATTAATGTATGTTTTAGAGAATCTAAGCTAGTATTAAACAATGAGAACTACAAAGTGACAAACAAGCCAGTAATGTCAGTGTTTCCCGTCTGTCTAAAAACAAGAGTGCCAGGATATAGTATGTGAAAGTGATATTTTAATGAATTATGTAGCTTTGACAATTTCTGAATTTGAAAGGTTTCAAATGATCTCAGAGGAGCAGCTGTGAAAATAAGTCTCTTTGTAGTCATAGATGTAATTTACATGTTGTTTCATTTCCTGTTTGGTAAAATGTTGTGCTTATGAAAACAGTGATTTACATGCTGTACTTTACATATGCTACAAAGTGAATGCTTTGGTTTCTTTAAGTCTTTGAAATTAGTGAAATATCTAGCTAAAAACTGGGCAGATGACAAACTGCTTGCCAGTCTTGCCTTTTTGTATTGTTAGCAGAATAACTGTTGGAGCTGTTAAGTGCATTATCCTGTAAGGGAAAAAGTGTCTTAAGATGTATTTCAAGCTACACTAGCATGTTTGAAATACAAAATGTTCTGTGGTAAATTATGTACACAAACGACGAGGCTTCAACTTGTAATTTTAAACACTTTAGATATCACCGTTTTCCTCCAAGGATATTTTCTTCAGATTTTTCCTGATGCTCTAACCAAATGGGAGAGAGAGAGAAGTGCTAGAAACTAAGGCTTCTTACAAAACTATGGACAGAAGTAGAAAGATTTCCCCATTTCTTAAAATTCTATTTTCTGTTTGCATTCCGAAATGAAGACCTTATAAGGACACTCAAAAGTAGACAATACTGGAGGGGAAGGGCTTCCAGGATTTATTTGGGGATGTTAAATGATGAAGCATGCATAAGGATGCCTTAATACTCTGTCAAATGATAAGGATTTTTTAAACTGCTTGTCTTGGCTCGCTGGCTGAAGTGATTCAGTCTTTACGCCTTCAGCAGGATCGTGCAGTCAGACTTTTATGCCTGGATGAATCCAGTTGCAGCTCTTATGCAATGTGTCACTACAGAAGCACACAAGAAGTGAGCTGTCTTTCAGTCCGATCTTTTCTGTGGAATTGAATCCAAATAATTGGATTAATTGTACCCCAGATTAGTAGTGCTCTATTGTACGTTTAAAAGGCAAAAGCTGATTGTTGATTCAGTTACTTTGATATTTTTGGTGTTACTGATAACTAAATTTTGTTGAAGCTGTTTAGGTTTGATTGTCTTTTCCTCCAGCACACTGTCAGCCCTGAAGTATCTCAGAATTTCTCAGCAAAAGCAATAAAAGCTCCCCCCAATATGATGATTACTCATCACTACAGAGAAAAAGCTCATTTGTTTGTTTGGATTTTAAATCCTGAAAACTTCATGAGAATGCCACTTCACATTTGTGTGATATGGAAGAGTTGTGAAGCTCTGAAAAGAACAATCCTAAACCAGCTTAGAGAACACACATGGTGCAGGTCATTTAAAATAGTGGGGTTTTTTTAAAGAGAACAAGCACGTGCTGCAGAATCTTTCTTTTGGGAAGGAGATTACACATCTTAACAGCTAATGGCTCGTATGATCTTCAGGATAGCTTATTGCTGTGTGTTTACACAGACTTAGGAGCAGATGTTAATGAAGTATATCTGAAATTGGCACAGATTCAGAGCTTACTTTACCCCTTATCGCTGCAAGTACCGTTCGGTGACAGTGCAGAGTGAAATCTACTACCTAGAACTAAAAAAGGAGATTTCACTTGTGGAAGCTGTATGTAACAATCTTTCATGGAATTTTCTGTTGATTGAATATACTTTACTGATGAAGCTGTCGGTTGTATTTTGATTACAAAAAAACCAAAAAAGTTTGGCATCATGAGCTAGAGAAAAAGATTAAATCATGAAAACTTGGAGTAGTTCACATGAACAGCTGCACCTCTTAAAAAGCATTTCCATCAGAAATTCCAGCAATTTTCCTGTGAATACTTCTATTTAGTGTGTTGCTGAAGCAAATGTTTCTTTGTTTTGAGGAAAAAAAAAAAATGTATTTGTGTAAAAGTACACATTACCTTCTAAGGGAAGATGGTGGATTTTCATGGTTTAATGTGTCCGCTTTTCAGGTTCCTCAACATCACCCAAATCATCTGTTATATCTCCCAGCAGTGCAGCAGCTAGCAGACTTGCTGGACAAGGTTGTGATTTAATTATTCCCACAGGTATCAGCACTGAATGGATAACGCCCTTTCCTCTGCTGACACTGTACTAACTCGTCCATGTCTATAATAATTTCGTTTACTCTTAGTTGAAAATATAACTTCTGGGTTTTTTTGGTGGCTCTCATTGCTGGCTTTTAACAGTTCACAAAGTAACATCTGCTTTTTCCTTTCTGTATGCTCCCTTTTGCTATATGAAATTTCAAAAATAATTACCAAATATTGATAATCATAAACAGTAGCTAAAATGGGAGTAACCAAAATCTTTTATTTAGGCTAGAGCTGAAACTTGGTGGATTTTTTTCCTAAATGATCACATATTCCAGTAGAATAGAGTATGAGGTGGCTATTAGGAATTCACAACACTCAAACTAGGCTTTGACACTTGACTCATTTTGTGCCTATGGGCAAATTACTTAACAACTTTGTCTGTTTCCTCCTATATAAAAGGAGAAAACATATTCGGTTACCTCATAAGGGTGTTGAGAGGATTAATTACTTAATGTTTGCACAGCATTTTGAAGACGTAAACGACATAGTAGAGCTTGGTGCTAAAGGAGTGTCTTGAGGCATCTGTATAGACTTTCTTCAAAACTCTTATTTACATAAATAACCTGGCAAGGCTAAGGTGACTCTTAAGTAGCAGTAGGGATTAGAGGCAGGAGTAGTCAAAATTGTACGTGAATAAATAAAAATGTTGCTTAAAAAGTGGTAGTGCTTTGCAGTTCTTACTATTTAGGACACTAGGAAATATTTTTGCAAAATTAAAATTTGGAAGCCATGTGATATCCAATACTAGCTTGAAAATACTAAGTATTGGCAATTAAAGTGTGGTGATTTGCCCTAGGTATTTTAATTTGTTGCTTTAAATCTTTCCTTTGTTGCTGTTTTTATGCTGGTGGTTTGTAGAATTAATTATTCCTAAAACAATGAGCTAATAAAGCTGAAATAAATAAGCTAAATATTGGCTGAACACATTTTCTGGAAAGGATGGTGTTCATTGGAAAAGACAAAAAAAATCTGTTTTGAAATTTATTAGTTATACTCTTTGACAACAGATTTTATATACCAATAATTTTCATTGAATGGTAAGCAGATTATAAACAGACTCTTAGATTGGCTCAGTGCAAGAGGGTGTTCAACTGTTGGAATTTTAAAACAGATTAAGTAATAAACGTGTCTCAAAAGCTGTTTTAAGGTTGGTTAGTAAAACTCTTGTGTATTCGGGTTAGCTTTATTCTGCCTGTTACTCTAGGAGATACTGAGATATATACACGCTTCATACCAGTTCTAAATTAATTCTTTCTTCTTGGAATTGATTTTGAAAATCTGCATATTCATCTCAAGTTCTTACTGTCACCTTGCTTTGCTTTTGCACAAGTCTTCATACCTACTATTAATACCTTAAAAGAAAAAACCGCAAGGCCTTGAAGATTTTCTTGGTGTTTGACACAGGGGGCAGAGCTCAGCAGAAGAGTGGACCTGTTGTGTTAGCAGATGAAGTAAAGAATCCAGCAATGGAGAAGTTGGAATTGGTGAGAAAGTGGAGCCTAAACACTTACAAGGTATGCAGACATATATTTGCGCATGTGTTTGTATGTATGTGTTCTAGAAATGAGTTTGCTACTAGATTGGACTAAAGCTTCCGAAGTATTGCACTACTGTGTTGCAGTGAGCATAAGCAAGAATGCATAGGGAAAGCTTAGTTTTCTTCCAAGTGCAGCATTCTGTGTAAGTCTCTTTAAATCCCTGGTTTTAAGTGGAAAATCTTTCACAGGTATTATTGATTTAACAAGGTGAAGAATGTTCCATTTCTAATGTCCACTTCAGCGTACAGAATGTACAGATTTCAGCACTAATGCTTATAATTAAACCTGTTTGCTATCTTTGAGTTGATTGCTGATACAATAAAATTTTAGCTGATGGGGAAAAGTCAGGCCCATCTACAAATTCCATGCTTGTTAATAGCCATTCTGATGCTTTTGTTTTGTGTTGGCTGATTGTTTTTTTTCTTAGTGTTGAAATTGTTGCTTTGATTCATACGTGTTTTACTTTTACATGGTGTTTCTTTGTGATCAGATGGGATTTGATGAAATTAAAATAATAACAAAAGAATAAAGAAAAGGTGCTAAAAGCACACCGGTTTGCCATAAGGTAAGGAACAACTGTCAGGGAATACATTACTATCAGGAGTTTTAAACAAAGACCAATTTTGAAAAACAGCTTTATGTAATGCCTGTAACTTAAATGACAGAGATATGGACAGGTGGGTTATGCATCAGTGGGACCTACATCAAACTGTGAAGAAATGAAGAATCTGTGGGAAAAACTTCCGTTGTAAAACACAGGTCTGAAACCCTCCAGTGTTCTTAAGTCCACATGAGGACTTAGTCGGCAGTGAGGGTGGGAAGCAGGGGTGGAGGCGATCTAGCCACTAGTAAATGCTGATGCTGCTCTTTGTGTTAGAAGTATGCATCTTTTTTATATGTAGTTAAATGGCTTTTAGAATTTCTGCTTTGCTCGTAATCTAAATTTTGTAGCAACTGTAGCTGCAGTCTGTCCGCTACTCCCTGGAGCGTGCTGTGGTCCCATCAGAATACGTGCTGTTTGGCTGAAGCCACTCTTTAAAATTCACTGTCTGTTCAAGAAACATTGACTCTTGAGATTTGAATCTGCTATACCACAACTAAATAGGAGAGGACTTAACCTTTTTCTCTTTATAGTGCCTTGACTGAGAAACCAAAACCAAAAAAATCCCAATGTCTCAATCACAGAATGGTTGCAAACCCACTTACGTGAGGCAATAGCCAGAGGAGTGGTGAAGAGTGCTGGGAAAAGTAGTTTCAGATCCTTGTTTTGGCAGTAGTCTGTGCAAAGTTTGGGTTTTCAGGTTTTGTTCTGGGCTGAAACCTCCCCCTCCCTGAAACTCAGAACCCCACCAGTTAATGGTGTAGCAAACAAAGACTACCACCTTCAGGAAACTAAGTGAATCGGGTTTTTTTGAAATCTATAATCTTGAAGTTGTTTCCCAAATATGCCTAAGGAGATAGGTCAGTTATGATCTTTCTAGAGTCCCATACTGACTTCTTATTTGGCTTTTTTGGAAGAATAGGATTGTTCACAGAGAGCTCATGAATTCATTCTGAGTTGACGGTGTATTATGCAAATGTCTTTGGAGATGCCATACATTTGAAAACACTTTATGTGTAGGCTACATACAAAAAGCATATATAATTTGATTAAGGACAGTGTTTCAGTTCTTCAACATACTGGCTTGCTTTGGATGCCATTAGGAAGGTTGTGGGAAGAAGTATCCTCCTTATCGTAGGTTAGAAGATGTGGAAATAAAGGGCTGGAGTAAATGGTTAGTGGAGGGAAGTCAGCAGTTAAACCTCTCTGAGCTGAAAGCCGTGCTGTTCAATATACCAGACATTAATCGCAAGTGGAGTTAGTGGTGAAACTTGCTGTTAGGAAGTTCTTTAGGAATCTGACAGAAGTAATTCCTCTGTCGCCATGTCTGTATCCAAAATATTGGATACATTCAGAAGTCATACCCACCTGTGAAGAGATGATGAAGTATGCTTTCATATATTTTGAGTACCTGACTTTTTGTCCCATATGCATTTCTGTGAATGAGAGAATTGCTTTTGTTACCTGCCACTTCTGTTTCAAGAAACTGCTTCCAACTGAAAATCACAGGAGATAGACTCTTCTGTCTAGGCTAACCATGGATTTTCGTAGACTGTATTGGACTTTGCTGTAACTGGGAACTTGATACGATGATTCTGTTGCCTTTGCGACTGCTGTCCCTCTTCACTCTTTCCAGTCTTAGGCTCCCTAGTAATCGTGAGTTAGCATCAAAAGAAATTGCCCGTCTTTGGGAAAGGGCTTTTCAGTTTAACAAAAAGACATAGGCACAAGAAAGTTGTGACTCCTTGACTTTCAGCAATTCTAAATAAAAAGCTTATCTTTTTGTTTTTCATACACCTTCTTAAACTTTGAGGGGAAAATACCCAATATACCTGTTTTACAAGCCTCTCTTTAATACTGAGCTACTAGTGGAACATTTATTGCCAAGACATGTCCAGTAACATCCCTATTCATCTTTTAACAAATGCAATTTAAAATATATTTCTCTTAAATGTATTTTGGTGGGTTTTTTCCTTGACAGAGTTGTCTGTCTTAAGGTTTTCCAGATGTGACTTCTTTTTGAGGAGCATGGTCTTGTTCAGGACAGTGATACTCTTTTAGAACAAAGCAAAATAGAATTAATGTGTGGAATTTTGTCCATTTGCTAGTGAGAATATACAGCAACTTTTGTGTCTGTACTAGTCTGCTTAGAACCAGAGTAAATCAAAATAGATAGGTGCGTCTTCTTTGTCAGTTATTCTTGTTCAGTCCCAGTGTTTAGCTGCATCTCAGTTTAACAAAGTATGCAGTGTAAGTCTTTCCAATTATTAGTTTGTCCTCACTTGTCACTACTGAGATTTTTTAGGTGTTTTGCTGTAACTTCTAAAGCAAATACTCCTTGGTGGAAAATAGCTCCTTCCATTGTAATTTATTCTTGCTTCCAAAAATTTTGCCTTCCATGATTCAGATTTCTCTTGTATTTCCATAGGGATGTGTGTGTCTCAGGTTTTTTGGAAAATAGCCAAAATTTGTCCATCAATGCCATAGTTCCTAGTGAAGTGCTTATTTATCCTCTGACTACACTCATTGCTAAGCTGTATTTTGCAGTTTCTGTTACAGACTTTGATAGTAAAGTTGTATTCCATGTTTGTATGATTTGTTATGCTCTCCCAAATTTCTGATTCTTGGCGGACAAACATCTCCTGGATTAGCTGTGCTCTTTTTTGTTAATTGGTTGAATCTAATGAAGTAGCCCAAATAGCCCGTACCTTCCAGTCTAAAGCTTATCAGTTATGACCAACTCTTTCTGCTTGATCATTCTTGAGTTGTTCTTGTCTATTAAATTTAGAAAGCGCATACAAGTTCTAGCAGGTTAAATGTGTATCTCCTTTGGACGTAAGTGAAGGCTAGGTTAAAATGAAGTCCTTGAATTTGGAAACCGTGGGAAATCCAGTGCTGTAATGTATTTGGGAATGTGATACAGGATAGGCTTGGGCGTTATTTCACCTAACAAAATAACAGCTTTACATGTAGATTAAGACCATCCCTTCAGAGTAGTCGTGGCCTTGACGAGCAGTAATTCTTCATAAGTGTAACTTGGTTATCTCTTCACTTCTTGGGACCACAGATTAACTTCAAGTAACTTATTATAACAGTAAATAATACCCGCTTTCCATAGAGAGATTGTATGGCTTTGCTGCACATCTGCTTTACAAAAGGCTTCTCCTCTGTCTGAGTAAGGGAAACCCCAATGTGCATCTTGGGAGGCTCACTGCCAAGTTGGATTCAGATCTCTGGCAGAGAACGTGTCGCAGACAAGCAGAATGTGGTAGCAGCCTGAGCTGTCACAGCCATTGGCTGGGTGAAAGCATCTGCGGCCTTGTAGGAGCACGTTGTCTGCTCACTGGGCGAATGAACTGCAAATCTGTTAAGAGTTGACTTGTGACAGAGAAGCAATAGTAAGTCTTTCTGAGCCAATCAGCTCCCTTTTATAGATGTGTCAATAAAGAGAAATACATTTTAAGAGTTTGACATATTTCTCAGTAGAGTTCGCAGTTTCACAGTCAGCTTTAAAAAACATACTGAATATCACCACCTCCTTACCTCCCCCCAGAAAAATCCCCCAAAATAACTTTTTTGGAAAACACGACATGGATGAACTGGAATTGGGTGGTTGGCAGTCAAAGCCCAAAAGATCACTGACAGATATATTTATGCAGAACTGGTGATGTTCATACTAACTGACTTCAAGACAGTGGGCTAAATTGCTTCTTTTAACTCAATGAGATTCACCAAACCTAAAAAGAGGTAAGTGTTCTTTTACCTGAGAAACAATTAGTTATGCTCTTGGTTTGCTAACTTGAATATTCATCTTAGTAGGAGTTGAGACTTGTCCAACTGTTCTTGCTGAGTCCTGATAAACTTCTAAAGAGTGTGCTGTTTTTTCAGTTTGTTGTGCAAACTTATATTAGGAGGGGTGATTGTGAAAGAATTGTGTGTAATTATACGTCCCTTGAAGCTGAAAATGGGTGTATGCTGTGTTGCCTTGAATATACTTGATTCTTCCTAATTTAATTTTTTTTTTCCACAGTGTACACGTCAGATCATCTCTGAAAAATTGGGTCGTGGCTCAAGAACAGTAGATCTGGAACTAGAAGCTCAAATAGATATATTGAGAGATAACAAAAAAAAATATGAAAATATCTTGAGACTGGCACAGACACTGTCCACACAACTCTTCCAGATGGTACATACCCAAAGGCAACTTGGAGATGCATTTGCTGACCTGAGTTTGAAATCATTGGAACTTCATGTAAGACTTTTATAGTGTTAAAAAATAAAATGTCAGAGATGAAGATAAGCCTAATTGACTCGTGCAGGATATAGAATAGTTAGCAGCTATTTTTCTGAACATTGTAGTTAACAATAGATTACACGCTCTTTGTGTTAAAAGCTTATGTAATTCACTTAAAACTATAGGAAAATACTGAAATTATCATAGTTCTTTATTGCTTCTTAAATATTTACCTTTAGTTGATGATTGGACTCAAGAACTGACTTTATATAGAAAATGCATTTTACTATTCCTTTTCCTTCTAATGAAATGTCATCGAACTGCTCCAGAGTGTTACATCATGTCAATTACAGGATGTCTTTGGGGAATATGCCTGGGAGTAAGTAGAACAGGGCATGGCACTTATGCACATTGAATTTGGGTCTTTTTTTTTTTTTTTGTAGTATATTCAAGCATTGAGATTTCATCTCAAAGTACTTTTTTAATCAGAATTTTGCTGCTGCTTACGTTGTTTGGAGTTTCTGAGTGAGAGGGGCAATCTTAAGATATCTGCTTTTGGGCTGTAATATTTCCTTGGTTTAGAAGTTTCTTTAACACTGGCACTTTTGGTCACTGATAATAAAACTGTCTGTTGTGAAGAGAGCGAAGGTAGACATTGTGTACAAAACATAGTAGCTGGCTTGCTTCTACATTGATTGTTCTGTATTTCCAAAATTAAAGCAATGTGATACTGCTGCTGATCCTTTGGAAAACCAGTATTAAGGAACTTATTGATTCCCTAAAACATAGCTGCTGAAACAGCCCAAATTACCTTTGGTGTTTAAACATAAAACCTCTGTCTGTTTATTCTTCCTTTTTCATGATTCTCTATTCCCATGAAGTTTTAAGGGAGGAGGCGGAGTTCATGCTTGCACGGAGGAACTGTAACTGATAGCTAGCTGAGAAAACTTGAGACTCCTGCACTGGAGTACATTAGTCTGACAGATGAAAATCTGTGAAAACAGAGCACTCCTGGCAGCTAAGAGATTAAATAATCTGCTAAAAGAAGTTTTTAATAATCATTTTACTCTTGACACAGATATGGGCATGTGGTTTGTGGCAGAACTTTGTGATTATTATGAAGTATGTTCTGAAGCTGGGTGTTTCTTCTGAAACTCGGATTAAATCTGGCATCATGCTCTTGTTTAATGAATGTTATTTTCCGTGAAGAGCTTGTAACTTCTAATGGGAATACTGTTCCTCCAGGTTTTTTCAGCATCTTATACTGGTCTTGGAATTTGTTTCAGTCATTCATGTCTTGTGTAGCTTATTGAATGGGGCTGTTGATGAAAATCAAATAAAGGTTGCTGCTGCTGTAATAAAAGTTATCTAACCTTTGCCTCTTGGAGACTTGCCTGATGTTTGTCTCTTTCCTCTTTGTGTTTCCCCTTTGTTTAATCTGTACTGTATTACCATCTGTAGCATGGCCTATTCTTCTGGAGTGTTTGGATAGCATTGTTGCCTCTAAAACTTGCACAAGGCTAAAAGTAAAATTTCCAAACAGTTAGTCATTAATGTTTAAAACTAGAACAGTATATAAGTTTAAAAAAAAAAACACCAAACATGACTTCTTAAGGTAATATTTCTTATTTTATACATGGTAACAAAATGAGATCATAATGTCCTATTTGCAGAGGTGTTACTTAATGTGAATGTTTTGCTGTTTCTCTTTTGGATGCAAAGATGACTCCTGGTTCCAGGCTCATGTGCCTCTAATTATATAGACAGCTGAATTCTGATTTTAATTGACCTGTGCATAGAGTATCAGCTGAGTATAAACTCTTGATACAGAAAGGATTTCCGGTCTGTTTCATAAGAGGTACCCGCAGAGGTCATGGACAAACTCAGAAGTTTTCGTATGGAACTGTATGCACCTGTAGAAGGACAGTTCTAGTGGCTAGCATGTTTCTTCGTGCTGCAGGCCACTGCAGTCCCATCCTTCTTACCCCCCTCCTTTGAATTGGCAGTGTTGCTTGTTTGGGTCTGTGATGATCTGGGTCAGAGGACCTGCTGGAAAATGAATTGCAGTCTTGCCTGCAGGAGGGCAGAGATGGACCTAAATGCTGCTGACAGGGGCAGCCCGACTGACTGCTGCTGTTTCTGCCTGTATGCTCCTACTTCTTCCCTGTGCTAGTGCTTGTGTTACTGTGTAGCTGGCAATGTTAGAGCAAACCCAGCTGAAAAAGACTTTCAATTTCAGCAACATCTGTAGTGATTTGGCTGGCTGCTTTTGCCACACAAGCAGCTGTGCAAAGCAAAGGCAACAGACCTTTAGTGGTGTTTAGAGGGCTTAGCTCATGGAGACTTGCCCTAAGTTCTCTTCCTTTTTTCCTCTCCTGCAAATTGCTCACTTCCACTGTACCTCCTTTCTAGAGGCTTCTTGGCTTCTTTCCTTACTATTGCCCATCACCCTTATCTTCATGAAGTCATTAATGTTAACATGAAATATCATTTGGCTTTGGTGTTTGTGTTGTAGACAGATGAAAGGAAACTGGGAGAATACAGCACTTGTGAGTCAGTTGTTGGCAGTGTGCAAGCCTAAAAAGATGAATTTCCAAATATGAGCCTAGTATGTTTTACAGCCATTAGAACCCAGGATTGTACTCTTTTGTGAGAACTCCCATCTGCAGAATATGAAGATGCCATATGGATGACATAAATGTAATAATTGGACTTGTTTGGCATCCATGCATTAGGAAAATCTTTGCAGCCTTGGTCAGGGCTTACACTGCTGTTAACAAAGACATGAACAAACATATATCCAAATGTGACTGAAATGCATTGGAAATAATTTCACTCTTGTCACTTTAAAATTTATGGCTCAGCTACATTATCATTTTTATTTGCTATCCATTATAGTGCTCTGCTCTTCAATTATTTACAGCCTATTAAACTGTGATAGATGTTGGGGGTTTTTGCAGTGCTCTTCTCCAGAATGTAAGAATAAAACTTAATAGCCAATTAATACTTTGTGCCTTTGTGAATTTAGTTATATTATTGTATTTAATGTAGTGGTGTCTCTGTTGGTATTAAAACATTACCTAGACGACCACATGAGAGATGCTGGATTAAAACCCTGCTGAATCACAATGTAAAGATTACATTAGCACTTAGGTAACGTTCAAGACTTCTAAGTGCAGAAAAATCACATCATAGGATTTAACATAATACGTGGTAACATAATTGTAAACCATGGCTTACTGATGTTGGAGAGATTTCATATAACCTGTGAACTGAATATTTTATTGAAATCATATGTATTTAATTATAACCATACCCAGACAGAGCTGACAGAACTTCGCACATCTATGTGTTTGTATTTTTTTATATAGTTGCTGATGGATGTTATGATTTTAAATGATCTACAGTTTTGTTTTCTCTGCTTTTTGTTTATAGGAGGAGTTTGGCTACAATGCAGATACACAGAAACTTCTAGCTAAAAATGGAGAAACTCTTCTCGGGGCTATTAACTTTTTTATTGCCAGTGTGACTACATTGGTGAATAAAACAATTGAGGATACATTATTGACTGTGAAACAGTATGAAAGTGCCAGGTAGTTATTCCACGTCTAGCTGTTTTCATTACAGACTAATCTTCAGGGAACAAACTGTGGATCAGCTTAGTCCTTGTATTTGGGTGACAAACCTGTCAGATGAAAACCTTGTAACACAACTCATATAATTAGGATTTACAGTTAACTGTCTCATTGCACATATCTTCAAATGTTTTGTAAATGTTCTGTTGTAGACTTAATTTTACTTGTTAGCTCTAAGAGTAATTGTAGCTATTTTTTTCCTGTGTGCTACATTAATGTGGCTTTCTAAGCAGTGTGACAGTGCAAGATTAACCCTTCTGTTCAGCTGCATTGTAGTAGGTAAAATAATCTCTTTGACTGGAAAACATTTAATCTTGTGCTTCTGTTGATGCACAATACATGCAATTCAATGTTCATTTTTTATAGAGAAGTTAGGCTTGATCAGCAAGGGAAAAATAAAAAAGAAATTTCTTAGTGAGCGAATAACAACTTCCTGCCCTGGAGAAGGATGGTTACTTTGAGATATGGCATAGTATTCTAAGGCCAGGTTGCGTTCTCCGGGCAGGGTTTGGACTTGTGGTCCTTTCTGATGCTTGGTTCCATTCTGACTTTCTTTCACTTAATAGGATAAAGTGAGTTTCTTTTAATTTGCCAAAGGATGTAGACTATGCATATAATTTTTTGTGATTTTTTTTTTTTTAGGTCAAAAATTGCCAACTGCTTAATTTTTAAGTGTGTGTGCCCCCTCCTTTTTTAATTGTGCTGTTCTAATGTTTATTTATAAGCAAAATAGTTTTTGATATTTAAGTAAACTTTAAAAAGGCATGAAAGGCAGAGTTAATATGAATATAACATACCTCTATTTTTGACATTAAAGTACTTAAAAAAAAAATTGTTTCACACATTTTCCAGGTATCCCCTTGAAAATTTATACAAAATACATCTGCTACGATTGTTCTTGCCAGCCATTTTCAATATATGGTTCTTCCCTCTTGAAATACCTTCATTACTTTCCTTTTCTGTTCATTAAAGAAATCAAGTATTTTGCCATTTCAGTAAGGCAGATAAATTGCAAAGGTTCTTCACTTGCATAGCCTGTCCATCATTTTGCAGTGTGAAAATAGGTCACATTTATTTCTGTGCCTCTTCTTCCCTGTCCCCAGTTGCACTACAGCATTCATCTGTTCCCCTCTTCTATCAACTCACTATTGGTTTGTTTCCTTTTTGGAATGAAACTCTTTAAATAAAGACTAAATCAGACAGACAATGAGAATCAGGAAGAGCCCTGTGAATATCACTCCTTGTAGCTCTGAAAATGTTGTATTTTATTTTGGAGCAGTTACACCAACTGAAAAGTTGGTTTTTATAACCAGATTTTAATCCGGATTTGTTTCCAGTAAAAGGAGGAAGTATATTTGAAAAGCCAGAAACAGGTTGGTTTATTCCATTAAAATTGGCATCTGTCACATGCTGGTATGCTAGGTTCCATTGTTTGAAAGCTACAAAGAGATATGGAAGGAAGAGTGAGGCTTTGGGCAGGGCTGCCCATGACCCTGCAGTGATTTCTGGCTATTGTCTGTTGCTTTACCTGGTCCAGTGCTAGATGGCTGTGAACAAAGGAGCATGTGTTGCATAAGAAGAGGAGGAAGAAAGTAAAAGCCTGTTACTACATTTGTCTCATCCAATTGCAGTAGTGTTTTAAAATATGGAAGTAGTTTATCTGGCAAGGATCCAGTGTTTGGTAGACTTGTGTGTAAAGCTGGAAAGCCAAAGATTAATTTAGTGATACAATCTTGAAACTGCTAACATTCCATAGGTACTTTTCCCACTTATAAATGCTATACGTTGATGAATAGAAAGCTTAACTTAAACGTTCTTGAAAAATAAAAAAATACTTAATGTTTTTGAAGACAAAACTGAATATTCAAAATTCTGTATTAAAACATGCTTTTAAGACATTTTGATTTTTCCATTAAAATGAGAAAGGAGGTATGACTGGTTCATCTCTGTTCATGTAATAAAATGGTACAGCCTAATATGAAAGGATGTCAAGGAGGTTTACAACTTTTTGAATACATAGTGGTATACGAAGACTAGCTGGTTCAGTTAAAACGTTGTCAGGTATCTGCAGGTGAGAGCCTACACCGTAACATCCGTTCTGTTTCTGCTAGCTGTACCCAGGATAGCTAATTTGGAGAGAACAGAAGTAAACTAGAAAATACTTTTCATATGTCTTATCTAAAAGTGGGATATATACCTTTGGTGTAGAGTTAGCTTAAATACTTACCTGGCTGTTAGTCTTAACCTTCAGTCTTTCTCTCCCCTTACCTCCTTCGGTGGTGGGATTGATCCAGAGTGTCTGACTTCCCTAGGAAAATAAGATTGACCCTCAGTAGAGCATAAATAATGCATCTTTTTGCAGTCTCTTTATCCTTAGGCCAGACAAGTTCTTGCAAAACTGTTTGTGTAAGAACTGTAGAACTGTTCCAGTTAATGCGTACAGAGAAGCCTAGAGCATGCTGAAAAAGCCTTGGGGCAGAGTTTGGTAGAAGTGAGCTGTTGCTCAAGTGTCTGCTTAAAGGGAATGTCCTGCTCTTGGTGCTTCTCTTGCTCTTGACACAAACTGTTCACTGAACTGATTCAACAGCAGAAGAATAACCTGAGAAAAAATTTACTAGCTTTAGCTGGGTTAATAAGTTGAAATGTCCCAGAAAGGCTCTGACTACAGAAGCCTGCAGAAAACAGAGGGTTGGGAGCGTGTGGCTGAGACAGGAACAGAAGGGAGGGTACTTGAGGCAGCTGTGTACAACGTATGTAAGGGTGGTTTTGCTCCATAAATAGGAGGAGAGGGGGGGAAAAAACTTGCCTTTTTTTTTTTTTTTTATTATTTTTTCCATACTTGACTGTTTCTGTTGTGCTTGACCCTGTATGTGAGGTCTGTTTTGAGATGCTTTGCCTTCAGATTTTTTTTCCTCCTCCCGTTTCTTCTCAGGATTGAGTATGATGCCTATCGAACAGACCTAGAAGAGCTGAATCTTGGCCCTCGTGATGCAAACACTCTGCCAAAGATTGAGCAATCACAACAACTGTTTCAAGTACATAAAGAGAAATATGAAAAAATGCGTAATGATGTATCTATCAAATTGAAATTTTTGGAAGAAAACAAGGTAAGCTACAACTTCTGATGTTATTTTTAGGAAATTTGTCCTGTAAGTTTCTGCTTTGCTAGAAATACCTTAGTTGTTAGATCTTAAAATATATCTTAATTTGAAAGCAGAGCGAGCAAAGAAAATAAGCTGAATTTTCTGAGTTCTTGCTGTATCACTAGAGAACAGCCTTTTGGAGCAGGCAACCTTAAAAGTCCCTAATGAAGCTGCTCCATCTACACATGGCAAACTCTGTGGCAGTAAGTTTCTTGTTGATACAGGAGGTTTCAAGTTTGGAAAAGTGTTGCTTTTCCAGTTTACCACATTTAATGTTTAAACGAGTCATATAACTACTGATTTAAGATTCAATGTAATAGTTATGTTTGACAACGCTGTCATGGAGGATATGCACAAAGAAAGTGAGAGAACTGTGAAGAGGCTTCTTCAAAATTAAGCTTTCTTTAATAACTGAGAAATATTACTTTCTATAGTTAATGCCCTTATAGTGTCTTAATTCTAAACAGAGCTCTTGAACTGTTGGTTTGAAGGTTTTTCCCCCATATGTGTTTATTCCAACCATACCATTTCATCTATACCCTCTTAATGATGGAATTCTTACTCCTCTTATTTTGTCTAACAGGCAAAAATAGAATTGCCATACAGAACACACTTAAATTGTGCTTTCTTTGATAAACAAGTCCTTCTAAATTCTTTCTCATTAGACGTAAAAATTACGGTCTTTCAAGATCTGATTTTTGTTCATACCCATAGTAGATGAAATGGTTATAATAATCTATGACTATATTTCCTATGTCTTCAGAGGGAGGAAAATATGATCAGAATTTACATAAAAGGGAGTAGTTTGTCCATGTCTAGCAGTGGATTATAATTTTCAGTATGGGTTCATATATTTTAAAGATCTGAAAGTAGGTTAACAAGTGCTTGTCAGAGAATATAGGAGTGTCCCCAAATGACAACAGTAGCAAACTATGCTCCTTGCATGGAAGCAGGAAACTTTAAGGGAAAATCGTGGGGATAAGCTAAACCAATTAAAACTGATTATTATTCTGAATTCTTCAATATATTACCACATACGCAGTTGTATCAGCTACTTACAATAAAGATGGAAGATAGGGAAGAAATATGAATCATCAACAGATGAGAAGAATGAAAAAGTGGAGAGAAAATTGACAAACTTTTTGGCTTCCAAACAATAAATGCTAAAAACGTAGCTCCTGAGCACTGTTACTTCATATTGGCATTTGCATTAGGACTGGTGATCTGGAATCAAATAGCCATTAAGAGTTGATGAACCACATCATCACATGATTAAAAACTGGTATTGCCCTGACTTTCAGTTGTTGTTCTTGCTGAACTTGTAGCCCATTAACTTTCAAATGGAAAAAAATGCATATTGAAATTAATTTTCTTGAATGAACTGAAGTCTAATCTAAATGCTGATACTTACGGTTAAATTGGAAAGTGCTCAGAAGAACTCAGTTTTAAAACTATGCTAGGTTGAAAATGGACATACTGAAGGTTCGCAAGAATTCTGATGCTTAAGTTCAAATTGGTTGAAAATAGCACTGACGCTGCTTCCTCTTGGTTTGCATTAGCTATGTAGCAGACTGATCAATTTATGTTTGTACAGATAGGAAGGCTTCAGAGTGAAAGCATTTTATTTCCATCTTGTACAAAAAAGTTTCCATATTTTTTAAAAAAACTAAATCAGATCATTTAGGGAACACTAATGAAGTTGTCTCCCTAGTAACAGTCTTGAATTAGATCAAGCATCCTGTTAGCAGTCACAGCCTACAAATTTTGTTTCTGAAAGAGATTGTTTTTTCCTTCCTGACTTTTCGATTAACACAGAGGGGACTTTCACATGCTTAAGCCTTTTTATCACTGGTTGGCATTTCTTAGTTTTGACGCTAGAGATGTCAAAATATCTCCTAAAGGGTGTATGTAATTTTGTTCCCAAATAAGCCATAGAACGGACTTCCTTTACAGTCAAATATTGGTTTAAATACAGTTAGTTATCTGCTGTGAGTTTTACTCGGGTAAGGTTTACTTCAGTGGTTTCTATTTATTGTATAAGATTCTCCATAGAAAACATTATGTAATCTTAATACTAATACTAAATTTTCATTTCAGGAGCACTTTTTTCCCAGTTTACATCTGTCTGATATTTTTTGTTCTGTTGCCCAGAATGCTTCCTGGGTTGTAGTGAGAGGCAGTGGTTATCTGAGAGATGATTTTCTTACCGATGTGACGTCTTTATTCCTTTTTCTGGTGTCAACTGTTTTTTTGCTAATGTCAGCAGAGGGGAGATCCTGCTAGACCTCATACTTGTCCTGCAAGTAGTATTAAGAAATTAGAATGCACAGTTGGTTTGCCAGACAACTATATGATCATTATAAACATTACTTTTGATTTTTAGCCACATACAAAGTGTATATGACTGCTCTTAAGTCAATTACTTTGTATATTTTAAAGGATTATTAACTCAATAAGTATAGGATCAATAAGTATAGGAACTAGATTTTAATTTCACTTAGATTTCATAATCTCAGATGTTCTGCTTTTTCCAAAGGTACATGGTAACAATGGCTATGATCCATCATAATTTACACATCTGTAAATACAGCATGTTCCTAACGTAGTGGAGAAGAAAGAAAGGAGGAAGAGCAAAATGGGTACAGCTGTATGAGTGTGTCTAACTCAGCTGCTTCAGCTGTGGAGGTAGTGCACTGTTTAGGAGATGGCTTAAACTGAAGACCATATATGATGATGAACTCCCAAGAGGAAGGGCGATTTTGGTATTGTTAAGCTGTTACAGTAGTCCTGGGGAGGGAATTATACTGGTTATACTGATACCCTATCCTTAATAGCAGGAACTTACCATTTTGTGTGTCTATCCCCAGGACCATGTTGGTGCCCATTTAATAGAATGAGAGATCAAAATAAATGGCAATCAGACGGACAAAATACTGGTTTTACTCAGTCTCTCACAAAGGGCCTTTTTGTAGCCTGTTTTAGAAAGCCTGTGTTGTTGCAGGCTTACTGCATACAAGGCAAATAAGGGCTAGTATTTGAGCAGCAATATCAAGGCATGGCCTTGGCAGCCTCATGTTACAATACACTAGAACATGCAAATCTCTAATCATCAACTTTATTAATACGTGTTGTCATGGTACTGAGTCCGGATGTGAATTAATATTTGTTCACAGTCTAATTAGAGAAGCCTTTTGAGGTAAGAAAATGGCATGGTAGCCATATAGTTTTTCTCTTGTAGATTGTAAGCCTTTGGGCTTCGAGTTTTTTATATGTTGATACAGGATGTAGTACAGTGTAGTCTCAAGCTTGGTGGTTATTATCACTTCTGTGTTGAAAACAGAATTGTGTAATGAAACCCTGCCATAGCAAAGCAATTAAGCAATTTAGAGTTTAAGTCTAGATTAGATACATCAGTTCATGATTATGTCCCAATAAATATGTTTTTACAGTCTGACCAATATTAAACATTTATAAAAGATAAATTGTATATTTTCTGCCTGACAAATTAATGTCAAAACAGAGTCCTAGATGTTCCTTTGTAAACGTAGCTCCATTAGATGCACTCAGCTGTGTTCCTACTCAAAAGTTTTGTTCCATATTTGGTTAAGCATGACATATGAGCAGAGCAGGGAAGACTGGGAGGTGATTCAAGCTGTCACTGCAAAGGAACTGTAAAGCCACTTCAGCTGGCTGGTGGGCTCCAGTTGGTCTGTGTTGTTGCAATTGCACCTAACAGCCATAATCTAGCTGGCCCCTCTGTTTATGGAGAAAAAAGGCACCACGTGGTTGCAGTCTCTTTATGCCTGTTCTCCTAGGTTCATATATTAATATTTCAATTAAAAGCCCCCAGAAGTTCAGAGAACTGAATTACAGTAAAGCTGGTATTGCAAGCTTCTGTCTGTAAAACCAAGGTATACAAGATTTCCATTCTCTTTCATTATAGCATATGATCTTGAAGTTAGAACTGATTTTTTTTTAATGATGCTGCAAAGTTATATTGGTGCTATCCCCAGCTGGCAGAGTTCTGTAGAAGTTTGTGGCATTGGATAAGGAGTATAAGAATAGCTGCAATCAAAATCTGTAGCTTACAAATAGTTAATATTTTTTGGTGGTTTTTTTTAAAGGATGATGGCCTGTTCTTAGCTCAAAGATTTCTGCCGCTGAAAAGTTTTTGAACAGGCGTTGTCTTTTTGAGAAAGGAAGAACTGTTATTTGTGTATGTACTTGAGAAATGTCAAATCTTTCTGTGTAAAGAAAGAAACTGAATGCACTTTTGCGAGTTGTACTTCAAGAGTCTGTTTAAACACTTGTTCCTACAAACGAAAGCAATATGCAACCTCACGGAAACCCAGATGATGTAACTGTTTAGACCAAATAACTTCAAATGAAGATAGCTAGAGGAAAGGATGATGATAGCTGTGAGGAGGTACAAACTGACAGAAAGACGAGAATGGCGGTAGTCTTTTTGGTCGTTGAGATGGCTGAAACAGTCTGAGGAGGATGTAAAAAAATCTGTACTTACTGTGCCACAGAAAATACGATGTTCAGAGGGAGGTGGGAGGAAGAGGACGATATTTAAAAAGAAATGAAATGTTAAGAGCATCCAGAGGAAATCTGAAAACTCAAATCCAACCAACAGTATCTTCTGTGTACAAAACTTAAGTCTTCTGTTTAGGGCGTGTCCATTTTTTATGCTTATTCACAAAGTTCAGTTTTGTTCTGAGACTTAATTTTGCCAAGTCTATTATGGAGTGCTTACTTTGCTCGTAATTAGGAATAAATAGCTGTATGTAGTTAATTAACAAGGAACAATGATTTTAAATGATGTTTAACTGTAAAATGTGATGGCTTTTTGACAGGCATGCTAGTCATACACTGGAACCTGTATTTTAGCAGCATACCATTAACATTCTTTTATAGAAAGGCAAATCTTCAAATGCTCGTTCACTGGAATAGGCACTACAGTTTAGTGCTCAAGAGTTGGCCTTCAGTGCTGTAGTCTGACAGTCACTTCAAGGCTTTGCTGTGGGGAAAAAAAAAGCGGTCCCTTCATCCTCTGTCCCCATTCCCCCACACTGCCTTCTCTGTTGTGTTTACAAAAGTGTTTTTGCAGCTGTGCAGCGAATCAGATTGGGGAACTGATCCAGGTTAAAGCAAATATGTTGTTGTCTGGTTAGTTGTAATCTAGATCTGTTCCCTGATCCAGCTGACTACATAACTGCATGGATGTTTTGCCAACGGAGGGCTAAGGTGAAACGTGGTGTGGAAGGAGGAATCAGTGGCTGGAGACGGGAGTGGGTAAGGCTGAGATTCTTTCATGGGAAAACTGGTTAGGTTTGAACTTGGCTTTAACTGAATACTCGTCCAGTTCTTAGCTGTGATTGCAGGTTTTGCAGTGGACAGATGTTAAAGCTGTTTCTCTTTTGTCTTAGCTGGCTGCTGGCTCAGAGTAGAGCTTTGTACGGTGTCAGACAGCTTAAATGGTCTTTTTCTAGAAATTTAATCCTAAAGTTACCTGAATGAAGCTATGGATAAGAAGATCCCACCATCCCTTTTGGGATTCACTTAGCAATCAGCTTCGGAACGAGGAGAGCAGAAGCTGTAACACCTTGAACCTCTGTAACCAGTTTGATAACGATCACAAAATTTACACCACAGTGATCTGGCTTGCGGGTAGAACCTCATACAATGAGGTAACTCTGGTAGTTCAAAAAACCCCACCAAAACAAAACATCTTTTTTCAGTCTGAATCATCTGCCTCTATGCTGTTAGTTCCTGGCTCTCTGTGTGTGCATGCACACTGGAGCCTAGGCCTGACGGAATTTATAAAATTACCAGAAGACTTCAGGGGAGTTCACAGAAGCTTTGTGTTAGAAACTACCCTAACAAAGTACCACATTTGGTCTCAAATTGATGAAGTTGGGTTTGGAGGGTGGGTAAAATACCCCTGGTTTACTGGAGTTCTTATAGATATTATGAATAAAACTCTTGTAACATTTTAATGATATGCTAGAACAGTGAGTGTACTTCTGTGTAGAATTCCTGGCTTGGATTGTGTGAAGTCTTGCGTGTTAATGATGAAAGAATCTGCTCAAGAAAGACTGTACCTACTAATTTTTTTGTTCTCTGAACTTTAAAAGCAAACCCTTTATGTTGTTGTGACATTTTCCATTTGTATGGTGTAATATTTTGGGGATGAAAAATTTTATAGATTAAAAAAATATCTTTACATACATATATTCCCACACAAACTGAAAAAGAGGCCATCTTTTATGACTCAGAAAAGCTGAACTGTTTCTTGAACAAATGTAGTTAGCTAAATTCTACGTCCAAATGTTAAAACATCTGTATGTGATGAATTTTGTGAATTCTATTGTAAATGAACAAAACATTGTCTCAGGATTCGACGTGCACAGTGAACTCCTTTTGAACCATACATACACCTCATGTTTTTTCTTGGAGAATCTTTTGATGGAATAACCTACCACTTTACACCATTAATGAGGCAAAAAAGCCTATTGTTTGACATGTATTTAGTTGAATTAGACTGAATTATCAGGGGAGAAAACATAGGGATACCAGTTTTCAAATTGTCAGAGCAACTTAGAGTAATGTTTGGGTCACCAAAGAGAGGTTATCACTTGAGTACTGAGGTCTGTACAGTTGTCAGTTTATGGGCAAAACTTACTTCATGAAATTAAACTATTCAGTGAAAAAGAAAATGTTGTATACTCATAAAACAAATGTCAACTTTTAGTGCTGAGAATTCTATGTACATCTGCATGCATCCATGCGTGTGCACACACATGCTCAGTCCTTTTTTCTCAAAGTACTTTATTTTAAAAGTGTATTATTACATTTCTGTATAGTAGTGTAAATGTTACACTCTTCTAGTGTAATAGCATGTCTAATATTTGCTGGTTTTTAATTTGAGATCTTGTCTTACATTAAGGCAATGAAGTATTTCTGTATTGAGTTGCATGCATTGCAGAAAAACACATTAGCCAAATAACCTGTTAAAACCAGCACGGCCAACTGGTAGGCATAGGCCAACCTGGCCCAAGGACGTTTTGCTTCCCAGCATGACAGGAGTAGACTGTGCCTTGTGGACTGTGCTGAGAGATCAGGCAGTGGTAAAAATGTGAGTAGAGAAAACTTAATCTGCCACCTACCACATCCTCCCTTCGGGCTCAGTCAGCCACACTTTTGCTCTATTTTCTGCTGTGTTGGCTAGCTGCTTGTAGGCTAAGAATGGGCACAGGGCCACCACCTTGGGGATTCGGGCTCTGACACCAGAGTAAGGAGTAAGGTTGTGCCGCGCTGAGTGTACGCTCAAGAACAAAAGGAACACATTTTGGCTGCAGAAGAAACTGGACAGATGCCTTTTCAGCATACTGTTGTTCATCGTTCACAACTTCGAGTTTACTGTGTGCTAGGATGAAAATGTAACATTTGTTTAACTTTGACTTCATCAGTGCTGTAGCTTGTCATCATAGACTAGACTGGAAGAGAAAAACAGTGATGCCCTCCGGCTGCTCCTCCTGTGCTCTTCTCCCAAGTTTTGATTACTGCCGTGACCTGTGTGTTTCATAACTACTTTGCACAAATGTTATAGTCAAGATATTGGCCAAGTGTAGTAAATAGTCCTGTGTTGCAGGAGATGGGCAAGAAATATTTCTGGGGAAAAAAGCATCAGTGTAATTTGGCTTAGGTATACGTAAGCTGGAAAAGAGCAACTCTTTGCAAGGGGGACAAATAAATGAACTGTATACTTAGATAATGCATTTGTCGTGTACTGTCTCAGGGAAGTCCACTTGGCATGCAGGTAGGGTATCTTAAACAGAAGTTTTGCATCTAATTTCAAGGAATAGAGTACTTGTAATTAAGTGTTTCATAACATTAGGCTGTTTAGTGGATTGCTTTTGGTCCATGCATACTGGGTGAGTATTGACTGTTAAGCATACTTAATGAAAACTCTAAATCACTTCAATGTTAAAGAATTTCATATTTGCATTTTGTATTGTTAAACTTTTATTAAATAAACCTGTATGAAGTCAGAGCATCTCAAATACACCTGTTTATATTTTTTTTTATAACTGACCTGTGATGTTGTTAACAGCCTCCTCTTAACCGATCTCTATGCTTGTCTGCAGGTTAAGGTATTGCACAATCAGCTTGTTCTGTTCCACAATGCCATTGCAGCATACTTTGCTGGGAATCAAAAGCAGCTTGAACAGACACTTAAACAGTTCCACATCAAATTGAAAACTCCTGGAGCAGATGCCCCATCCTGGCTTGAAGAACAGTGATCAAATCAGAGAAGAGGACCAAATGTTAACCTAAAATCTTAAATCTGATAAAATTAAGGGTTGGGGTTGAAGGACTGTTGTAGTGATTCTTGCACAGACAGCTTTAATTTTTTTCCCCCTTTTTATAATACTGTAAAACTGAATTTGGTGGGAAAATGGGTGACTTTAAGGTAACCAAACATGATTTCTGTCATTTCAAACGTGGAGCACTCCTTTTGTATGTAAAGGTTGGCGGTTATTTCTGTAACTGGGATGGGGGAGGAAGGGAGGGAAGGGGAAAGAAAACTATTATAGATTTGCACTGACAAATGTTTGTGATTTCTGGTCATTTTGGTGGCTAGTCAAAATATTTCCAAGTGGAGGTTTACATGATTTGTACCAACATCTGGTATTTTATAGATGAATATAGAAAACATCTTTAGTAATTTTCATATGACTTTTAAAAAGGAGAAAGTTAAAAGAATATTTTGCAGATAAATAATATAAGGCCTATATGCAATATCTGCACAGAAGGCAACAGTAGTAGATGGCTCATTGACTAGTGGAATTGCAGAAAATGCCTTTTAAAAAGATGTACCTTTCCATCGTAGGTTCAAAAAAAACCCAAAACACTAAAGCAAGAATCACTGTCAGTCTGAGGCTTCTAAGCACACGTTTTTGCTTTGCACCAAGTGGTTTGCTGGGTGAGGCCAACCACGCAATGTACTAATTTCATTTACAATTTTACTTTCTCTGAAACAAATACCGTACTAGCCTTAAATCACAGGTATGTGCCTTTTTATAAGATAATATTTTCAACCAGTGTACATAATTCAAGAACCCTTTCATGTAATGGTTTGTCAGTTCCCAAGAAGGGAAAGGAGACTGTGTAAATGCTGTTTCGTTGTGCACTTAGAGCAAGTTAAAGCTTTAGTTAACCTTTGTGGACAGGTAGGATTTTGAGAAAGGAAATCAGGCCAGTATGGTTTTTCTACGTAATTGAAAAAACATACTTTGGTAATGGGAGTGACATGGAGGATACTTTTTTAATTTCTCCATCAGTCATGTAGTCCTTAAATGTAAAATTCTGTGTCAGATTTATCACAGACGTTTTAAATTCAATATATCGGAGTCCTCATTTGCACATGTTATGTTGCTTTATGTTCTATTAAGTAAAATTAAATACTTCAAATATGTTATTTACAACAGTGTGGATTGTATGATTTATGTACTGTACGTTCAAATGCCTTTCAGCTGACATTCTTAAAGTTTTCAGTGCTTAACACAACCGTAATGTAACTGTAAATCAAACTTTTTAATCATTCCTCATTAAATTCTTGGCCTGACAGAGCCTTCTTTATGTTTTTGTTCTGTCAGAATCTCTTGTAATAGTTCGTTTATGTTCCCCAGAATGTATATCCTATGTGAATTTTGTATTCATATTAAAGGTGTTCGCAGTCAAACTTCCTCGATTGTGATGGTTAAGAGTAGAACCCGGCTTCTGCAGTCAAAGCTTAGTCCTGTTTTCTGAGTTGCTGCCCCTGCCCAAGAATTCCTGGTAAATCAGTACTAGGTGGTAACACTGATGCTGTTTTATTTCAGGATGGTTTAATACTGTGCAAGTTCAACTTGAATGTAAACTCACAGTGAAACAAATCTTTCAGTACATGTAATTCTTGACTTAAACTTTTAAAGAAAATTTCACTACGTTTACAGCTTTTATGAAGCTGTTGAGTTCCGCCATCTCTGAATCCTGGCATGCGTATGGTATGATGGTGCAAGAATGAAGGTAGCTGTGTGACTGTACAGTTGAGCTAGGAAGTGCAGACTAAAACTGAAACATCGGCTTTCAGACCTCTATAGGAAAAGGATATGTATGGAACATGTGTCATTGGTTTCTGTCTCGGATTCACACATCTCCTGCTGAGGATAGACCCTGCCCAGAAGGAACTGACCTGTTGGAAACGGTAAGAGTGAACCTGAATCTGAAATTGCCTCATGCAGGAATGACCCGTGTGGCATTGTGTAACCCTCAAACTTTTGCAATGGCTTAAAAGTGCTAGAATATCTTCACCTAGAAAAAAAGGTTGGGCAAAAGAGACTACTCACTAAAATCTGTGTATTGTTTAATACCGGGGAGAAGGAAGAATGATTTCCATTCTGCTCACCGAAGCAGTTGTTCTAATGGATAGCCTCAATGAGGAGGATTCTGTGTTCAGCTGATTGAGAGGATATTAAACTGATTGCCTTTTGTAGTGCTTGAACTTTCTTTGCCCCCTTTTAAATATATGTGCTTATGAAATAAGTCATGCTCATGTCTTGTATTCAAAGTTAGCTCTTCAGATCTAACCAAACGCAGAAACTTTTGCTTCTGGAGCTCATCTGAGGAAGACACTGCAGAAGTTTCTAATGGGAAGTAATTACAGTTGTCAGCTTTTCTGATACTAATGAAAAAGCTGTATGAAAATCTTAAGGTTGTAATGCTGGCATTTATCTGGGTAGACAGTTTTCAGGGTGGATTTTTTTGTTTGTTTGACAAGGGGACCATACCCACCTAGTAGAGTCTTGTCTGTGAAAGATTTAATCCCTGTTACAAGCTGTCCCATTAGTGCTTCTAGTGTTGTGTAAGGTTTCTCAGGAGGAACAATTTAAAGTGGTTGATAGCATTTCAGAGATGCTGCTGTAGCTGCTCTACCAAACAGAGACCCAAGGAGCCATTTCTTAGTGACCATACTGTAAGTTATCTGCACTCCCGGCTTGTTTGGAACTTACAGCTCCTGTTATTTTGTGTGAATTCTGCAAATGGCTCTTCTGCTCTAAAAATGCTCTATGGCATACTTCATGCTCTTACAAAGAACCTTTCTGGTTATAAAATATATCTATATTTGAAGAGAGGTCTGTGCAAGTACAGTACAGTAACACACCAGTATTATTAAAGTGGCAGCTTGATTTCAATCTTCTGTCAGCTGGTTTTCCCAGAAACTTATCTCTGTTCTCTCTGCTTCACAAAATGATCTAAGTAATATAAAAGGAAAGCTAAAAGTTCCCCTCAACTCTGTTTGGAACTGAACTGGGAGCATGTTCAGTTTGTATTCTCTGCTTATCTGCTCTTGTCCCTTATTGTGGTGTTACAGGACTAATAAGGTATTATAATTGTTTAGCATTCCTCATCTGCAATTATCTTTAGGGTTTTTGTTATTCTGGTTATCTTTTCCGTGCTGCATGCTTGATGTAGAGGTTGTACTAGTCACAGATTTTTTTAATCGATCTTTTCATATTTTGTTATTGCCCCCACCCCAAACTTATCCAGCTTCTGGCAGCTCCAAGCTTTTGTCTCAAAAGCTCATTTTTTTTGATGAGAAGATCCGCAGAGGAGTTGACTGTTGCTCGGTTTATATTTCTTTTGTTCTCGTCGTTGGTAGCTCTGACATCTTTGTGTTCTTTCAGGTGTTGTGGTGTTAAAGCCAGGGGTGCACAGAAAGCGCATTTCTGCGTCTGTGAGAGTCTCGTTCACCTCACTGCACCTATTTTCACCAAGGTGCTTCCTCTTCACTTCCGTCAGTCTCACACGGGAACCAAGTGGCCGGGCAGATGAGGTGTGTCAGCATGGCGGTGGTTTGAAGGGAATTAAGGAAGTGCCTTGCCCTGTAGCGTGACAGAAGCAAGCAGGGTGGCAGGTGCCTGCCTTGGAGGAGGACGGCTTAGGTTGGCAGAGCGGCAGTGGAAAGCAACATGTTGCTGTTTCATCAGAGTCCCTATGCTGAAATGCAGAGAAGCGGTGTGTGAGCCTTGCAGATGGCCTTGGACATAAAAGCTCCATCTACGGTTTGCAAATCTTTTGTTTCCTATGGCTGAGATGCTGGCACAAAAGCTGCCTTTAAAAAAAAAAAATTTTTAAGAAGGGGGCAGGAGCAGCAACAGTTCTGTGCTGTGCGCTGTTGGTGGAGTGTTTCGGTTAAGTACTTACGGTCAGCAAAATGTACGTTCGACTTTTTATAATCACTGTAGGTGAAAAAACCCTGTGTTTTCTGAGCAAATACAGTCTGTCTGGTCTCTTTACGAGAACCCATTTTAAAGATAATAGCTATTGGGAGAATGGAGATATTTGGTATTCCAGCAGAAGCAGAAAAAGGTCAAGAGTATCTTTCGAGAGTTCCCTTGCATCATTGGTTGGTAGAACTTAAATGGGTACCAGTGTGGCTGTATGATAACATTTCTTAATTAAGTGCAGAGATCAGATATAGAACAGAGTAAACCCAAAACAAATTTTTAGTTTGGGTTTGCCCTGTTATTACTGTTTATGCTAGCATAAATCCATTGGTTCAGTCAGGAACAGTTCAGCTATCAGCAATGTGGTATGTCCTACTGTGCTAATTAAAAAAATAATTATACACCTTGCTGCGTTGTAAAGAGTACTGAAGGCTGTAAATTCAAGCACTGGAGTTAAATAATGCTAAAAACTAGTGTTGCCTGTTCAGCCTTGCTTTGCCTTCCTTACATATGTGTATCCATCATGCTAGTTTTATGTGATAGAGGTAATTAATTGCAGGGTTTTGTTTCAAGAGGTTAACTACCACAGTGCTTAATTTTGAAACCAAATAGAACTTGGTTTTAACGTGACTGGAGTGTTGCAATTAACTTTCTCTCCTACCTTTGTCCAAGCACGGTAGAAATGAGGGCTTGCAATGCAGATGATGACACCTTTTGTTCAGGTGGTGTAGAACTGCTTTGTTCCCAGTAGATGGGTTTGGTTGTTACATTTGTGTTCAGCCTAAAGCATCAGAAGCTCTTTGTGCTGTAAAGAAAAGCAAAGGTTATGAAAGATTTTTTTTTTCTCTCATAAGAAAAAAAAAAAAGGGAATACCTTAAAAGAAGTAGTCATCTTGAAAACTGTCTTGAGTATTTTGTTAACGAGAAATCTTAAAATATGAACAGTGGGAATTGTATTGTAGTACACCAACCCATCTCAGTGCTATCTGTTCCAGGGAGGTGCATTTGCTGCTGATTATAGGTGGGGCTGCTCCATCTGCCCATTATTAAAGTTGCCTAACGCTTCCTACCTGAGGACCTGCTTTCAGTTGTTTGCAACTCAGATTCCTTTTAGCCATCTGGGCAAAATCTTTGCCCCCTGAGCGTTCACATCTTTTTGCGGGGGGGAATCAGCTAAAAACTTAAAATAATTAATTGGCTAACATTGTGTTGTGGAAGAGTTCTGGGGGGAAAAAAAACCCCAGGGTGAGGAAAAGGTAAGAGTTTAACTTCCCATACAGGCTGCGATCGCACCCTCGGTGCGTCCCAAGCCCCGCCTTCGGGGCTGGAGGCTCGGCCCGGCCCGGCGCTGCTCCCG
>Ga0065711_1029014_pt1 | contig 38038 bp, 19 predicted proteins | sample Hoacrofraction12_FD_59098 | JGI IMG/M metagenome (GOLD analysis project Ga0065711, IMG submission 59098) | Hoatzin crop microbial communities from Cojedes, Venezuela - Epithelial fraction 12 v2 (version 2) | ecosystem: Host-associated > Birds > Digestive system > Esophagus > Crop | place...
AGCTCCCGCCCGTCGCCGCCGCCGGGGGCAGAGGCTGCAGCAGGGCGCCCTGTGCCGCCGCGGGGCGCGCCTCAGGGAGAGCGGCGCTGGGCGCGGCCGCCTCTCCTCAGGGGCCCGGACGGCGCTGCGGAGCCTGAGCTGCACAGTCCGTCAGTCAGTCGGGTACCCGTTCGTAATTAGTAGCAGCAGAGCAGAAATCCTCTTTAAATCGCTGCAGTCTGTGCTACGTATTATCCAGGCAGGGGATGAGATGATACTGTCACGGAGTTAACAAAACCTCTGATTTCAGGTGAGCTCAACATACAGAAACACCAAGTACTGCCTGCCCCTGTGGGGTCTGGAGCGCATGCAAGGCGCACATAAGCGCGCTCACTTATACGTGCTCCGGGTTTTAAACTCCTTGTTAAATACCTCTCCTGCCCTGGGGCAGCAGGCATGCCTTCCCTGCCTTCCCGGTTTCTCTTTTTTCTGTTTTCTTCTCACGGTCTGGAAAATTTCCATGTGCTAAGCAGCAGCCAGCCTGTTAAAGGGGCACCACACACGTTGAACGGTGGTTTAATTGCTCACTTCATTCGCTTTAAGCACTGTATTTCTGCGTCTGTCTGCAGGAACTGTTTCTTTACGTTAAAAGTGTACAGATTAACGGGATCAGATGGAGCACCTCAAAACAGATTTCCATCTACAGCTGTCTGTCTTGGACTTTGGCTTTAACACCAGTGCCTCCCTTTCCAATACCTCAGTCTTGTTTTGCCCAGATAGGCTGGCCCCGTGTTTGCAAACATATCAGTTAGGAAAGCACGGAGTGTTATGTGTCCAACTGAAAGGACAGCTGTTTACATCACAGAAACCAATGGTCAGGTTCCTACTCCTGACTTGCAGACACTTGAAAAGCCAAACCGTCATCAGTATTTATACCTGCCTGGAAAAAAAGGCCTTTTGAGAGTTGAATTTGATAAGGAACAAACACATTAATTAGCCTGGGATTTTGCATTAATCCTCTGATTTATGCTGTGGATACTGGGAAATCTAAATATAGCTAACACTTCATGCTCTCCTTTCAAGCTGACAGAAGGGAAACCAAGCGTGGGTTTTGTTAATTGGCAGGATTTCAATGTGGTCATGCTGTGTTTCACAGAAGGAAGTTAACACACTGTTGTTATGAGTCAAGTGTAACAGGAAAGAAAAAGCAACTCAAAGTAAATCAGTTTTTAAATACCTGTAAGTATACTGAAATATGGATGTGGTGATGCCGGCACCCTGCTATAAAATGGAAAATCTTAAAATTCCAAGGGGTCAGTTCCACTCACCTGGTGGCGTAGCCCACGTTCGTCTGGTGCAACAACAGTGGCTTCCAGCACGTTCGCCCTTTTATCCAGTTGACAGTTACTCTCTTAAGTGCTAAGTAAATAAACCTTTCTTCATCAAAGAATTGCGTGAAAGGCAAACCAAGAGCATCTGAAGCAACATGCTGTGAACAACAAGTTTAATGGAGGCCTCCAGAAAGCTCATGTCAGCCATTTTCTACTAAAGCAAGTTACCTTTGACTGCATGTTTTTGCAAGCACCTGGATTTTGTCTAGTAATTTTAAAAAGTAGTTTTCACATCTATTTTGAATCTACAGATGCAGTTGTGATTGGCATGGGGGAAGTACAACAGCAAGGCACTCCAGGCCAGAATTATAGTGTCTCTGGGGCACAAGTGTTGCTCTTTGCTGTTTGATTATGTCAGACCACCCTGCAGTCTTTTTTTTTTTTTTTTGGCTTTCACTGTCACCCTGCGTATTTTTAATTCCTTTACTATGGCATATAATACCTTTCACTCATAATTTTGCTCTCAGCAAACTTTGAGCAATTAAGTTAGAAATCACTCACTTAAAATCTAATGTGGTTAGTTACAGTGAACTGATGGTCCAGTTCAAATTACTCTGTTGCAACAACATGGAATTACTACAAACTGCATCCCAGCCTGTTGGACTTCCATCAAGTTGGGTGTTACTCTACAAAAGGTGAAATAGGCCAACCTTTCTACATTTTTCAGCATGCTAGATGAATCATCATTAGTGAATTTTTATCTGTGCTGAACCAAGTGATATGTTTAATTTATCTGGGCTGAAAAAGAGATCTGAGAAGCCAGTAGATGATCATGCTTGCCTGTGTTAGCCAAGGGAGTCCATTTCAAGGTTAAGTGGCGCTGAACTTCAGGCCAGGCAAAACAGTAAAGACCTGCATGGCGGTTTTTTGGGCGGAAGTTTGTGTGTACAATTGTGTCTGTCTATGGATACACTCTTAGTGGTTGCTCTTAGATAGCCTAAGAAAATCACAGTTCACTTCACAGGCCTGTGTTGAAAAGTATTGTTCACGTCCTCAATAAACGTGACAGAACCTAATACCATGTGCAGATGAAAAAGCTCTTTAAAATCTAAGCAAATATATTTCTCCCGCCTTTCCCCCTGGGACCCACAGTGTGGATGTTTCAGCAATTGTTTGAAGATCATTCATGATAAGCTAATTTTCATGACCTTACCTTATATTTGCACATATTCATATTTTAGCTGACATGGAGCAAACTCACTCTCACTCTTATTTGCTTAGTCACAACCTCTTCAGCCTTTGAAAATTCAGGATATCCTTGTGCAGGTGACCAGCAGAAATGCCTTACCTTCGTCTATCTGCAGCACTCCCCATTAGATGTAGGCTGGTCTGTGTAGGATTGTTTCTCTGCAAGTCGTGCAGATCAGTCTGTAGTTTCTTCTAGGCAGTGCTTTGCTATGCATGATGGTGTTCTGAAGGTGACATTGTTTCCTGAATGATGTAACTGAAAATTCCCTTTCCTGTGCTTCTTGTTTCCTGATCAGTTTTGTCTTTGTTCTTGAAGACATTCCAGCAGCTGCATATCTTTTATTCCTGATCTTTTATTCCTACGAATCTCTGTGAAGACAAGTTATGTCAACAGCTACTTTAATTAATTTGGTACGAAATGGAGGGTATCAAGTAAGAAGGAGAGCCGTGCTGACGTCCCGCTTCTTGCAAGACGAGAAGTGTCTGACAGCCACCTGCTACAGCTCCACCTCGGAGCGCCATGCTTCACGCTTCGATTCTGATGGGAGTGGGCGACCTACCACATGGGACACCTTTGGCATCTGGGACAATCGCATTGATGAACCCATTCTACTCCCACCAAGCATAAAGTATGGGAAGCCGATTCCAAAAGTCAGCCTGGCCAATGTGGGCTGTGCTAGCCAAATTGGGAAGCGTAAGGAAAATGAAGACCGGTTTGATTACGCTCAGCTGACGGAGGATGTCCTGTACTTTGCAGTATACGATGGACATGGCGGGGCAGCAGCAGCAGACTTCTGTGATAAGTACATGGAAAAATATATTAAGTAAGTGTGCATCAAGTGAATGCATGTCAAATGCATTACAGTAGAGATTCCTTCCTTAGGACTCAAAGGGATCCGATGGGTCACAGATTGTCGCTAATTCTCCTAAATTATATTGCCACCTAGCCCAACGGGACGGCAGGAACACCAGACTGGAGCAGTCTGTTACAACGGACATGCTATGAGCTACTTAATCTGTATGGTGCCTGTCCCATTGAGCAAGCCCACAAAGACAAGAGAGGAAAATATGATTGTACTCACCCTTCCGGGAAAGGACTGGGAACACAGAGTGTGAATTGACTGTTTTCAGAGGGGGGTCACTGTGATCGCTGACTTACGGCTTGCTTACACTCATTTATATCTGTGTCACATCCCTGGGTGTTGGAAGAAGAGTTTTACCTGTTTGTCAAATTACAGGATTATGCTTCCAGTGGAGGTCATTAGTAAAATCATATTACCTTTTCACTGAAATCCAGCATTATTCAATGCATGTAGGGAGGCTATGCTATAAGGCGATGGAAGAGATTGATCGAGATGTATATTTCTTGGAAAGCAGTTTAATTTTTTGTTTGCTTGTTTGTTTCCAGAGAAATTCTTGCTCAGGAGGAGAACTTGGAAAGCGTTTTGAACAAAGCTTTTCTAGAAATAAACAAAGCATATGAAAGGCACGCTCATCTGTCTGCTGATGGTAGGTAAAAAAAGATTCTACTCATATGGGTGTGGAGAATAAGATTTTTCTTATTTGCTCAGTAGTTTTATAGTAAAATGTCTAGAAAAATGCTTGAAAACAGTTTTACTTAACATAGGATTTTGCTCTGATAACTTACTGCAAATGTAAGAATTGTGCTTTACCTCCTTAAAATGAAAAAGCTATAAAATGTCTAAATCAAATTTACTGGGGGGGGTATTAATCTGAATGTTAGCATGATCATCAATGAATTTCTCTTAAAGTGATTCTGTCAAGGAAAGTGTCAAGTTAGCAGAGTGATTTAGATTTGCAAGGAGGATTAACTTTACTGTGCAAAAAACCTGGAGCCGGGTTTTGGTTTGGTTTTTTTGGTTGGGGTTTTTCATGTTGGGGGTTTTTTTGTTGTGGTTTTTTTGTTTGTTAGTTTTGATTTGTTTGTTTGTTATCAAAGCTGTTATTCCTGTGGGTTAAAAGCAACAGTGTCAAAAATTCCCCTTTCTAACTTGGCTGCTGTACCTGAGGAGCAATGTAAGCCAAAATTAATACAATTGATACTGATTCCACACAAACAGAATCACAGGAGTAGCGGAGTGTGAAAGGGAAAAAAGCAGTGAAGATGAAAACAAAGTTGGCTACGGTAAAGCTGGCACCAGCCCTTTCAGACTCCCTAGTCCTGGCTGTTAATCAAGTTGTTGTATATATGTCTAGAGACGAAGTACATCTGAAGTTCCAGTTCCAGCAGCTTGAGCTTATAGAGAGTAACTTGGGAAGGGAGATAAAGGTCCCTGTCCCATCGCAGGTGTTTCCTCAGCCATGAGATACAATTCTAAGAGTCAGTTTAGCCAGTCTTAAAAAAAAACAAACCCAAACCCAATCAAAAAGAAAACCCAAACCCACAACAAAATCAACAAAAAAAACCCCAAAACCCAAAAAACCAGTTGCAGTGCTGGTGCAGGTGCTGGCAAAATGACTGAGAACCTTTCAGAAGAACATAAGCTGTAAAAGTTTACTCTCCAAGAAAGACTCGAAACCAACAAGCCATCTAGGGACTGAAATGATACCGTATTCTCAAGCTACTTTTCTTAAGCAATGAATGAATACAATCAAGTAATGGAGTGGCTTCCTGCACTTTAAACTGCTAGATGAATCTATGTAAACTCAAATATTTCCTGGGAGGACAGGTAGCCTGACTGTTGCAGCACTGTGAGGGATACACACCTTTCCTCTTACCTGGTACCAGCTAAGGTATCAGGAAAAAAAAGTCTTAAGTCCTGAAATGCAGCCCTTAAAAAAGGGGAATTAAATCTATAACGTCCATGTCCCCATTATATCCCTTTTAATTTTTTTTGTATTGAAATCCTTTAAAAAATAAAGATGTAGTAAAAAAGACGAGAGTCACTTTTGACACACAGAGTGAGTTTTAACTGAGCTTATGAGACACATCAGTAGAGCAGATGTGCTTTTTATCGAAGAGCCTCCTTGCAAATACTTTTTCTTAAAAGCCCAAATTCAAGAAAGCATCTGAATACAGGCTTATGTGCTTCCCTGGATCAGGACCTTTCATTTTCACTAACATGAAGATTTGTTATATTTGTCCCCCTTCCTGTCCCTTTGTTAGTAGGAGAGCTCTTTGTTTGGCTCATTGAAGGGACCTCTGTTAAGCATCAGAGCAGCTCCCTGAGGAGGATTGGGAACTGTACTTGGTATATTCTTTTTTATTCTGAAAATGGTTTCTGGTTATAGCATTTGATACATGAGACTTATGGAACTGGATAACAACAGTATTTGATGTACAAGTTGTGCAGCAAGCTGCGCATTTGGAACTGCTTATAGGATTTTTTTCATGTCATTTAACTAACTGATGCTGCTTAATGACATGCAATGCAAATGCCAGCAAATTTATGTAACAGTTACCAAGATACTGGACAAACCCTCTTCATTAAAAAAGCTTGAGGTCAAGCAAAATAGAGGGAAAACGCATTGACAGACATCCACAGGGGCCACACTCTGGCAAGCACTCAGTGTTTCTCAGGTAGGCTGAGCACCTGCAAGCCAGTGGGATCTGAAAGTGCCTGGTGCTCTTGACTGCTTGCCCAGCTGAAAGTGAAGCTATAAGGCAAAGAGCGGAGTAACAGGGTGCAAAGACAAGTGTGGATTTCTGAATAGATTAAACTTTTTGCATATCTCTTGTTAAAATAATTCAGTACTATGTTGACTGCTCGGTGTAGATATTTTTGTTGTTGGTGCTGTTTTGAAAGTTACATAAAATTTCAATGCTTGGCATGTATCCTTGTTAGAAGCCTACTTCCAAACTGATTCAGTTTGCCAGAAAAATTTGTGATTATCTGTGGCTATTCTAGATGTGACAGGCAAGACTTTTGCTAAAGTATCTTGAAAATAGTGGCTGGTTGTGTAACACTGGGTAACTGGGATATGCTGGATGCCCACCAAGACTGACCTCTTTTTGAAATCTGGCCACAGCTGACGAAGTGGAATCAATAGGTTAGTCCTGTTCCAGTAGATGACCCTGCCAGGGTTTGTTCTTTTCACTGTATCTGCAAAAAACACCCAACAGTGCATGTTCAAAATGGCCAGGTCTTTACTAACACACAACCAGCTTTGAAAGTGTGTGCCTGGTTGTTTGAAGGAACATAAGTCCTAGGACAAATCCCTGTAACCAAAACTGCATAGATCTTGTTTGACCCATTGTAGTGCTATTTAAGGGGTAAAAAAAATCATATAATGGCAAACCTCACAAACTTAACAGGACTAGAGATGTGCCTTGTTGGAGCACCTAGCTGTGCCTTCAAGGGCATGGCCCTTTGTAGGTCACTTTACAATTACAGAATATTTGAAATTATAGATGGAAAATATATAGCATAATAGTTTCTGTGAACTTTCAATAAAAAAGATTCCAGATACCGCTACTGTGTCTGGCATGCAGTTCACTGGTGCTGTTGGAGTGCTGTACTGGCCCACTGGAGACTGGTCCAGTATCCCCTTCGACAGTGATCTGTACCTGTTGTTTCACACAAAAGTGTAAGAAACTTGCTGTAGGCACATCTGGGATAATCTGTCCTCCACCTTAATCCTTTCTAATCATTAACAGTTTAGAGATATGCCTGGGCCCTGAAGCATGGTGTTTGATATATCTTCAGAAATGCATTTTCATTCACTTTGACGCATTTAAATGTATCCAGTCACTTTTAAATCACTGCTACGCTTAGTTATAGGACACAGTAAAGGAAGCTCACGTCCAACAAATATGTCATAATCCACGGGACAACTATTAACACAGATGGACAGAATTTTCTGATATTTTTGACCAGCCATAAAAACTGAAATGTAAAGGCTGAATAGCTTTGCTCAGCAAGGACAGAAATCAGGAAGTGAATCATGTGCTTAAGGAAATTTGAGCATCTCTCTGGAGAAATGTAAGACAAACCCTCTCCTGGCCTAGTGCAGTCCTACAAGGTACTGCTACTGCTTCTGTTAACTGTGATCCACTGAGTAGTAGAGAAAACAACAGGAAGTCTTTCCATCGACCTCCATGTTCAGTGCATCCAACTCTAATCACATTGGCCACTCACATCTGGAATAGCCATCTTATTAAAACATACCCAGGTATTAACTGATGTATCCATGTTTGAAAGGCACTCCTGGAATCCTGCTATGCTGAGCAAACAGCAAATGTTGTTTAAAAATAACTAAACTTAAAAAGTGGTGGGTTTTGGTTTTGTTTCTTTAAGTTTCTATTCAGACATATGATTTTTATTTCTTTGAATATGTTAACCTGCAACACTGAGGAAAAGGGAGAGCTGCAGAAATTGTACTTCATTGATTTCATAAATCCATCAACGTTACAAAGGCAGTATTTTTATCCAAGGGCCCTGATTATTACCTATCGAGTTAGAATATACTAATTACAATATTAAAGGGGTGTTTATTTTGCATATTTTCCCATGGGTCAGAACAATTCATATACTTCTATTCAGTGCCTTTAAGATGGGCCCACTGTAGCTGGCACCAGTTTGAACTCCCCATTTTAGTGTAGTATATAAATATATATATATAAATAAATAAATTACCTTGATGAAACAGTTTAGGCCATAGTCTGTACTGAAGATGTTCTTCAGAGTGGCCGCTCTTGCCATATATGAGACAGCTGACACTCTAGCCTTGATGCAATTCTTTGGCTGGTTTGTTGGTTGGTTACTTACCTCCACAGAAAAAAGAAAAAAAACCCACCAAACACCCCCCCCTCCCAAAACTGTAGCTTTTATTTTGGTTGGATTTAAACTGGTTTTGTCAAACAGTTTTAGCAAGAAGGCGAGAACGGTGGCAATTCTCCAGAAATACCAAGGCTGATTTATCTGTGGCCAAAGATGCATGTGTAAGCCTCGAGTATTTCCTATATGACCTGCAAAAGACAGTGCAGGCAAACCCGAGAGTGACTGCTTCTCCTGTTTTGCAGCCCTTATTCTTTCATCTCCAGTGTTGCAGGTTTATTTTGTTTGAACAAAGTCCCTGGGTGAATTTCCTATTTGCCTCTGTGTGCATGTTATTTGTGGCAGACACTGTACCTGGTCAGCAGCTCTAGAACTGGAGGCCCTGGACACTATATGCTGGGCTTCAGTGGAAAGAGAGATCTGCTTAATTTTGTCCAAGGTGAAGGAGTCCGGCGGTTCCTAGCCTGGACTACTGGAAGGTTCCCACATCCTCTTTGTCACATTAGTTGAGATGACTTGCAGTAAAAGTTGTCCAGTGAGTGTTAAGAACCTATTGAAAGATCATAGTTTTATAGTGATATTGTTAGGAAAAAAAACCAAAATAAAACTCCTTAATTGTTAAAACCAATATAGATGCTGATGCAACATATTTTGATATTATTAAATAACCTAGCAGCAGTTGTAGTAAAGCATTAGAAATGTTATCCCATCATCATTCCTGTGTTCTTGAGCTATGCTAGAAATCAGGTAATGCGTGCAGTCTAGCCACGTCTGTGTTCTTGCACCCAAACCATATCATGAACTTATTCCAAGGAAGAGAGCATGAGCAGCATTCATTTTTCTAGGAGTGCTACTTAACTAATAAACGTGTATAAAGCTCAAGTCACCATGACCATTACCACAATTCTGGACAATATCTTGACTTGTTCTTTCGTACCATCCCTTGATTTTGTGATAGCAGCTCTTTTGGCTTTGAGAGTTTGCACTTTAAAGATGCAGATTCACCTGAATGTCCAAATATCTCCAGTCATTTATGAATTACAGACTACAGATCTCAACTTTTTCAGAAACCGCTTATATTTGTTCGCATAGTTCCAAAACCAAGGAATGAAATGGGAGAGTAGTAGCAGTTCTGCATTAATCTTAACGTCTAAATAAAATGTATTTTCTGTGAAATAAAAACGTAGTTTTATCTAGGTTCTTCATTTCACTGCTTTTAACTGTTGGCTAAAACAGGTATTTTACTGGTTCTGCTAAAATTTCTAATCACACTGGTACTTGTTAGCATCTTACTTTCATCACGTGCCTCAAAGTGATCCTGTGCTGGACTAGTGCTTGCTTCAAATTAGAAACAGGATGTCAGTGCTTACCTGAATGGTCAGAAGCCACCGGCATCTAAATAATTTTGAGTATCGTAGCCTGCATGGCAGCCAGAATGTATTCCAAGATTTGACCTAGGTCACCATGGTTGACATTCGTTATTGACATGTTGGTTAAGTGTATAGCTAAACCAAGTCCTCACTGCAGTAATAATACCTGTTTTAAATAGTAACACAAACTTAGTTTACACTGTTTCGTGAGGGTTTTTTTGATTCATCAGCTCACTGCTTTCGCTGCACAACAAGGCTCGATGCATCTTTCAGGGCTTTGTGCACTTCAGTTTACTCCCAATCCTGTTTTACTTATGGGGTGCGGAGACCTTGCAGGGTTGGGGAAGGAGGCCACCGAGATCGCAGAGCACTCACGTTTCTGTTTCGGTAGTAGGCAGGGGGTTGTGCTGCATGTATGCAGTTTGCTGGTAGCCGGTCAGAGACGGGGCTGACTGGCCTTCCTTGGCTCGAACACGCAGTCCCATCTTGGGTCCATCCCACCTCTGTGGGGTCAGGGCTGCAGGGCCAGACGTAGGAGCGCACGTAGTTGTAGCTGAGCTCTGCAGAAGCAGTGCTGGAAAGATCTTTAACTGTTAGTCATGTGAAAACAGAAATGTAACTGGGGATTCTCATTCCTAAGTTAGCCCAAAACCCCTCTCAAATTGGTTTCTTTTAAAACCTGGAAAAAATGGAAAATCCCAGAATGCAGGAGACCTACAGAGGGCCTTTCAAGGGGATTTGCATTGGCTGTGAATGCAAATGTGTTCTGGGCAATAAATAGCTTGTCCTGGCCAGGTGTTCTGCTGTAACAGCTCCAGCTGGCAGGAATTACTGCTTTCTGGATACCTCTCACTGGTTTACCTTTACATAATTTGTAGGAAGGGAAGATAATAACTGTAAAATGGGACTGCTCCTTTCAAAAAGCAAACAACAAAGGAAAGCTGGACACTTCTGGCATTTCCTTCACCACAGATAAAACTGCAGATCTTTTCTGAAATAGACAGGCTTGCATTTCTCCTTTTCAAGCACTTCTCTTTTTCCAGAGCACTGTAGAAATTGAAATGAGAAGCCCTTTACTTGCACCAGTTCATCCAGCCAGGTCCCTGAACACAGTCAGTCAGCTCAACTCATTCCCTTACCCTGTGAGAGAACGAAGACAGCAGCTAGGGCTCTGTTTTGCCCTCTAGGCAGTCACTGTACACCCCTGTCAAGTGATCCCACCAGTGTCCAGGGCAGATTGCCTGGAGAGCCACTGCCAGCTGACTGCATTGGCTTGCAGGCACAAGGCAAGGCAGAATCCAGCTTCACCTTTGCATCGGGACCTCCAGCAAGTTTACAGGGTATGGAGGGAGCAGTGCCCCCTTCTGAAAAAAGCCAGCGTCCTTTGTCTCTTGGTACAGCTGGGGGAAGCAGAGGGAGATTGTAACAGCTCTGACAGCAATGGGAGGACCCCACAGACTGGGGTAAAGGAGCGATCTAGTGCTTCTCTTCTGGTGAACTATGTGGAGCTATAATTACTATTACTCAATTGCCCACTTCATCACCCAACAGATGGGAAGAGCCATCAACTTTATGGTGGGCTGCCTGTGCAGTCACTGTGCCCAGGGAAAAAGGATGATGACCCTGTAACTTGTGGTGAACTAGTGGGACAGAAAAACTGTTTGCTACAAGGTGAAAGGAAGCCACTGTACCTTGTACTGCTCTTACTCCACTTGCCCCCTTTGCATGGAGCCATGTTGTTGCACAGAAGTACTTATCCTTTTCAACCTCTTCTCTCTCCCCTTAGTCCTACATGCATGCATGTTTTGCTTTATTTGTTTTTTTTTATATATAGATTTAGTTTAAACTTAAAAGCAGTTACTTGCTGGTAATGTAGAGCACAAGTTGTATTCATTTTACCATTGAAACTGTTGCTGTTATAAATGGTCCCATGCTTCAAGGCAGTGCTAAAACCTCTCTCTTTGATACATTTATAGCAACTCTGATGAACTCTGGGACCACTGCAACGGTGGCTCTGCTTCGGGACGGTATTGAGCTGGTTGTGGCAAGTGTGGGAGACAGTCGTGCTCTGCTATGTCGAAAGGGAAAGGCCATGAAACTCACCATTGACCATACTCCAGAAAGGAAGGAGGAGAAGGAAAGGTATGTGTCGGCTGATGATGTGGCTTCCCAGGAAACGGCCCCTGTCAGGATGCGCTTGTGTTCTGCTGGTGGGTTGGGCCTGGAAGAAAGCAGGGAGTTGAATATAATGCCCCAAGACCACCTCTGAGCTGGCAGAAAGCAGCACAGCTCCAATTAATTCACTTGGTTCCATGTAGAGGACCGGGGATGTGAAAAGCGTGAGCATAAACTGTCTCAGCAGTAAGATCAGCATAGCTAGGACTTGGTAAAGAGCTGCGACCACATGGTTCAGACTTATCCACGACTGCCAAGTTAAAGCCAAGACCTGAAGAAATGCAATACGGTTCCCAGGTCAGGACTCAGCCTGCCAAGCCACATCCGTTTGTTTGAAGCCAGCCCTCAGTCTCCCAGCTTAGGTCCTCCTTAACCTATTCTGCATCAGTAGCTAGTGACAGAAAATCCAGATAGAAACAGGGATAATGGTGTGAAGCAGTAACTCATATTCACTTTTTCTTTTGTGCCTCTAAACAGGATTAGGAATTGCGGTGGCTTTGTTGCCTGGAACAGTTTGGGACAACCTCATGTGAATGGTAGACTTGCAATGACACGGAGCATAGGAGATTTGGATCTTAAAAACAGTGGTGTGATAGCCCAGCCAGAAACAAAAAGGGTTCAGGTAAAAGAAGGCCTGGTTAACAGGGACAGCAGCATTCGGACTAAGGGGCATCATAGGTATTTGATGCAGGTGGTGGTACCCACACAACATCTGCCCACGTGAAGCCTGATGGCCAAGCATTGATTTTTATCTGTGGTGAAGTAACTGGAGACCTATTCTAATTAAATCATTTCAGATTAAGCGGACAGAAAAGAATCTGTCCCCGATGATAAATTCCACTAGATCAACTTCTAAAACTCATTTATCACAGTACAATATAGGATGAAGCAAGGAAGATAACGTGATACCCATTACTGAAATACAAAGGTGTTAAGTCTGTTTGGGGCTTGTGGTCAAATGACTGATTTTAATGGTTAATGCTGATATAAAACCATCACAGAACTAGGTGGGATACGGATGGGCTGTCATCAAAAAAAAGTAGAATATGCAGAGGTTTGCACACTTGGGGGGAAGGGAGGAGGAAAGGGCTATTGCATGGCTCTTACTATAGCTCTGTAGTTGTCCAGAAAACAAATTAACCACCCAGAAGGTATTCAGCACAGCTGCCTTCACTGTTGCAGGAAGGCTCTCCTCTCAGCGCATATTGTTTGATACTTCTCTCCACTGCACCTCCCAGGGCCCAGGGAACTTACATTCAGTTGGTCCTGGTTAAATGCCACCCACTAGCCCGAGGGGCATAGGGAGATGACTGCAGTGCAGTCATGTCTTCCTTGAAATCCTTAAGGAAGCATTTTGTTTACTGTGTAATGTATGGATCTGGTCTTCTGGCCTCAGTGTATTATGAGGGCTGCTTCCTAGAACCGGAAGCACTTTAAGACGCTCTCCTCCAGTACAGGGAACACAGCCTGTGTGGCTGATGCATGTGCTGGAGGATTCAGGGGCAGCCTTTGGCTAGCCAAGAGGTTGCAGGTTCCAGTTAGTCCTTGCACAGAAGGGAGGAGAGCACGCAGCACCCCCAGAAAAAGTGCTTTGCAACAGAGAGGAAAAAAAAGGCGGCAGGTACTTTGCCTTGCAGCACTCGCTCCATTGCTGTGCATACTGTGTGCCTTTATTGCAGTTGCATCATGCAGATGACAGCTTCCTGGTCCTTACTACAGATGGTATTAACTTCATGGTGAACAGTCAGGAGATCTGCGACTTCATTAACCAGTGCCATGATCCTGCTGAAGCTGCCCACGTTGTCACTGAGCAGGTAATGCCGGGGCTTCTTTTGGCACCAAATGCTTGTTGTGGTTTTTGGTTTGGTTTTAAAAAAAACCCCAAGTATACAACCACACATTCAAGTGAATTGAACTGTGCTGGTTGAGACATTCACTAGTCCCGTCAGCTGGCCTTTCTTCTCAGCCTGGGTCTTGCCACATACTTGCTGGGCATAATTTCAATTAACTTGCTTAGCTCACGATGCACTGAACTGTGTGGGATTGTAACTGCAGTTTATTCCTGTGCTGAATATGTCACCAGCACAGACAGAAATGGCTAGTTTCTCAGCAGGGTTCTGGGTGGTGGCGTATCCTGTGGAAAGGTCCGGGACATACCAGAATGCAGCATCAGGACTGGGAATGGGCAAGGAAGTCTTGGGCCTCAGGGCACGCTGTCCCACGTGGAGCCAGACACTTGTTTCCTTTTCCAAGCAAGATGATAATACTGACAATTTGTTTCTTCTCTCAGGCAATGCAATTTGGCACCGAAGACAACAGCACAGTTGTCATAGTGCCATTTGGAGCATGGGGAAAGTACAAAAGCGGTGAGGTCAACTTTTCCTTCAGCCGCAGCTTTGCTTCCAGCGGCAGGTGGGCGTGAAGACCTGCCAAAGCTATCTTTTCCTGCCATAATCTGCACAGAGCATGCTACAGGAGGACACATCCATCTGTTCATAGGTTGACTCAGTGTCTTGTCCATCTCTTGTTCCCAGTGTTACAGAAGATGCCATTGTTCCCTCGGCACATAATGCCCCATTGTTGCTTATGGCTGATCGTATTTTGCTGCGTTTATTTATTCCAGTCGGCATTGAGGCAGCTATTTCTTTGGGCCTGTAGTCCCAGCAGTTCTGCACATCACTTTGTTCACATAGACGAGGCTCTGGGCTTTCACCTAAGGCTGGAGGCATTGCACGATTGTTTCACACCTACTTATATTACCCAGGACCCTTAGTTACCTGGCAGCTGTGTAAGTCTGAGTCTCTGAGCCAAATGCTGGCTTCTTTGTATGTTAATACACAGGGGGACAAACACACAGTGTTCTTAGGTAGACAAAAAGTGGGTTTGTTATCTTCCTCTGTGGTGCAGCCACCCAAAACACCCCTGTGCTTCAGAAGAAGTGGGTGAAAAATTAGGGAGAAATTTCGGAAGTGTTTAGGTTCTGATGCCAGTGGCATTTGGTGTAGCTGAACAACTTCCTGAGACAGTGCTGCTTTGCAGGGCGTTATGCTCTCACAGCCATTACCCATGATCCTCTAGCTCCCAGGAGACGGAGCAGGCTGGAGCTACATGCTGCTGGACAAGTGGGAATGTTTCTCCATTGGTCCAAAGCCTATACAGTCTCTGTGGACCACACAGCAGCCCCTTGCGCTGCCTTGTCTTTGGTGTGCCAGTGCTTGACAGGAGCACAGAGGAGGGAAAAAGGTACACATTTTTGATATCCAGAGACTCATCAACTTGAATTTATTTTCTTTTGTTTTTCTTTTAAAGAAAACCAGCTAATTTCAAAGAGTTTACTCATCAAGATGATTCTCTGGATGTGCAAGGCAGGAGAATCTATTTCTTCATAAATATATGAGGATTTTCCAGCCCCTTGCTGAAGGTTTCTTTCAGTTAGTCATGATCTCCTGTGTCTCCTCATGGTATACAGGGAGCTGTAAAATGCCCAAAGCAAGCGAACTAGAGAAAGGAGAAAGCATTATAATAAAGGTAATTTTTATAAGTTTTGGGTATTATTTCTAGTAAATGTCAGATATTCAGACACCAGGAGGCAGTTCTATACTTAAAGGAAGCATTTCAAGTTCTCTTTCTGGGGGGAGCCTGTGTCCAGTGAGACACGGTGGGGCCAAAGCTCTGATCCAGCTCCTATTGCTGCTGTGACATGGACTGCAGGTGATGTGTTGCCATCAGGTGAAGATCTGTCACAGCATGCCTTGTTCAGACCTTCTTCCTCCGCTCCACATCAGGTGTGCGGCTCCTGTGGCCTCCAAGTCACTCTGTTGCAATGAAATATCGGCAGGGAAGAACTGGGCTCTTCCTAGGCTTGCCATATGTTTCATTCTATGGATATTTCCAACAGCACAATTGTAAAAACAAAACGAAAGAGAGGTTGCCTGATACCATATCACCTTGCAATAAGGGCAAATATTTCTGAGATGCCTGGCATGATTCTCATTTTCCAGTGTGAAGTGTGCATCTTCATTACTTTTAGCCCTTTTAGCCCAGGGTTACACCTTAAGCAATCATTCCACGTTTTTCCTTGTCTCTGGTCATAGGCCTAGCAGCACTTAGTGGAGCACAGTGCTGTACTGACAGCATTAAGTACTACGTGTTTATAGAGGGTATGCTGCTTTTGTCCCATCACCTGGTGTATTACATGGTGTACATAATGTGTATATTCAGTTTGTGAGTACGAAGAGCTTGCGAGTTGGTACATGTAAATCTCTGTTGTATTGGATGCTGTTGCCCAGGCCTCCATAACGAGCACACCACTGGTTTACAATACCAATCCCTTCTCTCTCCCCAGATTTTTCCCAGGGTTGGGGTTCAGCCTTCAGCTGAGGTCAGAACGTTTGCTGGTTGTGGTTCTGGGCTCAGCCTTGCTTACCTGAGGCAGAGGGGCACTTTTAGTTGTTACCAGCGAGAGCAGATTCTCAGTCTGCAGCAAGTCTGAAGATTCCCAAAACCTATTTGTGGCAAAAATGGCAAAACGCAGCCTCTCCCAAGCACTTGAGGAGGGGTCGCAACTGACTGGTTCACAGAGCTGCTCTAGGAACATGGTTATGACCAGTTTGTGCTGCAGTGTGAACAGCTGACAGCCTTCCTCCTGCCAAAGAAGCGATCTGCTAGAACAGCAAGTCCGATAGTGGCTAGCAAAGGGTTAACGACAGCACGCAGCAGTCTTACTCTGGGCCTAGTGAAGGGTTAGAGTCAAACTCTGGAGGGGGAGCGGGCTGTTGGGGTGGCTTTGTTATCCAGGGTCAGGCAGGCTTGAGCGGTGCTGCAGGGATTCGCACAAGCTCCATTGACACTATCCTGTTCCACATGCTGCTCACTTCTGTTCAGCCAGCTAGCCATCTATCCAGACAGAATACGTCAAGGGTGCTGGGAATGTTCGTGACAAGTACACACTGATTTTACTGAGCAGTGCTGGATACTTGCCAGGCTGAAGACATGGTATTAAATGCAGGCTGCTAATAAAAACCACTGCAAATGAAGAGCAGGGGCTCTGAGGAACGACCTGGCAGAGTAGCTTCTAAACATTGACCCAGATGGAACATGAAATGAGTTTTTCTTCTCATTGGAGGTTTTGGGGCATTTTTTGTTTTATCCCTATCTAGTCACCTGATTTCACAGAAAACAAAAGTGGTTTGGGGCTTTTATTTCTTCTAACAGAGTGGTTATCCTCTCAGAGCAAGGATCCATCCATAACTTCTTTTAAATTTCATAAAGGAAGGGATGAGACACAGCTTTGCAAAATAGAAGATGATTAGATAAAGATGTATTGGCAGTTACTATTGCTGCCTTTATGCAATCACAGGAAAAACTTAGATTGGAAAGGACTTCTGGGTGTCGTCTAGTCTAGCCTCCTGCTCAGACCAGGGCTACATCAGAATTGCCTACTGCAGTGACAGGATGTCTCCTGACATGGAAATGCAGTGCCTGAAAATGGATGGGAGAAAGAATTTAGCATGCAGCATGGTCTACCTGTGGAACCACTTGATTGTACTGAAGTTGAAAACTTAGCAGTAATTGACAGGCACTTTGTATAGCTACCAATAAATTTCACAAATAAATGAGCACATACATAAAACTAAGACATGAGCTATTTTGCTCTGAGCAGAAGCGCATCAATAACTGATAGGAGATTACAGAGATGCATTTCTTACACACAGTTTATTCCCCGCCTGTTCACTCCAGTTTTCTGCATATCATTCTGAAGAGCTTCTGATGAAGATGAAATGCTTTGTCAAGTGGCTCACTAGTCTGCCTGTTCCTGCTTCTGTTAAGAACAGAGGTGCCTTCACACTGGTTTGTGTGGATTCCTTCATGCTGCACTTGGCAAGACTCTTGAGGTGTGGAGAGAAATTGGCAATGTTACTGCTTTTTACGTGCTCGGGGGAAATAGAAATTGTGGGGAGCTTAGACTCACGACAGGATTTCTGCTGACTTCCACAGGATCGGGATATCAGATTGCCTTTTCTGTCTCAGCAGATGGACGTGCTGTGGTCAAAGGCCTTGGAATTTCCAGCTAAGGGAGAAGCACAAAATAAAAGATACCAGTGAAACCAGTTTAATATTTATTTTTCTTAAATAAATTAATTTGGGCACTGCTAGGTCTGTTGGTCACTCACCCAACAAGCCAAGTGTATGGCATAGCAACACTCCGGGTATTCCCTGGTTCTGAAGCTGCTGTTCTCCATGCAGAGATATCCAGCGGGATGTCCTCTTCACCCAGGATACCAAGTGCTTGGGCAGCGGTGTGTGTCATAGCTTTCTACAGACAGAAGTGCAATTGCATACATTCATTACAATAGTTTGCCTTAGGACTGTGTATAATTCCTGTGGTTTGATGTTTGTGTTTGGTGTAATCAGTGTCCATAATCCATCTACTTCTTAATTTTATAGGTGTCCATTTTGCCTTTTTTTTAAAAAAAAAAAACAAAACATTTTTTCATCAACTCAAAGCTATGGTGGAGCAGATAAGTCTGTACTGGAATGCATAAAAGATCTTAAAATTAAAGAATTGGCTTCTAGAGTTGTGTCACTACTAATAGATTTGTTTTCTTCCACCGCCTTGCAAACTACCAGAAAAGTTTCTGCTTCTCAAGCTGTCGCAACTGCCCTGGGCCTCAGCCCCTGCCATAAAAAGCTTCTGATCCCCAGGGCTTTGACTACAACAGCGTTTATGTTCATCCGTGGCCATGTTCAAGTTTTCGTTAATTTCTTAAAATTCCCTTTCTTTGGGGCCAGCCATGCACCCAGTGCAACATCACTCAGCTCCCCCAGTAAAAGAGGGCAGTATTTGGCTCCCAGTACCTCAGTCCTGCTTCTGTGCTCACTTAACCCTGTCCTCCTCCCTACACTGCATGGCACACTGCCCTCCCCAGTGAATCCACACTGTGTCCCAGCGTGGAGACAGACGTGTCCCACTGCCAGTAATTCTTTAAAAATACATACGCATTTTTTACAATGGTATACAGCACAAAACACTTTGAGCCTAGAAAGCAGGCTCCAAACCTCACTTTTCTGAACCGTCAAAGTCATCACAACCGTGAGGCAAGACAATTTGGTCACGACAAACTGGCCGCAAATTTGGTGACAATGGACTGGGCTATGGCACTTACCACAGAATGAAACACATTTTTTTGTTCCTAACAACTCCCCCCTCAAACCAGACAGCTACAGGCCTTCTGTGAACAGCAGGCACATCCAGCAGATGTGCTGGAAGACCTGGCCATCTGTTTTAGCTGCTAAATTAGATACCTGGCCCCAGGAGGTGCTTCTGCCTGGCAGGAGCTGTGGAGGAGCAAGAGTTAAAGGCCGGTGCACTTGCCATCACTCACCCGCTGCCTTGTTTCTCTCTAAAACTGGCTGCTGGCCCTCTGATGCCTGCTGGGGATTTTACAGCTCCAACGTAAGTATTTGAGCTGCCATGAATTTCACAGGGCACCGTTTCTTCCTTCTCCTGGACCCAGGTTTAGTGCAGAAACCTCACAAAAGGCTATGGCTTTCCTAATTAATCACCTTCCTGTTTGGACAGAAAGGAGCCAAACTAACTCTCCCAACACTCAATTTGCAACAGGGACTCTAAATTGCACTATCTGTCAATGTCAACACCGAAGCCTGTGCTCCACGGGCAGGGATGGGACTGCATTTTACCAATCAAAACGTCTGTCAGGACTGTGGCCCCCACCGCTTCCCCATGCTTGCTCCGGGCAGCTCTGCAGCCCTGCCTGCCTGCCTGGCTGTGGCCACAGCCATCAGCCTCTGGCTCCACAACCTGCTGGGAAAACTCACAGGGCAATTTTTTTGTTTGTTTGTTTGTTTGATCAAGGCAGGCTTCCAGACCTGTGGAAGGGAGTTTTCAGACATGCCACAGGCTGGCAGAGGTGGAGAGGAACACACAAGCACTGGGGTGCCGAGGGCATGCAGGGGCCACAAAACCCCCCTGTGAGGCTGGCACCTTCCCAAAGCTGAGCAATGCCCTCCATCAGCCTTCACCAGCTGTGGAGACCAGGCGCTGCAGTGCGCTCTGTAGGCAGGGCGTGACACTAACTGCGAGGTCCCTGCATCATTCAAAATGCCGTACCAAGTTGAGCACAAGTTAGCCAACATGTCCACATGGCACAGATCAAAGCAGGTGGCTAATTCATTTTTTTGCCCATGGGAAAACGAGGTTGAAATACTGCATACTGAATGACCAGCTGCACAGACCAGCCTGGAGCTACTGACAGGCGGGCAATCTCTCTCCCCAAAGAGTGGGCAGCGATGCCAGACCCTACAGCCCTGGCAGTCAGCATGGTTTACTGGCACAAAATGCTTTGATGAAGTTCATTTGTGACCTGTTCCACCACAGCAGAACAGCATGCCGGGCTGCAGCTGTCAAGTGTCTGCAGGTATGCTCAGAAGTACAGCAATTCCCCCATAACTGTTAAAAAGAAAACATTTTTTTCAGTGTATAGAAAGATTTAAAATTCAGAAATCCCTGAGTGAGAAATACTTGAACCTGTAAAATACAGAAATCCTTGAGTGAGAAATACTTGACCTGTGAAAAGTGGACATTACCAATACTATATAACCAAGATACAGTTTAGAAAAGGCCATGAAAATTGCTTCTGTTTTTAGTATTATTCTACTGCTGCTTGAGAGCACAATTCAATAGAACTAAAACCTCCAAAGAGTTCACAGAAGGAGTTAATGTTAAACACAGTAAGCATAGACAGTTCATCAGTAGAAGTTCCTTTTCTTTTCCAACCGGAGGAATCACTTACTGTCAAATACCAAGAATGCAGTGTCGGTTCTGGTGCTAATCAGCGAAGGAATAGGGTAGGCCAAACTGCATCAAAGCCTGTTTTTTAGAGAAAAACTGTTAGCCACCAGTGCTGGCATGTAATTAACTGCCAACAAGAAAACCCACAGTTTTAGCATTACCAGCTTAGAAAAGGGTATAAAAACGGATTGGAGAATTAGTAAAATATTTCCACATTTGGGGATCTTAGGCTGTTTTTAACTAGGTAAGGTCAAGTTCTGCTCCTTGGGGAAGATGATTTAAATTGGATTTTGATACTTCCTCCTCTCCCACTGTCCTTATCCGCATGACTTAAATCATTCCTCTCTGTCTGCTTTCTCTGTATTGGTACAGCCTGTTCTTCTCTGCACTGTCAAATTCTGCTGGCTTCACATTTTACAGTAACACTTACAAAGCAAAAAAGAATAAACAAAGACACGTGGTTTTACACTGCATCATCATGGATGACCATACTCACTTTCAGAAAGCAAAACTGTAACAAGTAACAGAAATCTACTCCTTGTGACAATACACAAACATGTTACTCATTAGTTACTACTCCCATGTTAAACACATTTACTCAGCTGCAAATGTTGCGTCTTTCCAACAAATGCAAAACAGCTTTTTGGTGGTAAATAGCAGGTATTTATTTGAAACAAAAAAAATACTTCAGTACCTGAACTATTGCATTTAATCATGTATTGTTGTAATTGTGTTACTCTACCTTTTTGCATTGGAGACAAATATACAGTGAACATTCAGATACCACAGATTGCACACTAGATAGTAAATCGTCAGGCCTTTTACGTAACCACCAAAAACCAGATACTGGATTCTGCAATGTAGTACAAAACTCCACACTCCAGTCTTAGCCAGTTATCTTCAATTTACTCCCGATGCTGTACAAATAAATGGCCATTTAACTAGGGCTTACAAGTTAATAACAGGACAAAAAAAATATATATTACACTGACACAAAAAGTCAGCTGTGTTAATAGTCATGCAACAAGTAAACAAACTTGCTGAAATTAAAAATACTTTCTAAAAACAGTTTTAACTGCATAAATATTTTATACACAGTTCATTTACTGAAACAAAAGGAGTCTTTAAATGATACAAAGCAAATATAAGTTTCTATGAATTTTATACATAAGAAAGTGCAAAATAACTTCTCTAAAGTGTTTTGCTAATGAACTGATGAGTGTTGGCTGGAGGCAGCCAGCCCCCTCTCATAAGCATGACATTACAGTTGCACACTACATACGAATGTTAAGAGTACATGAATAAGTATACTACAAAGAACAAGGCAGGGAAGACTTGAGGTACTTGCAGAGAATACAGTCTACTAATGTTAGTGTACATGAGTATATTTTTGCTCAACGGATTTTTACATGGAAAACAAAGCAAGTATTTGCATTAGAAGCTTGAAAGAAATGGAAAAAACCCTACTCCCAAGTGAACAAACAGTTGCCCACAGCACCAGTTGCCAGAGGAAATATCAGCAGGTGTGTTTTTTCCCCTCCACCTCCTACACGCAAGAACGCGGTTTTTGGAACAGCGCAAATGAAGAATTAAGTCAGAGGGCTGTGGTGATCTGCTTGCAAAATGTAAACTGGGACTCACCTCTACACTACAGAATTTTTAAAGAATAATGACCTTGACTTTTTTAGTATGCTGCCAAATATCAAAAGCACAGAACACCACCCGTACAATGTGCTTATGCAGCTGAATGCAGCCAACCACCTCTTCGCTGACAGGCCACTATCTTCATGACCCTGCATCAGTACTATACGACATCTGTTTGCTTTAGTTATATCAGTCTTATTGTCATAAACCTTGTTTTCAGTAGGGTTTAATTATGTGGCTGTACAAGTTCCAGAGTGCAGAAGACTTCCTTAAATTTGGTTGTGATTTGAAATCTGGAGGTAAGGGGAAGAAAACTCTGTGGACTCAAAGGCATTTAAGCGTTGTTAAGAGAGCCTTTTCTTCAAACTTAAAATGTTAAGGCCACTAGCCTGTCTTCTGAACTATGCTGGTTTTGCACCACTTTGGGAAGGGTGAAGGCAACGTTAGGGAGAACAGCTGAACACAGAAATTCTGGTGCGCTGAACACAGAAATTCTGGTGCTCTGCACATGCTTACTGAGGACCTCTCCTTGTTTTTAGGGACAAACGTGTCAGGGCAGCCCTGCAGCATGGCCACCCCGAGCATCACTCTTTGGATCCAAAGGGATCTATTTGGGTCAGCTAATCTCAACAAACCTGCATTTACTCAACAGCGTGCAAGGGCTCTAAAGAAGCCTTTCTGTTCATTTGGAGACCTAGTATACATACCAAAACAGGAACATATCTCATTTTACAGACTAGCACATACATAATAAACAAACATGTATCAAAATACATATTTAACCTTCAGTGCATAAACATGTGATATCAGAGTAAATAGTAAATGGTCAGGATTAACAAAGTACTCACTGCTAGAAGCTCAAATCAAGAGAAGATGGGTGTGCCCCTGCACACCAAGTGCCAAGGATCTGGAAGGACCTCACACCACCACAGAGGGCATGGCATTTTTGATGTTGCAATTCCGACAATGGTGCTGGTTTTCACCACTTGCTGTCCCAGGGCCAGAGTTGGCCCAAAGCATTCTAACTGAAGGATAATCTCATCGTCTCGAGTGAAGACACTCACTGAAGTACCAGCAGAGCAAAAGCGGGGCCACCTGTCTTCTGTTGGTTTGGGTCATAACCTTACTGCTATTTAAAAGAATCCATTGTGAATGTAACTAGATCTAGATCAATTTGTCAGCCATTTACAAAATATATATACATACATTAAAAACCAAAACCAAACCAAATCAAACACCAGCCTGCCCCCCACCCACCCCACCCCTCGCCCAACCAAAAACCCACTGGCAAGACCTCATTCAGAAGTTAAGTCCATGGGCCTATCCGATGCACGTGTTCCAATCCCAGTGGATATCAGTGTCTCTACTTCATCCAACATGTAGTGCAAAATAAATGACAGAGTAGTAAAAAAATACTGCAATTAAATTCATATTGGAACTTAAAAACCATAATGGAAATCTGCTGTCCTCAAGCTGATACCATGTGCTGAAACACGAAGACATCTCTTAGAAGCGTTTCTGACATGACTAAAAGCACCCTGTTTTACAGCAATGCCTACTGTTCCAACAGCTTTTTGCAAACAAGCTACAGGACACCAGTGGTTAAATTTTATGCACAAGGAATTAATTCTGTACCTATATGCAAGCCAATTGCTACTGACTAAAGAAGATAAAAGCTGGTTCTTGCACTGCATGAATCAGCTGCTAATGAACATTAAATAATTAACAAAACTGCAGCTCTGACATATGTATAAAAGAGGCCTTATTAAATATGAACAACACTGAGGTGGTAAATAGTTTGGTATAAAATGCAACACAAGTGTACAATTTAGTTCCTGGTTATCTTACAGCTAGAATAAAATACTCCAAGTCCTATTCTCAAAAATGTTTTCTTTTGAAAAAATCCATGTAGTTCTACGAATAGCCTTAATTAAATTAAGATACTGTGGGCAACTGAAAGAACAAACATGCACAGACTGAATTTTTAACAGAAATATGCATAATGCCTTGGAGTTAGAACTCTTTTTCGTTTTTTTCAAACATTCGTATTTAAATTGATAGATGAGATAAAGATGCCACACAAAGTACAGTGGTTAATCTAAAGTCCCATGTAACAGGCAGTTAAGTTCATATTTAGATAAAAAGGCCATTATACCTATTTACAATATACACAGTTGCTTGCGAAGGCGGCAGATTTACAACTATCTTCTAAAAAGCCTTCCCCTCCCCCTCCCCCCAATAAAGATGTCTAGCTCTACAAAAACAAGAACGGGTGTTTCGGGTAAGTGTGGATTTTCTCGGTAGCCGTGTCAACCTGGGTTTAGGGGCTGACCATTCTACTGGATTTGTGGTTATTAACCATGTATTCCTGGGCCTTGCTTTTCACTTAATTATGCTGTTAGCCTCATTCACCTTCTGTCAACACAAATCAATTCAATGATCCCTTTTTACTTTTAGTGCTTAAAACTCAGTATAAACTTAAGTGTAAACAGACAATATTTTAATGCCTTCCAATCACTGCACGATACTGTCACTAGTTCTTGGAGTTAGGGCAGGGCTGGATGGGGTGTCCATTTGCCAGGACCCTATCAGTTTCTGGGCCCCTCCTCTGAACCCCGCTCATGCTGCAGGTTGTAGAAGCAGTTCTGGCAGACTCTGACTGGTGATGAAATCTTCAGACGCTTGATTTCAGACTGAAATCTACTGCACCTGTAAAGGAAAACAAACATTGCTGTGAACACAGGTCCTCTGCCGACCTGGCCATTTTCTATCCAGGTGTGGAAATTCTCATCATGACTTCAAATACCACAAAACTGTCCAAACTTATCTTGACAAAAAATGCAATGCAGTGTGGCACAAGGAGAATTTAACTTGTCTGATCACCACAGAATCAGTGCAATGACTCCGCGTGAGAGGTAGCTCAAAAACAGCCGATGTCATCAGTTTAGACTCAAAGTATAGCTACAGAGATGAAACTGGAAATACTGTTTCTGACGCAGTGGACCAGAGAAGAGACTCCCACCTCAGTTCCTGGACAAGAGGAGCTCACATATGTCCTCTGTGTCACACATTTTCCTGTCTGAGGCTGCATGCTACTGGCTCCTAAACCATCATTGTTACAGTCCTGCACACAGCTTACATTTTTACCAGGTTGCTTGTAGACTGACAAGAACAACTAGTTGCTGCAAAAGAAGTTTGTTTGTTTGGTTGGTGTTTTTTTGGTTGTGGTGTTTTCAGTTTTTTTTCCTTTTGCTAAGTCTAGAGTTTTTCCCAGATGGGTGACAGAGAGGTTTTCAAAGCTGCAAGCAGATTTCATTCTCTTCTGATACCTGTCTTGCTAACTGGATTTATAAAGGGGCTGGTCTGTCTTTTCTAATTCCTCCCTGGAAGTTTTGAGAGTTTTGATGGTTTTTCTTCCATCAGTTCTGTTTTGGTAAGGGAAACCTCAGTCTTTCAGCAAAATTCCACGGTATGCAACAGCTTCACTCAACCCAAAACCCCGTATGGAAAAGAACCCAAAGGAGACTGTTGGCTGACTTACTTTTGGCAGAAGAGCTGTCCGCAGTTCCTGCAATGGTGACGCCTCTCAGTGAGTGAAAAACGAACTGCGCAGCCCGAACAGCTGTCTCCCCCCTCATCTTTCACCCAGTGATCAGCTGCAGATCGGCCAGGCTGATCACTTACAGACCAGCTGAACACTCTGCCTCGACCATCCCCAATAAGAATTCTGCTGTGATCCCTGCATGAAAAAAGCAAAAGCATTCCTGCAACAGCTCTGACACAGTAATGCACAGACATCAATGACTGATTTTACGTGTCAGAATATGTAGTATGTTAAACTACCAGCATAGTAACTAATGTGCAAATTAGCCTGGTTTGACTAAGAAACGGAGCTATAACAATACTCTATGCAACATAATGCAGCTAAATAAGTTTACTTATTTTAGGTTTTTTTTTTAATCTCAGTCCTTGAACGAGGCTGCCCTAAACAGAAGCACCACAAAACAGCATTATGCAAAGAACAATGGCTGGTTTGTACTGTTTCCCGCTGACAACACCAAAAAGAAAATGTTTTAAGCAATCATTTGCGAGCTACTCACTTAGAAATGCCAAGTGCGGTGATTTCTGCTGGATGTGCGTTGTCCTTGCGATCAAATGCCGTGTGCATAGTTAGTTTGCTTCGAAACACCAGCTGACGCTCCCATTTGTATCCTAGAAATTAGTGGGAAGTAGGAAGTGAAAAAGCAAATTTGCTTGCTCTCATTTTTGTTCCCTCCTCCCTCAATATACCTGTATGCATGACTTCGTAGAAAGAAAAAATCCTCCCCCAAAAGATAACTCTCCCTGACTCAAGTTCCACTCAGGGAAAACACATTTTTCAACTAATCCCCAATGCATGTAAGAAAGGAGAGGATACAAAACAATGCATAGAGCCTCCAATTCCTCTAAGTCCAGTTGGGAGCTGCAGAAAATCGTGACATATACAGGGAAGCCCTGTACCAAAGACTGACAGGATTGGGATCGCTTTGGTTTTTATTTTTTATTTTTTTTATTGTACTTTTAAAGCCAAGACTCAGATTTCCAACTGTCACTAATTTTCTTCATAAAAGCTCATATGATGCTGCGTTTTGGGTGACTGAAAAAGGACATACCAGTATCCTGGTGGCTGTTCAGCAGTACTTGCACAGTGTCAAGGTTTTCTCTTTTTCCCCACTCTGCTCTGACCCCACCCCACATCAGGAGTTTGGAGGTGTGCACATAAGTCGGGAGGGGACACAGGCTGGACAGCGGACTCAAATGGACCAAAGGGATATTCCACACCATCTAACATCATGCTCAGCAATACAACAGAGAGGAGGGGTTTTGGGGGAAGGCAGCCATTTGCTCGGAGACTGGCTGGACATCATTCTGCTTGAGCGAGGTGGCAAGTGATTGCCTTTGCGTTACCTGTTTTGTCCCCCTCCTTCCTTCAATATTAGGCTATCATCGTCTTGACTCATGAACTCCCTTGCTTTTGTTCTTTCTATTCTCTCCACCATCCTGCTGCAGGGGGATGTGGTGGTGCACAAGCAGCTTAGCTGCCAGCCAGGGTAAACCAACCACAGCTTCTCAGGAAAAGCTTGAACAACATGCAACCTTAGCATACAAATTTTTCTCCTCACTGTCCATTTTGGAATTTATCAGCCAACCCTGCCCAAAGCCGCACAGACAGACAGAGACTGCCTTATGGGTCAGTGCTGACAGCACATTTATCTGACAGAGGAAGTGTGCCCAACTTCTTTTACCTGGTTTAAGCTTGCTGTAGTGCCGTGTTTCAACATAGCTGGGGTGTGGGTGGTTAACCTGAGCATGGGGATGCATTTTTGCTTGTCCCTCAGAATAATTCACAAAGATAAAGCCATCTTTCTCATCCAAACTGAGCTGGTCTGACCAACGCCTGGAGTCATCAGAGCCACTGTCTGCTGACCATGCTGCTGCTGCTCTGTTTGATGATGACCTAGGCCTGTGGCTGGTGCTGCTTGGCTGACTCTGGCTCTCCTGCAGTTTCGTGTCCTGGCCTATGCATGGATCATCTGCCTCGGAGTCACTGCTGTCCTCTTCGTGGGCCTCCTGCCCTGAATTCACCCAACATGAGAGAAAACACTGTTAGCAAGTCTGCTCATAGCCTGAGGTTTTTCCCTATTCTGCTGTTGCACTACCTACAACCCAACAGGTACCACCACAGCATGACTAAAGGCAAACTGCATACAGGCATCTCAAAGCCTTTGCACAGATTCAGCTCCTGTCAGGAGTCACACTAGTCCGTCAGAAGACAGCACTCCTTAGCTGAAGATATTTCCTATGACAGTCCGTCTGAGGTAGGCTATGACAGACACAACAAGTACAATTTTCAAAAAGGCTGAAGCTAGCAAAACAAAATCCTGCTGCCTTTCAGCAAAACTTACACAAGTAAGCAGAGTCAGCTATGCTGAAACTCCAGTTGGCTGAGAAACAGGATGCAGATTTGTTAATAACAGATTTTTTTTAATACAAAAAAGTAACTGCTGAAGACATTTATATTCCTAGTGACATGGAAAAAAAGTTATATTTATATAATAATTACTAGTAAGTATCATGCAATCCAGATGCAAATCCAGATTATATCTTCAATACGCAAAGAGCAAGAGGAAGATGAGATGGCTAAAAGAAACACCCATCGGGCATGGACCAAAGTCTTCTGACATAGGAAAATTATTGTCTGTCTAAAAATTACTGTTGTCTCTCTAAACAGCATGCTGTTCCATCAGTAGATTTAAGTCTGCTGTTCTGCTATAATTCCATTTCAAAATTAAAAAAATACCCAGCTTTTGGACAATGGTAGTATCCGTTGGGTTTATCAATAGAGAAACAACCACACACAGAAAAGTTCAGTCTTCACAGAAAAAAAGCTATGACGGACATGATTTTTTCTTACTCATAGCAGTATGAAACTACCATAAGCAAGGTGGTGAACAAAGAACTCAGATGCTCTATTATTATGCTCACTGGATGTCTTATCGTCTTTTGAGACAAAATCCCCATTGTCCGTTCCACACTGTATAACCACAGGATTTAACCTATGTATAATGGAGATCAGGTTAAAAGCAAATACAAAACACTTGTCAGGAGACATACCTATTTGTGCTTCCTGACAATCCTCTTGCATTTCCAGCATCTCCACAGGCTCTGGAGCTGGTGTTTCTGGTACTTGCAAAAACTCCATCCGCCAGAACTGGAGGGACAGGGGATAAGAAAAGTGGCATATACTGAACTTGCAGCTTCTGAGCTACTTCTAGAGTTTAGATGGCTTATTAGAACTGTGTGTTTGCACTGGTAGCACAAGAGACAGGTCACATCTGCATACTAAGCTCTATTTACGGGGGCTAGATACCGTAAGAGGACATCTGTGTTTATGCCTGAATCACAAGCAAACAAGTCTTGTGCCACTATTTAACATCTTAGCTGTTCGAATTAAAAAAAAAACCCAAAAAAACAACAAAACACTGCGCATAGCAATCTGACCAGCAGACTCTGGTTAAGGCAGACCTAGCTCACAGCAAAGTACTGAAAATCGAGTTAGACTTGCAGTGATCAGAGATGCCACTAAGTTCCTCTTTTCTTTCTAGGCAGCCAAATGAATTGTCTCAAGGTGTGTTGAAAAAAAAAAAAAAAGTGAACAAATCCTACAATCTCCAGGCATGAAAGCTGGTGACCAAAAAGTGACCAAAACAGAGCAGGAAGGAAAATGTATGCTGCTGACTATTGCTAGTTACCGTACCACAATGGGTGCATCGAAAAGGAGAAAGAAAGCTGAAAGACTACATAGGAATGTCAGCTCACGGGAATAGTTTTCCCTGAATCTTTAACATCCATCTAACTTGTGGACAGGATACAGTGCACCATCCCATGCAGAAATGGCACAGCTGGTTCCAGGACCAAAAGCAGTCTGCACCATCCACCCAGCCTGGACTCCGTCCCTCCTGCCGTTCACGTGGAGGACCCAAGCACAGCAGGACTCCTTTTGGTACCAGCCAGGACACTGCGTTGGATAGACATGACTCCTCTAACTACTGCTACTACTAAGGCACAAACTTATTCTTCCAAGCAGCAATTCCTGGTACTTACCCGGACAACTCCATCCGAATGTCCTGTTACTATGACGTTCTGGGTATCCCACTCATTCATCTCTGACACAAAGCAACACATTATTTGCTGGCTTCGGCCAGTGAAAGTGTTTACACTTGCGGTAGGGCTGCCATTAATGCTCCATACATGGATGTAAGTGCCAGCACATGATACAATATCCCCCTGCAAATACAAATAATACCTCCATATTTCAATACAAGTCTCAGGTGTTCTTCAGCAAAAATATAAGCCAGGTTCATTTATAAGCCAAGTTCAGCCATCCAGGCTGGCACTTTTCAGGAAGTCCTACGGAAGCTGAGTTTGGCTACCTAAACAAATCTTTAGGATGACATCCATTTGTTTTTTTAAATTGTTTATAGAAGACCAGACTTAGTAGCAACCTATTTGTTGTATTTACAGCATGCAATGAGTAGACCAATTCCTCCACTTTTTACAGCATAACAATTCAACAGCGTCTTTTCAGTACTTTCATGTCTCAGTTTTCAAAGACTCTACTCATGTTCACTCTGCTCTTTTTCCACAAACACGTACCACCTTAAACTCCCTTTGCTTCCTTACTGGCAAAATAGCAAGAAATGGTCCAAACCAGCGCAGAGGGGAAATGGGAGCTGCAGTCTAAACACCGGCAACACTACAATCACCAGACTACTAGCAGCTAATAAATTGTGCCTCTTGCTACCCTCTCCTTGCGTTATAGCCCTGTTTTGTCTTGATTTCAACCACTACGTCTCCTCCAGTTGCAATATGGTCCACCCAGTCCTGACAGACCAGCTACACAAAGATTCAACTCAGGCAAATTCTTTGACGTGCATGGGAGCTGGATAAATGGCAGGGAGACAAGCTTTTAGGGTATGTCTGTTTCTGCTGTAATTGTCACTGCAGTTTCATCCAAGGTATCTTCTGCTTCCTTTAAATTAAGCATAAGAGAACAGAAGCCAATCAAGGTCACACATCAAAATTTTCTCTTAGGTCCTGCGGCATGTTTGACAACCCACTTCAAACGCCACGCTAGCTATACTGCTGCCAGCACTGTTAATAAGCCCTTCCGAGCTCAAACCACTCTGCATGGAATAAACCCACATGCATCTCTGGATAAAGATGCAAGTTACTCCTTAAACAAGCTAATTATTTTTCAGTTGAGTTTTGCCAAACTAACACAAGAGTTTAATTTGTTCTTCTTCGGTTTAACAATTTATGATTCTTGCTGCTGTGCGCACTCATTCCCATATTGGTGAATGGTAATTGGTTCTTACCGTTAATTCATTTATACAGAGTGCTGAAACTGGAGCCCTGTGACCTCGAAGCTGTGTCAGAAAAGAGAGTTTATTCAAATCCCAGATGATGCAGGTGCGATCCCGCGATCCACTCACAATTATGTGATAAGCTAGTGATGCTGTTAAGCATGTGACAGCGTCAGTATGACCCAGTAATGCCTGCAAAACAAAAGTCAGGAGGAACAAGCTGCAATCAGGAGAGCACAAAAATCACTACATTAAATCCACTTAACTGAAAAAATGCAGGTAATGTAAACATGAATATCCTATCAGAAGATGCAACTGACTTACAACTATTCAGTTGGCAACTATTTTCATAATTGATAATGATAGGAATAATATTTTTTCCCATTTAAAAAGTACTCTCACAAAACCAAATTTCAGGGGTCTCATGCTACATAGCCTTCTACTGAAAAAGCCCCCAAAATAAATTTCCAAGCCCTTCTGCATCAGTAGCCTATTTATAGGGTCAGTATGTGTTCCAGACTGCACCTGAAATTATATTCTGAAAACAGAAATTCTTTTTAAATGTAAAATGGCCTCTACATAAACTTCTGTTGATGTTTGATAAAAAGATAAAAGAGACAAGAAAGAGTTGCAACTAAAGATGCAAAGTCAGTTGGAATTAGGAGAAAATTACAAGCATCTACTTGTATTAGATCCTGCTTTTACTGGCTTAACCTAACCACTGGAACAGAAGTCTGGAGTACAGTCAGACTATGGCAGCTTATTCAGTTACAAATCAGTGGCTAAAGTACAGCAAACAGCCTTCAATATGCTGCCCTGAAAGTCAAGACACAGTGTTTTATGTGGCACTGGTCTTAAGTAAAATGCTTTAGAAACACAGCTTTGGGCAGTTGTTGGACACCACGCAAAAGTTAATAAATAATTCTCTAAATTTCTTCTCTTAAGTTTGAGCTGAAGCTTCTCTGGAAAGAGTCCTGCTATTAAGATGTTAACAGGAACAGTAACACCTAACAACCTAGGCACCTGTAACAATGATACATAGCTTCTAGAACATTTTGAGGTAGTTGTTTTTTATGTTGTTGTTCTTTTGTTTTTTTTTTTCTTTTTTTTCTTTCCTTTTTTTTTTTTCTTTTTAGTAAACACACAAGACATACCCTACACTTAGCTGCAACTGACTTCAAAGCACGGGTGTTCATATGTTAGATTAAAAGTTGATGTTTTGAATTAACAAAGCAAGAACAACTTAAGTTGACCCTGTACAAGTATACTCTGCTCCACAAACATCACCACCAGAAAGAGCAAAGTTTTGCGCAGAATTTTAATTTAAACATATACATTTTAAAAGAAAAAAAAGTTTAAAAATTTAAAAAGGAAAATGAACTTTTAAGACCGTCTCCACTGCCCTCAGTGACACAGATTTCAGATGGGGGTATTTTACATGCAACACTACAACAAAGCAGATGATTTCACAAAACACACCTGTATAATTTTCTTGACATTGCTACCAAATTCCGCATCTCTCCAAAAAGCTCCTGGTAGTCAACTATCCTTAAAATCAATACAATTTTAATGACGCATTTTTCCCACTTTCAATGCAGATCAGTACCTCGACTACTCAGTTCTCTAAAGGTCTGCTGGACTCATGGTTTCAAAGCTTACTATATGAGCAATACCCCTTTCATAATTCCTTTGATCTTGTAACATAATTTACATAAAAGGCACCTTTATTGTATTTTACCTGTTTCAGTGTGAGGGCTTTAGCTTTTTCTTTGGAAATGCCCATTTCCCACACACACACCACTGTGCTTGTTCCTCCAGTGATAACTAGTTTGGGGTTGGGGCAAATGGCACACAGTATCTGACCCCATTCTGACAAACATTCATAAACAATTACTGCCTAAAAATAAAGAAAATAAAGAAGAATTACTTGCAGGATTAGCGTTTGGTAGGATAAAAATAAAAAAACGGAGTGTCACCCTGCACGCTGGACTGCTAAGTAACTAAGATATCGCTGCTACCTCTTACACAGTTTCTCCTCAAACAGAAGCAATTCCAGCCTCTGCCATAAGATGCCTCCCGAGAGAACACAAGAGATGAGCTTTAACTGCACAGATTTCATTCATTCACGTTTTGCAGACCCGGTAAAAATTATTACTGGTTTATGTCATTCTGCCAGTGTTCTGATGAAGACCATCAGATGGGGAGCAATAAAACATATGCAGTACAAGATTATTTCATTCACATGTGAAATAAATTTCCATTGTTAGATTTTTTTTCCACTATTGAGTAGTAATTGCTGTTGGCACATTCAGCACTGAAACAAAACTCAAATTACAAACCTTGTCCGACTCATAGGTACCCAGTCTACAGCTGAGGTCTGCATAGCCCCAAGCAAAAGTTTTATTCCATGTAGGTGGGATAAGAACCTTATTCTGTTCTACTGCCAGAATGCCTTTATCAGTACACATGATCTGTCCCACGGGCTCCTTGAGCTCTAAAAAAGAAGATGGGGTCATGTTTTATTGCTAGCACAGACAAATACTATGTGATCCCATTAAACACCTGATGCTCTGCAAAAACAGAATCTCTGTATTGGCTATGTTCTATAAATCTTTGTTTCAACTGCAACAATGGCAACTTCTGCCACATTCCTAACAAATGCAGAGCTAAGCACCCTCAGTAGTCGTGCGAACACCCTGAGGATCACAGATAGCTCTGATCCCACCTGTCATGCTGCACAACGTGTTCTTCAGACAGGATATCTGTAGTCATTAACAGTGATTGTACCACTTTCGGCACAAGAAAAAAATAGGTTTTGGTATTGATTCTAACATCTTGGCCAGTGCTCCCACAGGCTAAATTCCTGACTACAGCCCGAGGTGTCTTATCTGTTTCTCCCCAAGCTTTGCAAATATCATTTAGTGCTTTCTAATTTCCTGTCTTTAGTGTAGGCCTGCTATGTTCTGTGTAATAGTGCATCCTTCTCTCCTTACAGCAGGCAGGCACAGATTCATCTCATCATCTAGGAAAGAAATCACTATATAGCATTTACCTGCATCACAGACAACTAACTTTTATTCAGTCCAATGTCAGATATCAAGTCAAAATCCACATCTTTTCATCTCCGTGCAGCTACCAACACCACCCCTTCCTGCCAAGATTTCTCAGTGTTTCTTGGCACTGTGATAAAGAATCCTTCTGCTACGAAAATCACAAAAATTGAAGCTATTGCAGGCCTAGAAGCAATGTACCCTGAGTATTATTTGTTAAATTAAAACTTTAAAGAGGTGCTTGGGCCCAATATTATCCTTCTGTTTTAAAAAAGTTATATTAAACCGGCACAGATTTAGTGCTTCCCAAGGACACTTTAAGGTAGCTAAGAACATAATCTTACAGCATCAGGATATTTTAAATTTGTCTTTCTCACAAAAGTACAGGCATTAAGAACATTAGAACTATGCAAAACATGGAAAAGGATGATCTTACTGAAATTCTGAATGCTCTGGCAAAGAAACAGGAATAATTACTGTGACTTTATAGTTCACCTTTCACTGGGGCAAGAGATGGCCGCAGGTTGTCCAAATGATGAAAAAAAATCTTGTCATTTGTGGAACCAGGGGGCACAGAGGTTCCTACAGCCTCCCCATTCAGTCGGCTTCTAACACGCTTCGGTGGGTGTGGTTTTTTAAAGAGCTGAAATTCATCAAGAAATTAATTATCATCAAAAATTACAGATTTACAAGAGCACAAGCTTAAAAACACCATCAGTAGTTCCAATTTACCTTCTAAAAATTCTGGTCAGCAAATGTGTTCTCAGTATTCACCAATAACTTATGGAAACCATTTCAGTAAGACTTCAATAAATAATATGAAATCCAACAAGGATTTGTAATGAGTAAAGTATTCTTCAAGCTACCTCCGGTTGCAAAAGCAGTTGAAGTAAAGCAAGCAAAAAATCACAAAGTTGATGCATAATGTGGTATTAAATTCTAACCTAGGACAAACTGAAAGCTAATTTTTGGCTTTTAAACAAACTGTGTCCCACAAACAGCAGCTCACACACTTGGAGGCTGCCAGGCTATCAAGAACAGAGTAACAGCAAGGGTGGGCATGTAACTGGACCACATATGACAATCACACACAACAAACACATCTTAGCACCTGATTATCTTCTGCCTAGCTTTTCATTATGAGTGACTGAATTTCCATTTTACTGCTTCAGTGACTATTCCTAGTATCTCAGACAGTGTTAAACAAGCCAACCATCGCTTCTAATAAGTCGTGATCATCAATGACACACACTAAGGTCTATCACGTGATAAATCAATAATAAGCATTTTGGATGGTAGATGCTATGTATTATAATATGTAAATGACAAGTATAAACATTGAGTGATATTTTGTAAGATTTTTATTACTCTTTTGCAGAGAGGACTGAAAGGGAACTGAAATTCCAAGGCTGAAAGTTATTGTCCTTACAGCCTTCAAGATGTGTTACCTGTTTGCCTATCCAAAGCAGAGGGAACATGCATAAGCCTCAGGTAGCTGAGCTATGAGCATGCACACACATTTCTAATGCTCACACCTACAGTCTGGGTATGAAGGGTAACAACAGGCCTACATGCCACAGCTCCCCCTGAACTACAGCACGCCTCCCGTCTGGTTGGGCTATGAGAAGATGGGAGAGAGAAGGTGCATCATACAGTGCTCACATGGACAACTGATCTTAAAATACGCCAGTTCCAGCAAGAAAAAAAACCCCAACTCCTCCTTTCTCCTCTGAGCGATCTTCCTCTCGCTTATTCATTCTGCTCTGCCCCTCCAGGCTGTGGCATCTCAGGACCCTTGCAGAGTCTGTGAGAGCCCTCTTTCAAACGCACCACCAGCTCTGGAATGTTTTTTTTTTAAATGGGAAACTGAACCACCAAGGGAATTACTGGTGGAAGAGATGGGATAACAAAGATGTAGTCCTCACCTTACATCTCCATACAGCAAAGGAGTGAAAAAGTGCACAGCAGCCATGTCACTGAGACAGTCTGCCTTAGATCCCCTGTGGAAAGTCACGGAGGGTCACAGGAAAACTCTACAGTTACATAAAAATGTGCTCCAAGAGCACCTGCCACCAGAAATGACTTATGGAAGGAGTTGGAGTTTCCTGAGTTTATTGCAGTCTGCCTATTTCCTCTAGCAAAGCATCACACAATTTCTGGTAGATCTCATCATAGGTTGGTACCTAACAGGCGTTTGAAGATTCAGGCAGACCTTTGGACTCAGCTGCAATGCTCTTCTACTGCTCTGCTCTCAGCCCCAGTCTTTATCTGTTCATCTGGCTTTAGCTGGGCCATGTCTGATTATCATCACAACCCAGTGACTGATTATTACTTAAAAGGAGAAAATCCCACAGCCACACCTTATTAGATTATTGATACAGAGCAAGGAAGGGAAAGTAGAGAAGCAGCCACAGAGGAGAGATGAGCAGTTCTTAGCCTTCCTTCCAAGAAACAACAGACAGACAGCCATTAGTGGGTCCCCACAGGGCATATCCTGTGGCTGTCCTGAAACATTATGCGCTGCTGTAGTCTAGAGTTCACAATACGTGGGTTGGATTCCCAATGAATCGCTAAAGGTATCTGTGTTTTCCATCAGGTCTAGGATTGGAAAAATTCACTGATGACATTTAAAAGTTTCACTAGACAGCAAAAAAAAACCCTAAACAAATGCCTAATTAAAAAAAAAGGGAGGAAGAAAGAAGGAAACCCTCAACCCCCCAAAAACCTAAAAACCCACACAGTAAAATTTTAGATTTAATATTACATTTAATAAGTAATCTCTTAAAGAGAACACAAACTTTGAAGCTGCACCAAAGATGTGTCTATACTCCTTAACTATAGCTGTCCTACAAGAGTCAACCTTCTTATTTTGAATTTTGAGGTTCTGTCCAACAGATTCTTCAAATAGAAGATGTGGCCAAGCTCTGCAGAATGCCAAGAGACTGGTGTAAAAACAAAGAAGTGTAAGTTATTAACAGAATGATAACTTAAAAAACCTAAACACTAGGCATTACTTTGAAGTTGCACTTTCACTGCTCCCCTCTGACTTTGCAGCAGGAAGGTACTTTTTTTTTTTCTGATGCCGATTTTTAAAGTTGAAATATAATTCATTTCGGCTTTGTTTTAAGGGTGCAAAGGGGAGAAAAAAAAAAAAAGACATTTCTGATCTCACAAGCAAAGCCCAGAGTTGATCTTCATTGCATTTATGATGAAAATGTAAATTATTTCACATCACTGGAAGAACATTTATGGAAAAACACTCCCAGGAAATTTCACTGTTAACCACTTTCCTGTTCTATAGTAATACATTTCAATTTGAGTGTCATCTGGCAAATATGAATGCTACGAAGGGTATACCTGCTTTGGTATCTGCCCGAAGTTATTAATGAATCCTATGGTAGCTGTCTCTTTTAATGGATCACTGATGTTATATATGTCCACTTGCCCCTCATAGAAGAGATGGTGAAAGACATTTACAGCTTCTACCGCAGCAGGACCTTGCTGTTTATAGCCAAAGATCAAGTCAATCCACTCATGCAGATGTGCACTCACAAAGTCACATTCCAGAGCCTGAAATTCAAAGGGCATGCGTTAAAACGAGCCGCACTGGTCATCGGTTGAGTCTACTACATCTTTCACAAAGAAAAATGCAGAGTATGTGTCCTGGGTTTGGCCAGAACAGGGTTAATTTTCACCGGACTCCAGGAAGGGGCACAGCCGGGGGGTGGGGGCTGACCCCACCTGGCCAAACAGAGCCCGGTATTCCATACCATGTGACGTCACGC
>Ga0065711_1029015_pt1 | contig 38029 bp, 24 predicted proteins | sample Hoacrofraction12_FD_59098 | JGI IMG/M metagenome (GOLD analysis project Ga0065711, IMG submission 59098) | Hoatzin crop microbial communities from Cojedes, Venezuela - Epithelial fraction 12 v2 (version 2) | ecosystem: Host-associated > Birds > Digestive system > Esophagus > Crop | place...
GGTGACCCTGCTTCGGCAGGAGGGTTGGACTAGATGACCCCCAGAGGTCCCTTCCAACCCCTACCATTCTGTGATTCTGTGTGATTCTGTGAGGGGTCAGTGATTTAGGGCTGGGGGGCTGGAGTATATGATTTTCTGAGAACCTTTCAGCCCTTCATCTCTATGATTTTATGCATAGGCTGTCTGTGAACTGCACACCTAGTAAGTGGGACATGTCCCAGGTGCGCTGGACTAAGAGCAAGTCCTGTGGTTGCATGTAAGAGTTGTGCTGGTTGAGCAATGCCAGATATAAAAAGCCTACTCTTTGCAAGCCTAGACTGAGCTTTCTGCAGCTAGTAATAATAATATAATAAACTAAACTAAACTTAAAGCATTTATACATTGAACTGAATTTGATGCTCTGCATTGTTGTTCGGGGAGAGAAATCCAGTAAAAAGCTACCTGTGTGTCATGTAGCACAACACCCAATTTTTATGAACGTGACACACAGGATGGAATTTATGTCCTTGCATTGGGCTCCCACAATTCCTACCATAAAAACTCGTACTTCACAGACGAATTGCCCTCCCAAATTACCTGTCAGAGGCAATGTTAGGTGAAAGGAAATATTAAAAAAAAAAAACCCACAACAAAAAAAAGACAAATATTTAAACTGTTATAAACTCCAGACCTTCCTTAGCACTGAAGCACCTCAAGATCAGACAGAGGTGGCTTTTCCCGTACGAGTGGGAAGCAGGATGGGGTAGAGGAGGGCAGTGTGCCATTCTCACACTTGACAGTGCAGTCTAGTGGTGAGAGCATAACGGTGCTCTCATGAGCATGTTTCAGGAGCAGGCGGGTGCTGGCGGGGTGTTGGGGGTCCCTGCCCGGCAGCAGCGGACCCCGCGGGGTATGGGTGCTGCTCTTCCTGGCTTCCCTGCCAGCTCCTGGCGTCTCTGAGCAGGGACCATCCTGGGCACAGAGCTGCACACCTCCTTCAGGGCCACAATGCCTGAACAGAGGGATCTGCAACTTCAGTGGCCTCAGGCTGACAGTTCTTATTTGGTTGGGTCACATTTTTTTTTATTTAGGCTTATCATCTTCAGTTAGATCTTAAAAATTATGAATCTAAATCTAAACCACTGCTCCACAGACTTCAAGGGCTCAAATCCACAGTCTGTTCAGTTGCTTACAAAGAGCTAATGCTGACTTGCATATCCTTTATTGTTTTTTGCTTATTCTAACCACTGTCTGTCCTTAAACTGTGATGAGTAAAACAGGCATGCTCTTTCCAGGATGATGGGGAAACATCTAGAATGTCCCACTGAGAAGTAAAGCATCTCTCTGCTAATTTCTTGAAGAAGGTGTACAAAGCAGCAAAACAGAGACGACTTCTTTTTCTGGTGTGGGAGCACTTTCATTTTCCAAGAGCTGTAATCCAGCAAACCTTCCATTTGCTTCACATTTTGAAAAGACTCATTATCTTGTTCTCGGCTTGGAGTACCGGCTCTGAGGTCCAGCTGCAGCGGAGTGGCAGGGTAGGTTGTAGGGAGAAGCCAAAACAAACTTCTAAGACAAACTCATTTGTAACCTTAACTATGAAGAATCACTCCTCAGTAATGTTAAAAACAAAATCAGTGCCAGCGAGTGGAAAAGGACAGGATAAATACTGTACATGCTGGAGAACTCTGTCTCTCTGCTCTGCTGACTCACAGCTTAAACATGGTATAAGTCAGGTGACATTACTACAGTGATAAATCTGATCTGTATCTACAGTAGAAGACCCCTGAGCCAATCCTTTGCTGAATACTGAGAAAATAATTGCCATATGTGAACAGTTTTTAGTGGTGCTTTCTGACAAAATACATATTTTCCATTCTTTATTGAGCTGTTTATCTAGACTAGAACGATGATAAACTTCTCAAATGGTTCATTTTCCCAGGATTCATATGGAACAAATTAAAGATTAGTTTCCATAACAAAAATTGCTTAGCAGTAGAGCTATGAGATATCCTTCTCTTTCTACTCTCAGACGAGCTTCACGGCCAGACAGATGTGAATGGCCCCGTTTGTGGCTTCCCGGCACTCAGCTGCACGTGCCAGAGAGGCAGCCCCACTCCTCCATGAGGATGCATGAGCCCAGGAGCTGCCATTGAGCGGCTCCGAATCACCACTGCAGTGTGGTGAATCCAGCAGAATCCCCTATATTCACATTTTCCATTCCTTTTAAGGTGGCTTACTCCTCAGTGAACATGGAAATCTGGATCTGGCTCCTAAAAGAGACACTGAAGCATGGGGAAAGGCATTTGCTTTGTATTTACACACCTAGATCACCGTAGTCAAAGTACCTGAGTACAAGGACTAGAGATAATTTAATTGACTTCTAACAATATTTTTTACTAAATAACGTGTGGATATGAACATACATAGCAGGTCCATTTGTGCTTCAACTTGGTGTCTAATCCTTTCATTCCAGCTAAGGCTGCCTGACATTTCTTTTTGTATAACCATGTTTCATTTGAAGCTTCGAGAAACTTTCTGAGATTTCACACTTGTCATCTCTCATGCTACCTCATTTTTTAAAAATTGCTAAGAACTTTTCAAAAACAAAAAGCAGAAGAAAAAAGAAAACTACTAAACAACATTTTAAAAAATCTAGTTGCAACACTTTGGAACTCCGTCTTTTGCAGGAACGCTGTGTGGAGGAAGAGCGTGGCTTTTGTGAAGGATAAACCCTATTTATTCATTTTTATTCCCCGTGAAATACATCCACATCCTAAAAATATGCAAGTCTTTGACAAGTAGTAGTTTACACATACTTCATAAAAACCTGCTAGAGTTTAACAGCTGAAATTCCCAGGCAGTCTGTCTTCACTGAGCATGTCCCAGCTCCTTACAAGCTCTGTATGTGGCTGAATCATACATGCTTCACAACCACTGGAAAAAGAAAGTTGAAAAAAAGGTATTTTGTAGCATGGGGCAGTGGGAATGAAATCAGTTTTCCACTGCAATGGCTGTCCTCACATGTCCTGAGCTGGAGCAGTCCTGGGTGCTGGATTTGGCACCAGAGAGCTGGTCCCTCTTGCACTCTCAGTCCACTCTCTCCTGAAACAGAGCGTCACAGAGAAGTGAGCTCCCTACCTCCTGTTGCACAAGGACAAGAGGTAGATCAGGGGCTGTCAGGAAAAGGAATTATGCAGAAAAAGATGGATTTTTCTGAAAGAGAACACTAAGTCTAGATATTGTCAAGGAGTAGAGACTGGGACTAAACAAGGGAATCATAGAATCGTAGAGTAGTTTAGGTTGGGAGGAGCCTTTAAAGGTCGTATAGTTCAACCTTCCTGCAATGAGCAGGGCCATCTTCAAGTAGATCAGGTTGCTCAGAGCCCCGTCCAACCTGACTTTGAATGTTTCCAGGGATGGGGCATCTACCACCTCTCTGGGAAACCTGTTCATGTGTTTCACCGCCCTCACTGTAAAAAAATTTTTCCTTATGTCCAGTATAAATCTACCTTCTTTTATTTTAAAGTCGTTACCCCTGATCCCATTGCTACACATCCTGCTAAAAAGTCTGTCCTCCAGTCTGTCTGGGAAGGACTCAGCAAAATAAGAAATCTGGAAGAGAAATAGCGGTTAGAGCCTGGGAACAGCAATGTGTGCCATTGGTCCAAGCAGTTGGCATGGCCGTGCTGAGGGAAGAGGTGAGACTGTGTGTGTGCAAAGAAACTGTGCTCAGGAGTGCACAAGGAATCGGATGAGGACCCAATGTGCAGAGACTGAGTGCGAGTGCAGAGGAGTAACACTGACTGATAGAAGTTTGAGGGTTGACCAAGACTGACTGAAGAACTGGTGAGGGAAAAGGAGTTTTGGGAAAGGAAAAGAATGAGAATGGGATAGGAACCCCTTAATAAGGCACACCTGGACTTTCTGAGATTTTTGTGGTGGTTAGTGAAGAGATAGGCATGGGACTGGAACAGGACTGGAACAAGAGGAGGCAGCCCAAGAGTTCTGCTTCAGGGGCAGAAAAGCTGAACCCTTCTCAGAGCCACAAACTAAGCCCAAAATCTTTCAGCTCAGTCTGTTCCCTAACTATGTGCCATGCCCTGCTAGTGTACACATACGAAATCTGGATCTTCCCTGATACATCAAGCAGCCAAGCTCTGCCACATGCAGCACTGCTGATGAGCAATGAGGTATCTGCATGTGACGGCACAAGGGAATTGCTGGGAAGGGGAGGTAGGCTCCAACCTGTTTGACATGAACAAAATCTGATATTATTTAGTTCTCAAAACTGAGGAAAATATCACAAGATTGGTGAGCTACATAGTCCTCCATGGGCTGTAAATGCATGATCTGTACCTTACCTCTCCTTGGACACTTCTGCCCTTCCTGAGTTATTTTCAGGACCCAAAACCTTTGGAGATGCCACAGACCCTGTAAGGCAATTTGCCAGGGTCCTGATGTGGTCCCTACTGTAGGAGGAGACTCAGCTCCCTACTACACTCACCTGACCAAGGACAAAGCAGGAGAGCCAGAAAGCATTTGGTTGCAGCAGGGAGACCCATGAAAGAACTGAAATCCATATGTGGTCAGTAGGAAGATCAGAGTGTCATTTCCACTTAATCATGACTGGAAATAACAACCCTGGTTTAAAAGATTTGCACAGTTCCTCAGATGATCTTTGTGTCAGAGGCAAGGATGAAATCCAGTTCTCTTGAGTGACGTTCATCTACCTCAGCCACTAGACAAACCACTTTCTCCTGCTGTCCCCTGTCTCCTTCATTTCACATCTTCCAACTTGTGCAACAAATGAGTCAGGGGACTTAACAGACAACAAATACCTTCACAGCAAAATTCTGATTCACCCCCCCGGGAAAAAATCATATGTGGACTGTAACTTAAGAAAGCGAACGAAAAATCATAGACAACATTAATTCCGGTATTTTATTAGTTTTAAAATCTTTGCATCTGCAACCCTAGCAATGTTCTTTTAAGAGCTGTTAGACATTGGGCACGGTTTTTTGTTTTATTTTGTTTTCCTGTACAACCTAGCTTAGACCGCACAACGTAGAATGGGCTTTATAATCCCAGGGTAACAAGAGCACAGAAATGCATTTGGATTTATCTTTTCTGATTCGCTATAGTAAAAAATCTGAAATTATTAATTTACTCTAGTCCTATCCAAAAAAATAGTCATACCCAAACAAAAAGATACCCAAAAGACCTAGATTAATTTGTACTTCTATATGTACTTGATCTGCTTGTACTGGTTCCTGTATATACAAGCACATCTTTTTCTGATGTGTGCTTTCACAGGAGCCCTAATCCTTGAGGACTTTGGAGATCTGCAGTCTGGCCTGGTGGCAAATGTCATGCTCAACCAATGGAACAGTTCTGTTACTACAAACGTTCAAAATAGGGTGGGTTTGTTATTCAAAGCATACACACACTTACACACACACAGGTTAAAATGTCCCAAATGAGTCACACATTTTCATTATCCGTTCTACTGGGCTGCAAACATTTGTCATGGAAGACAACAATACAATAGATTCCCAGCAGAAACATTCTCTGCAAAGGAAGAAAAACAAAGTTCTCTGCTGAGTACATCACACCAGAGCTGTCAGCCTTGTAAGGGTTCATAGAACTGGCACATTCATATCAGATGACTGTTCTTTTTCATACACCTCTAATCCTCTTTTGTTCTTGTCACTTATTATTTCATAGGGATTTTGCATTCTCATTATCTTCTCTTCCACACTCACAATACACTCCAGAGAGATGCAGAGGGTCTGGATAGCAATAGAAAGTAACCTCAGCAGACATTTCCTTCCTGACTACAGATATACTCACTGGGTTTGATGAGCTACAATGATTTTGCAAGTACCAGTGACAAAGTTCTAATTTCTAAAAAAATCCTTAAAATGTCTCTAATTTAGAGACTGTCTCCCCATACTGCCATTGATTCTTCAAGTACTTGGCTATAGAAAATTCTTCATAAAATAAATATGAATAACATTGAAATATTGTGCCCTACATAATATGGGTATGCTTCTTGAAACTTCTTGAATGGCTGTTTGCTGAAGAATTGGAGATAGACAAAGCACTATACTGACTCAATCAGCCTCAGCATTAGCTACTGGCTCCCACCCTGTGCCTGACCTACTGAGACAGGGGCTCATTTGGATCAAAAGTCCCATCAGAGAGTTCATAAAGATAGCCAAGATCATAGCACGATAAGCAAGCAAGTCTTCTTAGACTGTATAAATTTGTTCAGTCTTTGATTATGAAGGGGACAGAGGAGTTATTCCTACCATTATTCATTCTAACTTAACTTGCTAGTTTTATGTGTCCTAGTAGTAAACAGAGAGGGAGAAGCATTCATCTAGAAGACTGTTCAAAGCAGAAAGCTGACTTACATACTCTGAGATGAGATCTGTATCACCCTTCACAGTGAGTCTTGAAACCCAAGTGCCTGATGCAATGGTATGGCCAGTAGGCTCAGAGCTTGGAGAAAGTTCATGAACTCTCCCACCTGGCTGTCCCTGCCTGGAGAACCTGCTGGCTCTCCCCAAACAAGTTGACGCAGAGGCATGTGCACATTGGGCTGAGCTCATGAGCATCTGAGTCAGGTTTCACCTCTAAATCACCTCCTGGAAAGCTTTTTTTACCCCTGGGAAGATACAGAGGTTGAGAGATTTCCCAAGTAAGTCACAGTTGACTTTGTGACTACCCTCTTCCTTCTACTCACTCTTATTTACAGGTCAGGCATGCTTTTAGCACAGAAACCAAGTCAGAGAGGTTCAGGTCCAGATATCCTCAAGGCTGCTAAACAAAGATTTGAACTTCAACATCTCTGTAAGTATCATCTGATGGGTCTTCAAACTTAAACAGATTTTTTTTGGTCTATCCTGCAGTGTTTTATTAACTCCAGCAAACTGTTGTATTTGCTATTAGTTGTTTAGTTCTCCCGGAAATATGCATACATTGCCATAAGTATGATGCAGTAAAAAAAGGGCCATCTTCTCATACATATTCTCCTCATTACAGAAAATGAAATAAAAAGGAAACATCAAGTCAAGAGCAGAAAGGGATTAGGACACATTTTCTGTCAAATCTTCAGCATGATTTTCATCGACTCTTGTATTTTCACTTTGTAGGCACGCAGTGTGTAGTGCACGAAGTGCAAATGTCATCAATCTACTGTTTACAGTCTTTCTAAACTGAATGGCTAATAAGTTTAACACATTCATTTTTCAGCACAAATTAAGCATGTCAGAATGACTCACACTTCTATATAAAGGAAGTTCTAAACATCTTTAAGGGGAAACTTAGCTGTCAAAGTCAGTTAGTTTGTTGAAGTAAGAGGAATCCCAGGTTTCTTTGTAACCTCTCAGAGAACACGGTATTTGGCAGGTGCAGACCTGTGCAAGATAAGTGGGTTTTAACTTGACTGTGTATGTATGCACGTGGGAAAGCCAGCAATTACAGACCCTGGAGAGCAATTCTGGAGAAGTTGAAGACATGCTTCTTTGTCCTTTACTATTGGCTAAGGCCTTTCTCTAAGTTAAGCTAGTGAGGTCTGAGGAAGGATTGCATGCCCATTTTCCCCCCAGATTATATAAGTCGATACACTGAAAGACATTACTCTCCCTACAAATCTTGCCTTGCTGGTGTCCCCAGTTATAAAGCTAATCCTTGTTGCACTTCAAGATCATCTTTCATTGCTGTTTTCTGAAATTTCTTACATAAATATTGGTGCTCAGAATGACCTTTTCCTGAAAAAAGACCTAGCAAAATAAAGATCTTGTAAGATAAACATGTCTAAAAGCCACAGAATTCTACTTCATAATTTTCCCAACCAAAAGGGGGAAAAAATTAGAGCAATGCAGAATTCGATCATCAATTTCATTGGTTAGCTAGCTGAGAACCTAATTTTCTATTCAGGCATAATTTCAGTGGAAATATTCTGAGCAGCTCTTAATGAGTCCCTTCCTCTCGTTGTTGGTGAAAGGAGACCTGAGAAAGATTAAAAGACACACCAAGAACACAGAGCAAGTTAGCTGCTTCTCCTATCCTTAGTATACCCCATATTCCACAAAGAGACATGGGGACTCTTCCCATATCTCTTTGAGTTCATTATGCTGCATTCAAACCCTTGATTCCCGGTTCAAACCTGGAGGTCCACACACTGGATGAACTGTTGCCCAAAAAGGCATACCAGGAAATGCCAGTACGCCTGCCTCCAAAGCACAAGACCCTGTGCAAGACCAAAATTCACAGCTTGAAATCCTATCTGAAAGTAAGAAAGTCATTTGCATCATAAGTGCAGAAGACCTTCAAAAGCCCCGGGCCAAAAAGAAAAAGAAGTAAGAGGAAGTGAAGTCTAATTCTGGAGCATGGTGGTGAAATCACTCAGCTGGGAGGACGAGGGTGCTGGTATGGGAAGGATGACATTGCTGGAGAGGTGGGGAAACAGGGACCAGTACACTTGCTGATTTACAATGAACAATGCCACTTCATTCTGGAGGGGCTGACAAGGAGGGTCTCAAGATCCTTCCCCCAGACTCTACTCTTGGACTACAGCCTACATCCCTGAACTGAAGTTATTAACAAAAAATTCTGAGAAACACAGGAAGTCGAGGTATCTGGGAAGAAGTCTGGTCTCCGTTCTAAAGACAGGCTGCCCTCACCTCCAGGTTATGTACATAAGCTTCTTGAATTTACTGCCCTTAGGAATCCCAGGGATGACCCTTAGGCAAGCTGGAGCACACAAAGCTGTTGGAGCCTTTCCCTACATGCATAGACAACTTAACCAGTGAAGGCATAGTTCATGCCGAGTATGGGCCTTGTGATTTGCATTCTTGGTCTTTAAACACTGATAAGCCATCTGAGTCTTTCCTTAGGAGCCTGTGACGTTTGTGGATTTCAGCCCTTGTTTAACCATTAAATCAACATGTCCCAGCATGCAGCTGGAGCTGCAAGGGGATGTCACTTTGACTTATCCTTCTTCTCAGCATCCCTTTCAAAGAACAGAAAATTTTCAACAAAAAAATTCTTCTCTTCAGGATGATGAGAAGATCACATTTTAATCCAATAGAGGATTAAAGTAAGATGCATGCTAATGATGAGGCCAATTAGCTGAGTTGCTAAGAATCAAAGGATGTTTTAACATACCACTGTCCACCTTCTCTGTGGGCAGGTGATGCTGAATTCACCCACTGCTGGAATTCTTGCATTTTTAATTCCACATTTGAACTCTCCACTTCCATTCAGCAGAAGCTAAATTAGATAGTGTCCTGAGATGGGTGAGCACAACATTCTTTTACAAGGATAGTTTTCAGTTAAAATTGGAGTCCACTTTCAAGCCCACTTTTCTTTAAACTCTCCATTTTCTTCTAACTGCGAGTGTGAATAAGCCAATATGGCATCAACAACAGGTCATGAGAGATTGCCATTATCTAATCAACAGAAAAATTGCCTTTCCAAAAGATTATATTTAGTTACTTTTTTGGGGAAGGGAAAGGAAGCTCAGCATCATCTGCACTGTATCAGGTCAGGCCAGTCACTATGGCAACAAATTTTTCTGATATTAGAAAGTTATCACTTGGGAAGTGTGGTTCGTATAATAGCATCCTGGATCATTTTCGTATATTCACTTTAGACTTAGGGCTTGAAGGCACTATGTCCTTTTCTTCTGAAAAAGACTGCGACATAAGGCACAACACACAGATCATAGGGGCGAAAAACTGTGCATACCAAAGAAACTGGGCAGTCTCGGCCAAATACAGGCCTTGAAAAGATGGTCTGGCAGAAACCCAGATATAGCTACCTAGTGACCTGATTGGCATGCATAGCTGTCCTAACCCCTTTTTTCTTCGTTGACTATAGTATGACAGTATTTGTCTGCTATTTAGCATAATTAGATGCACAGATGCAGAATATTTCTGAGCAGAAGAATATTACCTTGAATAGTGACTGTACTTGAATTTCATTTCTTGTCACGTTAGATTGAGCTGTGTTTAAAATATGCTGCGTTTGCTTTTAACAGTAAGGATAAATACGTAATTTGACTACACTCAGGGATTTTCAGTCTGTAATGTCATTCTTTTCACTTTTTTCCTCTCTGGAGATAGGTACGCAACTTCTAAAAGGGCTTGAAAAGAGTTATTTAAGGACATGGTGGATTCTGAAATTAAGTCTTCTGTTGGATTTGCTCTCATAGCTTGAGAAGTGCTAGATTCAGTGCAGATACTAGGGATGAAATCTGATGTGTACACGGCAGAAGGTCAGACACATCTATAAACTGCAGTAAAAGTATTGAAGAGTCTTCCTCATCAGCTAAACAAATCCAAAATTCAGGACCGAACCAACGAGGCCAGTTACCTCAACTTCACTGGTACAGTCTAAGCGTTACACTGCAAGATCAAGCCATATACTGCAAACACATAAATATGTATCTTACACTTTTATACAGAGGAGTAAAAACTCCTTTTTGCTGGTGAACATATTGTGAGGAAGGGTGAGTGAAATTCTAATTTCACTTTTACCCATGTAAGCGCTGAGTTGCCAAGTGAAACTCCTCAGGATTTACAATCTGGTAAAATGAGCCAGGATACGGCCCGGTGTATTGCATGAGGTAACGCTCCCTCATATGGCTGGCTGGAGTGTTTCCTTACGGACCGGGGAAGAACCGCTCGGTTTGTGCAGGAATCAGCGGGTGAAGCTCCGCGACATCTGTTCTGCATGAGGTCAGACTAGATAATCAGTGTGCTCCCTTTTGGCCTTAAAATCTATGAATCTATTAAATGAAAACAAATGTTACAATTAACCAAGCTGCTTTTCCTCTGCTCTAATCCACAGGGTTAGTCATGAAAAATTGGCCTCTCAAGACATGATTCTTTATGGCTATTTTGACTGTTGTTTGGTGCAATACTGCCATGATTTAAAGGCACCAGAGGTGTCAATCTTTCAGATTCTTTTTTGCATCAGTTATCTGCCGTAACGGGAATCCCGAAATCCTCATTCAGCTCTGGCTCAACTGAAGCTTGAATGAAGTTAGACTTTTGGAAGTTCTGAATAAGTAATTTCAGGGACTGGATGCAGTAAGTGTTGTTGGACTGGTGACATACAGCTGTAGTGGAGACATGTAAGTGTATGCTGCAGCCTGCAACTCTAGAATGCTGAATAATAGCAATGGGCATACGTCACACATGTGGGCAGAGTTTAACCTCTTAAAATAGAAATCCTGTTGCATCACTCTTGTGTAGATGGTTGAATAATTACAATTGTGTAAGTGTAAACAGGATACATATCATATATTTTTACCTGGATCCTGGGAGTCATTATATATTTGGCATGGCCATAAGCCATGTCCAACGTGCATTGCAAAACCTGAGACTCATCTGCGGGACCACAAAGCACACAAAAATAGAGATGCTTCCATTGCACAGTAAAAATATGACATCTTAACAACCCTAGCAAATGATTAAGCTATCCTGAAAATAACTATTCTCAGTCATATTAGTTGCTCAGTGTAATAGGTCAACTTCCTTCTGTGAATAAAAAAATAGGAATTGTTAAATCTATCTGAGATGTTGAGTAGTTTGCCAACACTTGAAATCAAATAAAACACACAAAGCTGCAAGATAAACACACTTTGGTTACAAAATGTGATCTTCATTATCACATAAAGCCTTGGAAAATGAGATTCATGAAGCTGAAGTTTTGCTGTATATAATGTAGGTTATTTATTGTGCTTGATACCATGATCTTTGCACTGAGAATGATCTTTCCAAAGAAGTTTTCAAAGCTTATTTTCCAGACAAGATGTAAAGTGAAAATACATTCTTCCTCCTTTTTTCACCTCACACTTTGATATTTAGCAGCCTGCGCTATTTTGGATCACCATAATGGAGCAAGAGATAATAAACTTTCAGCTATTCCCAGAAAAAATAGAAAATAGCAGTAATAAAGTTGGTTGAAAATGGAAAAATATGCATTACTTCATGTTTAAATGTATTGCAGTTAACTTTCATTGTCATTCTTCAGGTTTAAGCATGTGAATTACCAAGCATGCTGGTCAAATATGGCCTGACAATTCACTGGGGTGAGTTTGAAATGGCAACTTCTCCTGTGATTACCAAAGCTAGGAATGACTGATACAGGCTTTCCTACCAGATTAAATAAAAGCTTCTAATATGACTACCATCTAAATGAACATATTACATGAATGATTCAGAAAATTTTAGCATTTTTATTGAAGTGACTTAATATATTGCATCCTATGATCTGCGATGAAAGGCAGTGCTTTGGTACCCATATGTAGCCTTCCTGCAACTTTTTTTAGGTATCACAGGATGTCTGAGACAACCACACTGGACTGGCAGGGATGACCTGCTGCTCATGAAGATGCATCTGGAAGTCAGTCAGGAGACTCTAGAGAATCTACCATGGCACTAGACATCAAAGTTTAGTCAGCTGAATTGAGCCTTAGGCATGTAAGTTCGCACTATATTAGCGGAGATCTACTCAACACAGTCACCAGAGTCTGGAAGGCGATTCAACTTGTCCAGTTATATATAGATAGTGCCTAAGCAGCCAAATCACTCGCTGGGTTTCAGTGACTGCATTAACTAGATCTCCACTGACTATAAAGGGAGTCTAGACACCTAGTTTACATGTCGATGGGTATACATGGGGATGTGGGGTCTTACTCTTTGATGGATTCCCAACTGCAGGGCTCAATACAGCTGCCGAAAACGTTTAGTGTCATTTCAGATACCCACAGCATCATTTGTGGCAGCTAACTACTTCTCAAGAAAGTCAAAGGTCTACTGTGTGTCCTGCGTTACACGTGCCATCATTATGGGGATGTTTCAGACACATTTTGGCATATCAGCTGGCTCTAAAAACATAAATTCAGGCAACTGACCTAAGCCCATAATGCCTTGCCTTCCTTCCATAAAGCCTTCAGCAATTGCCTATGCATTCCAGATTGCAATGACTACAGCCCCTAACAAGAACTAAGCATGCTTAAGGTGACATTATATGCAGAACTGGGCAGTTCATTAACCAACTGCTCATCCAGTCTGGGTGTTGAGAAGAACTCAACTCACTAGAGCCCTTAACCAATGGCAATCACCATTCTTCCTGTCTCATCATCCATCACCACACTCATTTAACAGTATTTTAAATCTTTCCTGCCCATGACTGCATTGACAAAATAGATTAGCAGGGACAACCAACCTCAGACTTCCCAGAAGAAGGTCAAATTGATAACTGGGAGGGGGAGTTCCAAAAGTGTCAAGGGCAATGAGAATTAATGCTTGAGAGGAAATAAAACCAAGCAGATGAAAACCAAGAAACTGGGATTTCCCTGAGGGATGACAAAACACTGTAGAATAATGGCCCAATTATTTAATTCTGAATTTCAGTGAAAATCCTATAAAAGTACTTAAAACACCCCCATTAGCACTAAATGAGCTCATCTTGATTAATGTTATTAAAACATTTGCCAAAAGGTTTAATAATGATTAAGTCTTTTATCTCAGGTGATAAATTCTTAACATTCTAGCTACATTAGGATAAAGCATAAAAAATAAAAGTTTATTTTGATTTTAATCTTTCTATTAAGTTCTTTCTTCACTCCTCAGTTGCACCCAGCAACATGTGCACGTTTCCACCCTAATCTTCACAAGCACTGCAGGGGAAACCTCTGCAATAATATTCCCATTGTTTCAGCTAGATTTTAGGTGCTTCAGCCTGTTCTTCCCACTACATTTGGGCACTATTCAAGGCACCAGATTAGAAGATTAATCTCTCTAATGACTCTTAACAGTTAACAGTGTGGGATGGGCTCAGTCAGATAATCTGACCGGCTGTCTGACTACACCTGTCTCTTTGTACTGATGTATCTTAGACACCTTCATCAAATGCCTACCTTTAGGGGGATGAATCCCAGTCTTCAAACTTCACATAGGCATATAATTAGAGTAGGAATTCAAGTGCAGCTAAAGCCATTAAAAAGACCCCTGTTGACTTCAATGCTGAATTTGCCTCGACTTGTGGTATTGGTAATTGAGAATCACGTTTGATAGTTTTTACATCCATCCCCCAGTATCCTGGCCTTTCCTTCTCAAGAGTCTCAGAAGAAGAAAACTGAAATGAAGTACAGGTTTTGCCTGTGGCACACACATGAAGGAGCCAGGACACAGGAGACTTGCACCATCCAGGAACAAGCCATCTTACATGTGAAGAAGGTTCATCCTTACCCCTCTCCATCCCAACTGGGACAGCAGGAAGAGAATCCAAGGTCACAGCCGTGGTGCTGCCTTCCTCTGCCAGCACCTGTTACAGGCCATGGCAGAGAAAGTCATGCTGTCTGAGGTAGCTCTGCTGCCAGGTAAACTCCAGCTGCACTGTCTGTGAGAGCTGAGGTCTCACTCTCAACTGAAAGTGCTCAGAACCTTGCTGTCTAATATGCAGGAAGTTTTTATTTGCACAGGTCAAACCTCAGAGTGCACAGCAAATCACCTTCTTTGAAGAACTTCAGAAGTTCTAATTTTTTTCATCATATACGCATGTGTTAAATCCCTTCACTCCAATGATGAGTGCATATTGGTGTCACTCTACTGACGCTGGATAACAGTTCTGCTGTTCTTCAGGTTCAAATGGTGTGGTGTGCATGTCAGAATACCTTGAGCAGGTCCTTAGAGCTCTTCCTTACTTTTCTTGGGTTCCTTTACACGTCAGCAGGCATTTTCCTTCAGTCAGGGCTGAGAGCAAACTGTGACTCATGAGTACTCAAGTTACATTGCACCGAAAATGAGACGAGGCTGCTTTTCCTAATCTCCTCTGTTACAGGCTCTTCTGGCTGCACCAGGGCACACTGAGGTTTGCTCCTGGACAGACATAAAAGGGAGGTTTGGGAGGCTTTCTTCTTCTGTGCAGTCAGATGACCTCTAGTCCTTATCACTGAGTAATTATGCAAATATCTCTGTGAAAGCCCTTGGAGACAGGTGCAGACAGCACCCTTGACCTGCTTAAGGGTCTTTATATATGTGACATCTCCTCCTCAGAGGCACTGGGAGTATGATGCCTACATGACAAGGAGATCTGAGAATCTCCCTTCCTCAGCTAGACACAGTGGAGAGATATAGGCAACGCGTGAAAAGCAGACACAGTGGACTTACAGCCACCAACTGCAAACCCAGCATTCATTATAAGCATGTACAGCTTCTGGTGAAGCCTGCATGGCCACAGCTGGGCTGTTCTAGTTGGCTATGGCACATCTGCATGGATCTCTGCACACCTCTGTAATGCGCTGCAGACCTAGCTTCACATTACACAGTGCCTCCAGCTCTTCATCTGAAACCCTGTAGACATCAGTATTCCTTGTGTTTTTCATGAGTGGCACATAGGGCAACCGAATGCAGATGGGTACAGCCATGCACATGACAAGGGTCCTGCTAGCCACTCCCTTTAGTGACACCAAGAAATGCTGTAGTAGAAAGAAAAAGGTGGCTTCAGTCTTGTTCGGTCTCTTGGCAAACCTGTTTCCTCATACTGTTATCAAGCTGCTACTGGTGTTGACAAAGAGCTCACCTGATCTGAAGTGACCTTTGCTCAAAGAAGGTTTTTGATGCTGTTAGTGTGCCTGTATATGGAACAGCTCTTGGTCTGTACAAAGTGAAGTGACAAAGAAACCTGAGCCTGTAAATGCAGACCTAAGAAATAATAACACCAAGGGACTTTCATGAAATCAAAATAAAACCAAACAAGTTTTAATTACTTTCTCCGACTTGAGTACTTTTTTTTAAAAGTTACCCAGAAGTTGTGCAAAACCTCTGGTTTTCCACTTTCTGACATTTCTTCAACAGCCTGAAAGATCTGATGAATTCTCTGGCAATGTGTAAAGTGTGAAATGTCCTCAGATTTCACAGATCTTTTCCTTTCATTCCACATTTTGAAACATGTAGCCATTATTGGATAGCAGTGTGCAATTTGTTTGTCTTCACCAAAGCTTTTGCAAAATGTCCGTATTTGTTGCTGTTGAAAAACCCCCTCAAAGTTTCAGTATTTTCTCCCCACGTGCCAATGAACTGGCAGCAACACCTGCTTCCTTGCAGCTTTCTGGAAAATATCTCCTACTCTAGTTCACTGTCATTGACTTGTAAGTCATTTGGCCTCTGAATTTATTTCTCTCTGGCCTTATTTAGTCTCTTACTGAAGTCCAGACATTTTTCTTTTTCTCACTCAGAATTTAACTCATGTCTTCCCCCTCTCCCCCCTATCCAGTTTCTCCACCCAGAGGATGTTTTTTTTTCCATTGAAAATGAATATTCCCAGTCCTACAGGTGAATCCTGTATAGCCCACAGAAATTTGTCCAGCCACATCCATACTAGCAAGTTAAGCAGAGCCAGGACACAAGCTCAGACTCCCATCACCTGAACGAGCAAATGATTACAGCAGTGCCAGGACCATTTCTGATCTGTGCCAGCCAGCATCCTCCAACCAGTTCCTGGGCACAGCTACAGAGGTCGCACAGTGCAGGGGCTGGACTAGACCAGGGACTCTTCAGCAGCCAAGTTAGAGGCAGCCACCCTGTTTTGAAGGCAAAAAGACTTAACAGAGTCGACATTGCCAGGTGGCTTCAGGGACAGAGAATGAGGCCTCAACAGATGTACTCTTGGGATCACAGCAGTCCCTTCTCAGAACCTCTGCCTCATTGCATTTATGCAACCAAAATCAGGTATACAAGGCTGTAACGGTGCTGATCATTGAAAGTGTCTCCATCCTTTGGAAGTACGTGCCCACATGGGAACAGGCCCTTGAACACTGTTTGCAAATGCAGGTCTGCCTCTTTCACTCTGGCATGGGTTTTCCTGAACCCTTTTACCCATCCAGACACCACCTATGCCAACGAAATACCCTTCAGTGACTGTCTGGGTTGTGCCGAGTGACTACTGCTACTCTGGTGCTGGTAAAATTCCCGTTGAGAAGGAACACTGAATTTGGCTGTAGGTGTTTTTCCCCAATTAAAATTAGCAGGTCTGAGCTTTCTGTATGGATGGGAGGGAGTCTAAAAAAATAGAAGAGCCCCATTCAATTGCACAAGCTTCCTGAGCAATTAGGAACTCAGAGGGGAAAGAAATCATGAACCAAATCATAGGAAATGGCAACGGAGCTGCAAAGATGACATCACAGTTTATTGGAATTATTTAAACTTCTTAGACATATGTGCAAAGCTCAGTGGAGAACTCCAGTGCTACATGCCAGTGAAAATCAGCTTTTCATCCACGATCAAGTCAAATATCCTTCTGACTTCATCCTGGAGTGCTTTACTCATCTTTTTCTACACGCCATCCAAATAAAGCCTCTGTCACAATTAGCTGAACTGAAACAACCTTGGGCATGACATGATGATGCGTGTGCTTTAGCTGATGTGCATCTGGAGAGAAAGCTAACCAGAACCACAGGATATTTCAGACCTCGGGGGGAGGAAAGTGAGCAGCTCTGCTGTGGAGAGTAGCTGGAAGTATTCCAGCTTCCCCAGGCCAGTCAGTCATGAATATCCTGCTTTGGCCACAGAGGGGTTGTGGAGGAAGCAGGCTGACAACAATTGGGAAAGGTTTGTAACCACAGGAGTCGAATGAATGAAGCCAAGAGGCCGCCAAGTGATGCAATTCATGGAAGGAAAAAAAAAAAATTAAGAAGAGGAAAAAAAAACCCTCCTCAGCTCCTACACAGGAGCATTCATCACTTGCTGTGCCCTTCCAGGAATGTGCTGACAGGCACGGAGCGCGGTGTGTGACCTGGTGTTGGGAAATCAGGGCTACATCTCCCCGGGGTTGCGAGGGACGGGATGGGACGGCCGGGGCGATGCTCCAGCCCTCAGAGAGCAATTTAAGAGGTAAAAAAGCAACAGTGTTCAGACCTCATATTAAAACCAGCCACTGCCTCAATTAGGCACAGGCGCCTGAGTGCCCGAGAGGGGGGTGTGCAGGGACGGGATGGAGGTGGGGGAGACGTGTCAAAAATGACCTGTCTGTGGGGGTGTCCAGCAGACACCCTTGTGCTGCTCATTGCCACTGCTGAACAGATGAAGAAGGAAAAAAGAGAGCTTGTTACAAAGAGAACAAAGTATATTTCTTATCTTCACTGGGCTTTCCCATGTTTTCCAGGGGCGAAGATAAATCTGTGTATTTGCTGGCCCAAAAGAGGATCAATTCATAGAATGGAATCATAGAATCATAGAATGGTAAGAGTTGGAAGGGACCTTAAAGATCATCTGGTTCCAACCCCCCTGCCATGAGCAGGGACACCTTCCACTAGACCAGGTGGCTCAGAGCTCCATCCAACCTGGGCTTGAACACTTCCAGGGAGGGGGCATCCACAGCTTCTCTGGGTAACCTGTTCCACCATTCAATCCACCACCTCCAGGGTTGCTGTCTTTGCTGCTGCTGTGGTAGTTGTGGTGCTGGCAGCAGCAAGCTGATCTCTCCTTAAGCCATCAGGACCTAGAAGCATAGAACCATAGAATCACAGAACGCTTTGGGTTGGAAGCGACCTTTAGAGGTCACTTAGCCCAACGCCCTGTGCAGTGAGCAGGGACATCTTCAACCAGACCAGGTTGCTCAGAGCACCATCCAACCTGGCCTTGAATATTTCCAGGGATGGGGCATCCACCACTTTTCTGGGCAATCTGTTCCAGTTTTTCACCACCCTTATCATAAAAAGTTTCTTCCTTAGATCCAGTCTAAATCTGCCCTCCCTTAGTTTAAAGCCATTGTTCCTTGTCCTATCGCAACAAGCCCTGCTGAGAATATTTTCCCCATCTTTCCTATAGGCCCCCTTCAGGTACTGAAAGGCCACAGTCAGGTCTCCCCACAGCCTTCTCTTCTCCAGGCTGAACAGTCCCAACTCTCTCAGCCTTTCCTCACAGCAGAGGTGCTCCACCCCTCTGATCATCTTTGTGGCCTCCTCTGGACCCGCTCCAACAGGTCCATGTCCTTCTTGTGCTGGGACTGTGGACGCAGGACTCCAGGTGGGCTCTCACCAGAGCGGAGCAGAGGGGCAGAATCCCCTCCCTCAACCTGCTGGCCATTCTTCTCTGATACCTGATACTAGTCACTTCTTCCTACGAAATCTTGGAGTAAAATACACTTTAATTTTATGTCTATTTTATTCAACACAAAAAATACAGCTCACATAGTGGATGCAGGCATATCTGGTGACTTACTTACACTGAGATTTATAAGAGAAATTGGAGGCATTAGGACACCATTGATGTGCCCATTAGGCTCTTTAGCCTGCCTTGGCTATGCCACACTTTATTTCTGCTTCCAGAGTGTGGTGTCCCCACCATTGTGGCATTGCCTGGGAACAAACCCAGTCCCCACAAGCCTGCAGACAAGTCCCTCTCCCAGCTCATGGTCACCCGTTGGGAAAGAGGGACACCCGGAGCTGTGACATACCTCAGGGCTGAGGGGCGAAGGCAGCGAAAGGAGGAGGAACACCCAACTGAGTTGACGGTATGGCAAGCAGCAGCTTCACCAGCTCTTCACAAAGGTGGATAACACTGCTCAAAGCACAGGGAATGGACAGGTAGGGCGACTGAAATTTCCCTGAATTTTTATTGCAGGAAAACCCTTAGGGTGACCCCAATGTTGCCCTATGCCATAAGGGCACAAGCAGCACTGTACACAGTGTTGAGAGATACAGGCGCTCCTGTAAAACTGGTAGCCGAGTAAATAATGAAAAATCAATGAAAACATCTTCCGTGAGTCTCAGCCTACACCATGAAGTCCAGCTACCAGAGCGGCGTCTGCTAGATGCAGGAAAATTCAGAAACACTACCAAAATAACCCTGCTGCCAGAAGTGGTACGGGAGGGGACACGGTTGGGGCAGCGGATGTTGTCCCTTTGGCTGCGCCTCTGCTGGGTCATTCTGCTGTGCTGGGAGCTGCTGGTGGGGTGTAGCAGCACAGTGTTCACAGGTACCACATGGCCAGTGCAGGCTCTGCTTCCTCAGGAGCAGAAGATGCGGCCTTTGAGGTTTAGAGGTCACTCCAAGCCACGCTTAGTGCAGATGACAGGGTCTCTTCAGAAACACCTCCAGGGCCCTGTTCATTTCCTTATAAGTGGGGTAAACTTTATTATCTGGTGATGAGCCAGGCAGCAGCTTGCTCGTTTGATTATGCCTCCAATGTCATCTCCCAGACCCTTTTTGTAGAGTCCATTGCCCTCCCTTTTCTACCTAGTCTCGACACTAACTCTGTACAGTGTACATCTGCTTGAGTACAGGTAGAGTGGATTTTATTCTCCCCTGAGCTATGGTGTTGTCCAAACTCTTAGACTTGTTAAAAAAGGAAGAATTGTCTCATTCATTTTACACCTGCAAAACTCCATGCCCTTTGATATCTGACATATATGTCTCACTAGTCTGCTCTTATTAAAACGGAAGTCACATATTTTAGCTGAAGGACAATGCCATAAGTACCATGAACAAAAGTGTCTAGGCAGCTGCGTATGTCTAGGAGGACAAGTTACTCACCATCAGCTGAAGTGTGGCCAGGCAGCCGGAAAGTTTCCCCACCCTCCTCTTCTGTTGCTTGTCCTGAAACCCTTCCAGCACATCACATCATGCAAAGGAAGAGGAAGAAGCAGCAGTAATGCAGGGACATGTGGCATTAGGCTGCCCTCAGCACCACGGTGTGTTCCTTGCTGAGGACTGCAACTGCCAGGCTGGCAATTGAGAGGGTGCAGGACAGCAGAAAGGAGGCTGTCGTGGTGCAAGTACAGATGGTGCAGCCCTTGCTGTAGAACAGGTCCGGCTGCTCTTGGCCAGAGTTTGTGCCTGAGTGGACCTGGGGCTCAGCAGACTCACAGCCAGGAGGAGAGGAGTGGAGCCTGCCCAACAAGACGGACAGGTGTGGGTCCAGCAAGGTCCTGGAAACCCTGGCCATGGCTGGGGTTGCACACTGGGGGATTCCCTTGTGTCTTGATGGATTTCAATAACGCAGACTGGAATAGGCGCATCTGAACAAGAAGAAATAAAATAAACCGTTCCAATAAAAGGTGCAAGGGGCTGCTGGCTCCGTTGTGTCCTCCACAGAGCTAGTGGGTCACCTGGCCAAAGCCAGGGAGTGGACACTTTTGGGTGATATGAAGACAGAGACTGGGAAGGCAAGAAGGCAGTACTGGAATGAGCATAGGATTACAGTCCAGGCTCAGAGAGGTAGCACATAGGGAAACAGCTGGAGAAAGTGATAAATGCTACAACCCTTTAACAAAAAGAGAGTAGCAGGTGCCAAATAAACCTACTCTGCTGTCCTTGCCTGGAGCTAAACTTTCAGGGCCATCCAAGCGATGAAATGGTCAGTCAGTCAGAGACAAAGGACTCGCAGCACTGCTGTGTAGCACTGCCACTGTGAAACTGGGTGCTCAGTGAAGTCCAGTGTGCTTTAGACAAGCACTTCGGTTTCTCATTTCAAAACCAAACATGCTGCTTCATTTCTCACAGTCCCGCAGCAGCCCTCAGCCACTGGCTGCGGTCACCAGGCTGTTCCCGTGCCCCTCGCTAGCTTGCTTCTCGGCATCCACTTCTGGGAACGGCCGTCTGTGTGCCCCGTGTACGTGGGAGCATGTGATACTGGGCAAGTGCCTTATCCCCTGCATGCTGCGGATCAGACTTGCTGGGAAAAGTTCCCAGGGACTTCCACAGTAATTTCCCAGTGGTCTCTTACAGTGTTTATTCGAAAATAGGAAGACAATCAAAGCAAACCTGTAGGGAAGCATAAAAAGATCAAATCAAATCTAAGCTATGGGTAACAGCCTGGCTAGACAGAGTAAAAGCTTCCAGTTGCAATTCATTTAAGAGGCTAACTTCCTCCTATTCTGCGCCTTATGCAATAGCTGATTTTCATGAGACAATCAGCCAGAGCTCTCCAGTTATCTAGGGGAAGGCTTCACCTCCCGGTGAGCAGCAAAACACTAAGCCCGCCTGGTGTCAAATGGCCTGATTTAACTGGTGGCAGTTTGCACCGGGGGATATCAAAGAAAGATCTGACCTGGTATCTGCAAAGGTAATGTTAGTGAAAGGTAATATCTGTCTACTACATAACTGTGGGTTGTAGTAGCACGGCACCAGAAAGTCTGTGAAACGAAGAGTATTGACAGCTTGCATGGGACTTTCTTCCCCAGGTGTCCCAAGACTTCTGTGCTTGCTATGTCCCGTGAATCATTCCTCCCTATGGAAAGACAACAGAGTTGTGTCTACCTCTCCAAAATAAAGGCTGAGTTCCCACAACTGCTTCACTGATTTATGTTGAGGATCTAGAAAACTGACACAATGCTCTTTAAAAACAAGGTTATGGATATTACGATTTAGCAGAAAAGGAGGGCTACCCCACTGTAGGAAATGAACACAATGTTTTCTTTATCACAAAATCAAAGCATATTGCCTTCAATAATTGCCAGATTCTTTTTTTTTCTAATTCCACACATGTTGGGACATGGAAAATTGGGTATGGGGAGGCTTTTAACCAGGAAATTGTGTCTTAAAGTTTTTAATATATTTCCATAACTTCCAAGCTTTTCAAGAGTTACTGATGAATTAGAGGATCTCAGTACTGAGAGTTGAATTTAAACGACCATAAAAGGACTTAAATTTCAGATGATGGGTGCTCAGCCATTCTGAAATTCAGGCGTTATTACAATGTTTCCAGTTAGGCACCCAAAGTCATTAGTCACTTCTGAAAACCTTGGCATAGAGTAAAAGAGAAAATCTCCAACTGAGCTAAGATCCTTCATGTACAGTCTCATAAAACAAAAACCAGAAAAAAAGTCCTAAAGCCCATAAGTGAGTCAGTCTCATTCATTGTGACTGTGGTAAGCTGTAAATTATTTTTATTTAATAATAGCTAATACCTGGCTTTTACACAGCTTTTTTTTTTTTTTCAGTGGGCTGTAAATGTATTATAATTTTTAAATGCAGCATCGTGGAGCCATTAGTACAAGAATTTAGTCACTGTAGACAGACCTTCATGGCAAAAGAATCCAGCTAAACAAAATACACACCAAAGTATTTGCTTCTTAGAAGACAATGGGAAATTTTATGCAGGCAAAAATTCTGATGCCTTTCTCACATATTATTCATGAGAATGCATTTCTCAGTCAGATCAAAGACAGCTGTGGTGTTATTTCTTTCTCTGGTTTCTTTTGGTTTCTCCTACCAAGCCAAAGGGGAGGAGGTTGTATCGCAGACCCTGGCATCAGCTTTTCTATCCTGTTGTCCAGAGTGAAAATGCAGGAGGAGGAGTGTGGGTTCACAGCGTCTCCTAGGACCGCTTGCAGAGCGGTTGTTTCGGCATTTACCCAAGGCTGTACCTGAAACTACCCCCTGGCCCGTAAGCCACAGGAATTAACTGAACAGTCAAGGGGCCAAAATCACTGCACCACTCACAGCCTGGGGTATTTAAATGCCCTGGGGTACTTATTGGGGTACCGAGAGTTTGGCTGTGGGAGCAGGTTTATTCAGGAGGCGCCAGCATCGTGTTCCTGCTGGCCAGGCTTGTTTCACCATGGAGTTGCCCACTGCCATCTGAGCTACCGCTTCCCTGCATGGACCTGATCAAGCACAGGAGCCGTTTGCGGAGGGGCCTGCTTTTCTCAAACTCAAAAGTTTCAACCTTGCACGACCAGCAAGCATCAACACTGGGCTCCAAAGCAGGAAAGCCAAAGCAGTGGTTACTGCCCGAGCAGGACCATGTTTCACCCAGTGTAGCAGGTCAGGGCCAGATCCATCACCCTGCAGCTTAGAGAAACCCCAAACTGAGCCTAAGCTGCACTGAGCTCTACTTCTCTCACCACAACACTCTTGCTCTCTGGGGCCACGTTTTCTGAACGCTCTTACACAGGGTTGAAAGTCTGCACAAAACCAGGCTAGAGCTGCGAACGGAGCTGGTCATCGGGCTCCTGTATGAGGGCCTTGTAAAGGTCACTGACAGCATTTGTGAAAGTGACGCTATCCAGCTTTTTCTGCAGAAACCCTTGGCATGGCTGTTCCTAGCTAAAACTAGTTGCTGGACTGAGCAGGCTGAAGGTTGATTTAGGTGTGTCAGCTCCGGCAGTTTTCAAGAGGGTAATAAATACAGTGAGTCCTTGTGAGATCTTTGCAGACAGCCTCGGTGCCACCAGCAGCTATCGTTTTGTTCCCACCACAACCCTACAGCCCAGCCTCCTGACAGCAGAGAAGCAGACAAGCACACAGGCAGGATCAGGCCCAAGGCAAGCCCATTTCCCAGTCCATCTGAAACAGAAACAGCTGCCGACGCCAGCACGCAGACAAGGCAGAGCTCAGGGAAGGTAAAAATTAAACATCTGGGAAGACAGGGCAGTCTGAAATGCAAGCACAAGTCTCCAGGAAAAAAGGAGGGAGAGGTGGATGCAAAAGCAGAGAGAAACATGGGATAGGCAATTCTCCATCCAAAACACCAAAACAAATGCCCTGGATAGATGCAGTCAACACAGTTTTCTGGACAAATTCTTTCTAGTCCAATCTTAGAATTCTGTGGTTATGTGTTAGTTTTATATATTCATTTAACAGTCAAACCAACCCTCTGTCTCATTTTTACCTAGTTTTAGAAGTTGGAGTTTCATTTGCTTTGTAAATAAGATTTTATTTTAATGTAAAATGATGCCAGATAAAGAAACTAAGCCCATACCTGACAAATCATCGTATAAAAACTTTAAAAAGCATTTTTAAGAATTAAGTACTATAATATACTTGTATAGTGCATCATTAAAATAAATACTCCGTTTTCATCCCTAAGCACAAAATATATTCATATAGGCAAAATATACTGCAAAACAGGAACATAAAAATGATTATCCCACTCCAGAAAATAGGCAGTGGTATTGTTCGACTTATGTGCTTACACCTCTTGAATTTAATAAGCGTTTGCTTGCCACTATGGAAGGCCATGCATGTGGTTATTACTAATACATACCAATCAGTCTGACAGGTAAACCAGTAGGTATCTAATCTTACCACATATCTGGAATTTCCCACTTTTTTAATTAAGAATTGCAATCACAGCATTGTTTTCAGGAACGGTTATTGCTGTTATCTACAGTTCTCCCCACCGAACACTCTCTCTTCAAAGGCAGTGTTCAGAAATTCAGATTAGCCAGAAGTCTACCTCCGTGTTTGTCACCGGTACATTTTGGAGATGTTAGCCCTGGGTCAACACTCATGTTGCTGCATTTTAATGAACGGTGTGAGCCCTTCCGATTTGCATAGTAGCCGATGTTTTCAAATCCAGCTGGAGCTAACACCGTATCATCCCCCTTCACCCGAGTACCTGGATAGCAGTGACCTGGACACTGTACCATTGCCGTTATTCAGTGGATGTCATAAGTGCTCAGCCCTTCTGAAAACCTGCCTGCATTTATTAGGGAGCTAAAAATACCTTGGCACAGGCTTGCTTATAAGCCCTAGCCTTTTAGCCTCCCCACCTTGCCGACATACTGGTGCCCCCAGCTATTTCGTTTCCTTCATGGAGATAGGGGTTTGGAAGTGGTCTGATACAGAACTGCATCGCTGTCACTTAGCAACCTTTGCTGTGTTCCCTAAACGAAGTACTTTATCGAGGAATTCAAGTAAGTTCAGCATTTATAACCAAATCAAAGGTTTTTCCCCCTGTCACCAGATAATTAAAGTACAATAATTAAAGTTTAAAATAAACCCTTGAGAGCTGTTTCTCACTGATAGAAACAGAAACTAGGAAAAACTGATCTAAGGTTCTGCTGTCAGTTACTGAGATTGCATTTGCCTAATTTTTCACCTCTTGCCTGCTTGTAGTGAAATGACATCGCTGAGCTGGGGTGTTTGCTGGGAACAGCCGCCTCAGAAATTGCATCTTGCTAGAGCCTCTGTCCAGTCTTAGCCACACTTACAGTTTACCACAGTAAGAACAATTTCAGTGGGCATCGTGAGCATGTCCTGACTTATTTGTATCAGTGTAAAATTTAGGTTGGATGAATTTTAAGCATTATGGTTTATTCATTTTGTTAATGTAAATAATAAAAATAAAGTATTGTCAAGTATGCATGAGAAAATTTAAAGCAGCATAACTGCATGAGAGGCTTGTTCAGATTTAACAAAACACATATGAGTAACGCAGCAATATTTTTCGCATACACCAAGCCAGTGCCTGGTTAAAAACATGGCTCAGTATCCCTGAACTGTTGAAAATGGCCATAAGTGCATGATCCTCTGCTGAGCAGATTGTGGGCAATGGTCATCTCTCCACACCTCCTGACCCTCTCCAGCAGCAGCCAGCTCACCCGTGGCTGCCCCTCCCTTGGCTGGTGGAGACGGTTCGGGATGGGGAGGGAAACCAAGGCAGGGTGGCTTGTGGCTGGAGACGCCTTGTACCTTGTGGCTGGAGACGCCAACAGCCTTGAGAGGACCGTGAGTGCTGGGTACACAAACCAGGACGTTGGTGCTCAGGTTCATCAGCAAGGGTCAGGCTGTTGGTGGGACTGAAACCCAAGAGCTGGCCGAGCCGGCTGTGTGGGTACAAGCCCTGCTCAGCCCTCCTCACAGGAGGGGTCCCCATCCCCAGCGAAGAAACCCCCAAGCAGCCGCGGGAGGCACCAAGCAGGAGACACAGGTGCGACAGGTTCTTTGAGCGATTTTTTTTTTTCCCACAAGAAAGCACTAAAAAAGGAAACAAGAAGCGGCTTCCTTCATGGCTGAGATTCGCTCCGGAGGGCTGCTTCTTGCCTGCTGCTCTCATCCTATGTTGCAACACAGGAAATTTGCTGCTGTTAACACCTGGTGTTGTTTCAAACAGCCAGATGGTCCTAACCTCAGTCTCCTGTAATTGATGGCCTACTTGTCTAACCCTGTAACTATCTCTCACTTTAGACGCAGATGCTGCATCTCTCTAAATACCGTTCCACGTTAAAACATCCTACCTTCCTGTTTCACATATCAATCAACGCAGCAATTCTTACAGAAACCAGCAATGGCCTGTGTAAACCAGGAGACAGTGGGTGTAAGCAAGCAGAGATAAAATTATGCATGCTTAAATTACAAATGGGATGTGTGGTTGAAGGATTTAGGCTCGCATTGCAAAATTAGCTGAGACATAACCAGCAAGCAAACAAACATTGCGCAATAACCCTGAGAGCAGATCTCCTAGCTATTTGGACTTAGCCCACAAAAGCCAGGATGCCCTGGTACATACTACTACATGTTATGATGATTAACACTAAATTGGTGTTTCTACGCACCACTTTAACTCTCTGTCCACTTCTAGTAAATCCAAACAGCCTTATGCTTGCAATATGGAGTTTCTGGGTTCTTCTGGTAGGTGATTCCCTCTGGGTCTCTTACTGCAGGGATCAGGATGAGACTTGCTAGAGGCCGCCACAGTACCATCAGCCATTAGCAAAGCAGTGCCACTTCACGAGTTTGAAGGCAAGAAGCTTTTTACCTGACAAATTAGCCATGGGTGGTGGTTCAAATAGCTTTCTTGCATAACCCCTCAGTTTCACACCACAGCATCTCATAGGCTTTAACGCTTTGTCCTCAGAGCATCTCTGTGACAGAGGAACTGCCATCTTGTGCACAGAGAACTGAGGCACAAAGCACATTGAAGGATTCACCTCAGCCAACACAATACATCTGTGTCAGGAAAGGGGCTGGATCCTGTTCCTGACTTGGGACCAGGTTTTTGCCTCGCAATCAGTTCTTACTTCCTGGGCAGATGGTTTTGATCCTGCGATTTCTTTACTTGTGGTATGCCACCGCTCATGTCTCACCTGGATATGGCTACGTCCATACTCTCAAGTTCACTGATAGACACCAGGCATGTCATTATAAGGTCTGCCCACAATTATATGACAATTACTATAAGAATGAAGAGATCAGATATAGGACAGAGACGGACATAACAAAATTTAGGTTGCAGTTTCACAAGACATAGACAAAAGCATAAGGTCCTGCTTCCCTCTGAGTCCACTTAACTCACTAATGCAGAACAAAACTATCCCAGGAGTATGGCAATGGGGTGGGCTGGAGAAACAGGAGCAGTAAAGGACGAGACAGGAAGAGTGACGTTTTCCTTTAGGCAGTAACAGATCAGTAGATCAGATCAGCCGCCCATGAAACCACAGCCTTGGTTCACAAGAATTTACTAGCTCAAAAGAAAATGGAAGTGACTCCATGCTAATGATAGGTGCTGAGGAGCATTCCAGCACGAGAGAAGAAACGAGCCTTGCAGGGAGGTGTAATACTTGTGCAGGCTCTCGGGTTGTGCAGAGAGCACATCAGAAAGCAACGTGGGTGTGAACAGCTGAACTCTGTGATTCTGTGAACTGCTCCCTAAGTCACCGCATCTCAGTACAATCTGTCACTGGTGCAAAACAACCAACCAACCCACCCCACCATACTTTGAGAAATGAAGACATTTCTCAGGTGATTTCCATTCACACAGTAGATGGATCAGAAATGAAGTCCACAATACAGGGCATTGCATTGTTACATGATATCTGGATCCCTACAGAAAAGCGAGTATGATGGTATTGGGTCTCCCTATTTCTTCCCTCCCAGTACTTTCCCAACAAAGGTGCTTCAGTTTCTGAATGTCACTATTTTTCCTTCCAGTTATTGTCTCTGCCAGCTTGAACTTGACAGCTGAGATGGGTAACTGAAAGGTCACGCTTTTAACATGATCTGTTGAATACCTGCTTTCCCAATGTGTTTATTTGCTCTCAGGTATGATTTTCTGTACATCCCCATCCACATTTTGTCTCTAAGAAGCCTGGGCTAGCAGAGCTTTTAGGTTTTTCTGGCCTTTTTGCAGAACTGGAGAGATTATCTCAGCCTCCCTAACATGCTTTAATTTTGCACAGGCTGGCATTAGAGGTGAAAGCAGTTTAGGACCACGTAGTGCTTCCTCTTGAGATCAGACTGAACTACAGAAAACCTGAAGTGCCTTCTCAAGCCCTTAGGAAGAGCCCATCCCATCCCATCCCATCCCATCCCATCCCATCCCATCCCACCCCACAGACTCTGGAAGGGGAGGTCCAAACACCTCATTATCCAGCCAGATGGGACAGAGGTGGGGAAGGGAGCTACAGCCCGGACCTGACCCCCCCAACCCGCTCTGCCTGGGTATGGCATGGACACGTCAGCAGACCGGTGGAGCACGAGACCAGGCTCTGGCATGCAGTCACCCGTCCCCTGTGCTGCTGGTATGGTCCCTGGCATGGCCTCGGCCAGGCCAGCCAGCGCTCCTCCAGGCAATGGAGCAGGGGCCAGTGACTGCCCCGGCTCGGCAGGCAGGCAGCTGGACACTGGCCAAAGCGTGGCAAGTGGTAAGGCATCCACAGAACAGTCCCTGCCCTTTACTGGGCAGCGATTTATCTGTACAGACATAGTCACTGAGCCTGAAATATAAATAGTTGTATCTAGCAATGGGGAATGGAAACTGTCCTGGTCATTGGTTTTGATGTATTTATGGCTGCCTGTAACGTAAACCTAAGTTTTCAGTGCTAACGGTCCACGCTTGCAGAGGATTCTCTCCTTCCGCCATTATATTTTTGGCAAAAGTCAGAAACAAATAGATCTGCATCTCTTACCTCTTTGCCTCCAGTATCCCAAAGGGATGAGAGGGATTGGGAATTGGATGGAAATCTGTAGCGCTCGGTATCCCCACTGCAGATTGCAGTCATAGCTGTCTATATCTGAGCAGTCATTCAGATGCTAATGGAGCTGCTCCCATGTCAGCAAGCTCAGAGAAAGGCCTCCACTGTTCAATTTTTGGGTATTTCTTAGCTATCAATCAAAGGGCCAACGCATATTGATGTATCAGGGAAAATGTCTCTTTTGCCCATGTTAGCAGCAATGTTCTAAGATAAAGCTGTTTTAAAACATGACCTATTTTCACTTTGCACTGGTCTGTCCTGAAGAAGGATGTTTATGCAATTTTGCAAAGAAACGTGAACTGTTCTACTCCATTTACATTTCTTTGTTCCAAAATGTATTCCCCTTGTTGAGATTCCAGCAGACAAGGAAAGCAGACGCAGCGGTTACTTTCCAAAGTGAAACTTAAAACCACAATCTCCCGCTCAGAAAACACAGAATGAGTCACAGGAAGGGGCCACTTGCTTGCAAAACTCATTAAAAGCACGGCAAGGCAAAATGGATTTCCTGTATCAATAAATAGATTGCTGGCAGCGGGCAGAACACCTGACAGTGCTGGAGGCTAACAACCGGTCCAAGAGTAGCCTTTAGAAAAGCCAGATCAATTCCTCAGCTCAGAAACTGTATCTCCCCAGCATGCAGTTTTCTTGGCATTAGCTGACTTAATCTAGCAAAGTGCTTGAGAATATGCGTAAATTTCAGGGCTGGGAGGGGTGACTGAAACACATGCTTACATAGATGGATACATTATATCTGTATTTATTTTCTGAAGCAAGCCTTACTGAAAGGATGCACCCATGGTACTACAGAGGTGTACACACTGCAGGTGAAAGCTTTGTTTCCCAAGTTCATGAAAAAACAAAGAAGTCGTTACCTAAGCTTAAAATTCAGCTGTAATTGCAACTCTGTTTTGCTGTTAGCAGTACCCCTTGGACACCTCAGTATAGATTTCCTTTCGGTCAATGTTATTCTCTCCTGTTTGGCAAATGAAGCCCAAACGTCCTTCCCGCCTCTGCCGTGCAACGCGGGCACACGGGATTTGGGGCCAGGCTGCTTAAGAGGCAAAAGGCAGAGCTCAGCGCCTGACCTGGTACCACCTAGGTCCAGCACGGGGAAGGAAACAAGAAGCTGCTTTTTGGCCACTTGCTCTGGTTTTGTTCCTTTTCTCTAGTTCCTCCTAGAAGAAAACTCCTTTCTTATTTTGCCTTTATTTTCCTCCCTCACGTCCCAGTGGCTGGGAAGGCCTTGAGGAGCCTCTCTCCCCCAAAGGACCCAGCAGCCGTCACCCCTCTGCACCCCTGCTGGGCTTGCTTTCTCTCCCATTTACCACTAGCCCTTTTCTTGCGCACCTCCAGCGCGCCACAGAACGAGATGCGGGGCTGGACTTTACCGCGAGCAAAAGAGTTAGGACTACCCGAAGTTGTGGCAGTATGAGTGTACTCTTTTCACCACCGCACTTTGCTGGACGCTTTTGGAAAAAAAAAAAAAGCAGCAAACAAAAAAAAGAAAACCCCAAAACAAACCTCCAGGCTTTACCTTTTTGTGCATTCACAGAAGAGTTGACGGTTGTATTCATTATATTTTTAGGCACTAGCTCTTAGCACCAATCGTCTGCTGCCTCTTGCAATCATCTACCCTGAGGTACTTTATGGCATCTGCAATGCATATTGAATTAAGACTATTTACTTATGACTACTTATTTATAAAGAAAAAATTAATGGAGTATTCTGGGAATATTCCCTACCTTCCCCATGGCATCAAAAAGCCCCAACTCTACGGTCTTTGCTTCTCAGGAGGTTTGCTGCCTCAGATTTTTCTACCTCTAGTGTTAATGGGATATTCCAGGAGCAATGAATGCGTCCTTATAAAGTTTCATTTGCTGATGCAAAAGCACCGTTCCTGACTTTTAATTAAAAAGGCACCTTCATTTCAAAGCCTGTCTCCAGAGCTCCAGGGTAAATGTTTATACAAGCCAGAGACATACAGAAAATAGAGAAGACTGAAGCAGCAGTGACTGCAGGCTGCCGAAACACGGCTGCTCTTGTGTTTTTAACAGAGAACTTGAGCTGCCGCAGAGCCTTATCAGCCCAAACATCTTTGTTTTCATACCAGCCAACACGAGCCCGGCAGTATCACCTCGCTGCAGTCAGTTTGCTCAGCAAACCCGGCGGAGGGAGCAAAAGGCAGTGCTGCGTTCTCACGGGCAGGAGGAAAGGGTATTTGCTTCTCACCAATGGAATGGCCAATGTCAAAGTAAAGGAGAGGGGAAAAAAAGAAGAAAAAAGAAAAATAAAGACTATCTGGTCTCATTGCCACAAATGACGACACTCCCATTCAAGACAGATGGCTAGTTTTTCCTTAGGTCACATTAGGAATTAGATGAAAGAAAGATTAAAAAAAACAAATCTGGGGTTGGGCAAGATTCCCGACTGGTCCAGTTTGCTCCAGTTCCTGTCTGGTTGCTCTTGGCTCCGAGGTGCTGTTCCCACACCCCAGAACAGCCGGAGCCCAGACCCTGGCCCTGTCTCCCTCGGCGAGCGCTCTCCATCTGAAAAGGCTCTGGGTCAAACGCTGCAGTGAACAGCAAACATTTTGCAAGTGCTGGGAGTCAAACCGGATAGCCCCGGTAAGAGACAGGCAATTGGGACTGGAGCTGCAAGAGCCACGCTTTACAGAGTTTCAGCAGCTCTGCAAAAGCACTCTGCCACTATCAAAGCATACAGGAAAACAGAAGTCAGAAAAAAATTTAGATTTGCCTTTATTACAATATATATTTCTACCCTTGTTGCATTCAGCAGATCAAAATGAGGTGTTAAAGTGATTTTCATCATGGCACTAGCACACACATATACAGAGTAAATACTGTATATAAATAGGCTTTGAAATAATAATCCGTATCTACAAATAAATCATACGCAATATCCTCTTTCTCCTCCCTCCCCAAATTACAGCAGTAACATAACTTCAACGTAGCTAATGCAACAAGTATGGGACTCTTTCCCTCACATGTCACAGTTTGAGCGGTATGGTCATCAGCTTCAAGAAAATAAACATTAGTCACTCCTCACTGCTGCATATTCTAGTTTATGTGTATTGTATAAATAGAATATACTGTGGCTTAATGTGTCTGCATATTTGTTAGCCAAATATTCTTTCTGTAACAGAAACCAGCATTACACTGCAAGCAAGGTTGATCTTTTTTTCTTTCATAGAAAGAGTAGGAATTTGTTAAACCATCCCTTTTTCTTCTACATGAATTAACAAAGCAGTTCAAATATTCTGCATAAAATTGCTCAGCTACCACATCAAAATGTCTTCCATTCTCCGAAAAAGTATGGTGATGCTTCTAGCAGATCAAAACTTTGATTTTCTTAAGTGTCTTTTCTGTGAGCAAATCTGATAAACATTATACAAACACACACTCGTTTCAGCTTTCAGACACAAAGGGGTACAGAGCACGTCACCAGTAAGGCGTTTAACTTCCCAGACTCACAGAAAAGCTGGTCAGAAGGGACCCCTGGAGGGCATCGAGCCCAACTCCACGCTCGAAGCAGCGACTGCCAACACCAAATGAAGTCGGCCATAACCCTGCTTAACCAAGTCTTGAAAAATTCCAGGATGGAGACTGCGCAGCGTCTCAGGGTTGCCTGTACCAGTGCTGCACTATGCCTAAAAATCTGATGGAATTAAAATGACTACTCATTCATGCTGTCATTCGGTTTGAAGTACTAATGGCCAACAAACAACCCTGGATTAGCTATTGATTAAGTTATAAATAAATACATCACAGGCTTTAAATGCGGAGAACTTCCAGGGACTGTCTTTTCTGGTGGAAGCTACCGTGTGCGGTACCTTCAGAAAAACAGATCTTAACTGCTGGGAAAGATTAAAAAAAAACCCACATCAACAAAAACGTGACAGCCTCTTACTAAAGGGGAGGGTTGGTTTGGTTTTATTTTGCATAATAAATGGACTGAGACAGGCCTTTATGAAAACTGAATTAAAACAGGATGCAGTTAGCATTTAATCCATTTATTCAATCATTAATGACAAGTATTAATAGCTACTTAAAGGAAAGTGTGGCTACATTTAGAGACACAACCGTCTCAGTTTGGCAACCTGTGATCCCCACTGATTGTCCTTCTGAAAAAACTGTTAACATATTTCTTCCATCTTTAAGCAAAAAGACGTTTGTATTCTCTTTAAACTTTAAAGAAAACACAATCAGTCTGGGTTGTTAAACACGCATTTCTTCCTCTGTGTTTGTCAAATTCTGGTATTTCCCAGTGGGTGTGCACCTTGCCCAAAGCAGCAACGTTCACGTGAAAAGGAAGACTCAGGCAGAGCTCACCACCGCGCATTGTAACTGTATAAAGGATTGCACTTATATTCATTATTATTGAAGGCACAGGGAAATAATGAATTGGCCCCCTGACATCCCAGATAAAGTCTGCAGCACTACAAGTTAGAAAAACTCTACTACAGAATTACCATCCTACCCGCCGATAGGGTGGTAGAGCTACCATCCCACCTATGTTGCTACTCTTGACATGCAAAAACAGAACTTGTTGAAACAAAACAAATGTGATACAGAGCAGTTGTTCCCAAACTTTTGGGTGCTAACTGACCACAATTGCTTCTTAAAAATTCTCCTGTACCACTCTGCCTTCCTATCATTAAACTAACTCTTAACTGAAAGCACCACAAAGCAGCTGCAAAACATGTGCCATAGCCTCACAGATCACAAGCTGGTAGAGACCACAGCTTGTGGAGCCCTGTTTTAGCCATACTGCAATACAATATACATGGAAACCCATGATGCTATTTCCAGTGTTTCAGAGAACTATTAGACTTTTAAATATACTTGAAAAGGAAAAACAACAAAGACAAGATTCTCTCCCAGCTACAAGCACATTTGAGGATCATCTGGCACATGGTCATTTGATTTTACATTTTAAGTAAAGTACCGCATTGTGTAAAGGCAGACCATTTGGAAAACGTTATCAACTGATCAACTGATATTGCTTTTAGTATGTACAGTTAAGTCTTAAGGCAGTCAAAAGCAGGTAGCAAAAACAGTATCTACAGCTTGTGTCTGGACAAACAAGCCAAAAAAAAAAAGATGAAAGAGGAGATTTCATTATCTTGGAGGACAGTAAATTGCACTAAAAGCATCCATTCTTTATGATATAAACCCCCCAAAAAATTCCATAGAGTAAAAACCTGAGATGCATCATTTACCAGCATCAAAGTGCACATTTTAGCCAAAATAATGTTTCAAATAACACTATTCCATTTTGACAATCCTCAGTGTTCTTGGCTCAATAACGATCTTGAAACTCAGCACATTTGGTGGGTAAAATGTCTTTACTAAAAATCACTGACTTCAGTAAGATGGGCACTACGCGTAGTGGCCCCTATCTTCCACTTGCACATTTACCTTAATTCAAGTAGTTTTTGACGCAGGGTGCTTCTCAAATTGAGAAAAACTGCCAGCATCTGGCCATCTCATTTCGTTTGCTTTCTATTTAGATTACACATTATTTATTTCCTCAGAAAAGTGTTACCACGTCAAAACAACAGGCTGTAATAAATAAACACAGCTCGATTGGCTTTGATGGCTACACTGATTTACAGCAACCGAGGATCTACAGCAGTAACTAACTCTTAACAAACAGCTGTTGGTCAAGCAAGGGGGAAGAAGAAGAATCATTTGCCCCTTCAAAGAAGGGAATTCTGACATATGGATTGCAAGCCCTGTCCTTGTCACCAGACGAAGTCAGGAATGGCAAGCACCTTTGGCTCCCTTACTTGCAGCAGGTTCTGATGAGATGAAAGATCACTTCAGTGCTGCAGAAAAGATACTGAACCATTTTACAACCTTATGGCATGTTTAACTGTAACTCCAAAGTCACTTCACTTTTATTTGACCTTAAATGATGAAACTGCATGGCACAATTTGAGGAGCTGGGTGAAGGGCTAGAAACGCAACTCCTATTCCTGGTCAGACTCCTTCTTGTCATCTGGAAATGTGACAAAGTATGAAAAAGCATTTCTAAATTTGCTCACAGCAAAAGAATACAATGCTCACAACATCACAGATCCCAGCTGAACTTTCAATGGCAAAAGCCAAGCGGTGTCCTCTCAGTACAAGCTAACTCATTCTTTAAGTTGAGGCCAACAGTTGGGAGATGCAGTTAAGATGAGGCTGGATGTACATCCTGAGTTTCAAAGGGCGGCAGAGGTTCTCTCCAGTAGGTGAACTGACTGTAGGTGTCAGAACAAGGGAAGTCTGAAGAATGGCTTCTTTTCAGCAAAGGGAAAATGTGATCTACCACTTCACACAGTCTGACATAGCTGGAAAATAAACAAATAAAAAGAATGCTGAACCACTTCAGATCTTCTTACTTCGAATTTTTGTAAGTCCTCAACTACTAAGGTGCTGCTGCTATTACATGGACAAGTCATCCTCCTCAAATAAATAAAACTAAACTTGATTTTGGTGCCTAGCTTCCAGAGAGGATTCACAGTTCAGATGAGAAATCCATTCATTCTATGCAATGATACCTACTTGGTAACAAACAGATGCCATTTTCCCACTCAGATCCCCTGCTAAAAATATTCAAGCCCCCTATTTTGCTTCTCCATTTCTGTGCAGCTTGGCTCAAGCAACTCCCTGTTCAATTGATTAATCATATTTTATATGCATATTGCTCCCTTTCAATTAAGGGCACTCAACATTACTAAAGGCCACGTCCATTCAGTGTCAGGTGCTACACTGCCTAAGTATCTTGCTGGCCCTCAAGCCCTATCTTCAGGTTTTGTTTTCTGGCTCTTCTAGATAGAACCTTGCTCAAGGTTGGACGGGGCTTTAAGCAACCTGGTCTAGTGCAAGGTGTCCCTGCCCATGACAGGATGGTCTTTAAGGTCCCTTCCAGCTCAAACCACTCTATGATTCTATAGGAGCTCCAGCAAAGGGAAATTTTGAAAAGGCCATGAAAAGGCAGATGGCTTCAGGAAACTAGCTAATCTCATTTTCATGCAGACTAAATAGTACATTGATAATTCTTTTCCATCTACTTTAATCATGTAATGTATTAAACTAAATAATAAACAATTCCTTTTCATCAGTTTAACTGAAGTGGAAAGTCTGTATTTTACTCTAAATTTTTTAGGGCTTTTTTAAAATATTTTAAGGAAACAAATGCATCTTTGAGCAACTTGAGTCATAAATTAGAACAGCAAATTGAATTAGTCTATAAGGTGTTATGGATAAGAGATTACTTACGATGAGATGTTTGTCTTTGCATGCTCTTGTATAAGTTCTCCTTTGGGGTTAACTGTAAATATTCTGTTTAAAGAAACTCCCACCTGTTTGTATGAATAAACATCCTAAACAGAAGAGAGAAAAAAAGAGGAAAAAAAAAAAAAATCATGATCTTGTCTTTGCATAATAATGTTTATTCTTGCTGGAACATATTACACAAAAGAACACGTCTGTACAGCATTGGTACTAAATCTACCTGGTTACTGTGTGTCTGAAATTCTCTAGTATGTTACAAACGAGGTCAGTCTAACAAAATGCTCATGAAATAGCAGCTAGGTAAGGAGTTTGCCACTTCAGTTTAAACTATTGATCAAAATCTTGTTCTTTTTTTTTCAGTAACTTCCCTTGACACAGAAATAACATTTAATAAAAAAAAATAATGACATTTGGTATAAAAGCATTTGCGCTTTCATTTTTCTGTCAGAGACTATTTCATTTCCTGAGTGTGTTGTACTGAGTATATTGCAACAGCGCACAAAGGTTAAAACATAACTGACACGTAAAATAGTGATTAGTTTGTAAGGACAAGGTCACAAAAGGAAGTCATAACTACTCTGTCTACATTAAAACCCCTGGAAACACCTCTTAGCTCCCGAGTTCAGATTCATGCCATACCCATATATTGACTCCATGTCAGAGCAAGGGAGAAAGCAGGGAAAGCAAGGAACAGATGCCAAAATAGCAGCAGTGAGCTCCAGCAGGTAATGCAGATACAACTCTGGGAAGTACAATTAGAAGTAATAATGTCTTCTAAGAAATCCAAATTGTTAAGGAAAGCCATTAGTAAGTTTTGATGTGTTCTTCAGAAAAGCTTGACAAAAGCAAAGATGAAAATAACTCCCAGAAGATCAGAGCAAAAACAAGCTTCCATTTTACCAATATACATTACTGGATATGGTTTTAAAAGCTGAGGTGGTGGAAGACTGGAATGTTAATGAAGATAGGAAGATTATTTTTATCTCTGTATCACAAAGACTGTTCAAAAAAAAAAAAAAAAAAG
>Ga0065711_1001940_pt1 | contig 38025 bp, 17 predicted proteins | sample Hoacrofraction12_FD_59098 | JGI IMG/M metagenome (GOLD analysis project Ga0065711, IMG submission 59098) | Hoatzin crop microbial communities from Cojedes, Venezuela - Epithelial fraction 12 v2 (version 2) | ecosystem: Host-associated > Birds > Digestive system > Esophagus > Crop | place...
GCCTGGACAAGGTCCTGTGCAGCCTGCTGTAGGTGACCCTGCTTCGGCAGGAGGGTTGGACTAGATGACCCACAGAGGTCCCTTCCAACCCTGAACATTCTGTGATTCTGTGATTCTGTTGCAGGCTTTGTAGAGATGAAATGTCTGCTGCCATACCACACTGATCGTGTGACCGATTGCAGCGCTCTCAGAAGCTGTGGTTCACAAGGCTGCTAGTTTTTACCATAGCAGACTCTGCAATCCTTTCTAAAGGAGTGAAAGAGTGTAAGAGAAATGTGGCTGAAGTTGCTGTAGCCTCAGCCTGCGCATACTGCTTTCTACATCCAGAAGGACTCTTTGGTTGGTTGGTTGTTTTTGCTTTCTCACGTGGATTCTGGGGGGACGTCACAGTAGATTTCCTTCTGTCTCCTCCCTGTCAATCTCTCTGAAGATTTTCTGTAGAAATTACCCTACTATTAAGTGAGCAGACTGCTGTGAGGAAGCACTTGTTTTTAGGTGCACACTCCACTCCATGCAATGAAGCGGGATGGTGAATGGACCAGGATACCAGATCTAAGCACTGATGAATTCACCCTCAGATGTACGTGATGTTGTATGAGTTATTGGCTATCTGCCTAAATACAGGTTTTGGCCCCAAAGCTTAGTCACTTAAATGGATTCTTGAGGTGTCTAGGAATGTTATAAATTTACAACTTTTTTTTTTTAAAGTCAGCGCTACTGAAATTGTAACTAATGAAATGCAGTAGAAAAATCGAATCACTCAACAGAGGAATTTCTGCCCTCTCTGTGTGAAAGACAGCCTAGTAAAATGGATATATTCCATAACAGCAATTAAAAATATAGGATTTTTTATTTCCTTTGGAAAGTGAAAGCAACATGAGGTAGGTACTGACAAGTATGAGTCCTAAGTTGTTTCACTCTGAAACTTCTGTTTGGCTCTGATTAATTCCTTTTAGGATTATGAAGACTCTATTTCCATTTGGTTTTTGTTTCTTCTTGGAACAGATAATTTCATACCACAGCTTTCATTCATGTAAGTAGTTGAAGCCATGAGGTTATTTGTATTAGTATTGCCTGCAGATTAGGGTCTTAGAATGTAACCAAATTTATCACAGCTCAAAAAATTAAAAATTTCATATGCCTAGAATAACCTTTTATAGAAAAATCTTGCTGTATTCTTTCTATTAATGCAATATTTCAGATAGATACAGATCAGCTGACTCATACTCAGGAGCCTAGGTTATTCTCTAGGTCTCTAGATAAAGATTGTCATCAAATACAGTGTCGCAAGAACTTATTTTCCCGATCATATATTGTAAGATGCAAATATATTCCATGCTAGAAAGAATGGATAAGAGTTCTCTCATATTTCCTTCATGTGTTTAAAAATGTTCTTATGTGATAGAATTTTGACAATATTTTATGCTTTATTTGGAGGGGTTGGCATTGTTTGTTTCTTAAATGTTTAGTGGTAAGTTGAAGATAACTTTTCAATGTTCTAAAATTTGAAAAAGTGACAAGAAATAACCTTGAAAGTTCACAAGAAGGTTATAAAGAAGATAAAAAGAATGTAAAATATTGTAATAAGATTTATAGTCATTTGCTGAAAGCATTTAAATATATTGACCCTTGTGTTAGTAAGGCCTTTTATTATTAAGTGAATACATGCTGATTTTAATTGCTTCTTTCATGTAAGAGTGATTTTATGAACTTGAGCTTATAATGATTAACTTTGAAATCTTACATATCATGGGCAGTTGAGATAAACGTAGCTTTAGATGAAAGAGAGGTGAACCATTTGTGATTGAAACAGGGATATAAAACAGATGATACTGATTACATTGGTCGGCATAGAGCTAAGCCATATCCTGGGAGTGATACCACGCAGGCTGCAGGGCAGGTTTTCTTCTAGCGCAGAGCGCTGGGAGCCCAAACCAAATATTTACATCACTGAGCTCAGCAAGAATAAGCCAGCAGACCAGTGGCCTGTATTAACATAGATTCTTTAACAGACATAAAGAGGACCATTGCGGGAGAGGACAGACAGCGAAGTCCAGATCCCTGAACTCTGCTCCTGGCTCTGTATGCATTATTGAATGTCTCATTGTTTCTGGTTTCCATTTCTGAAATAAGATTAATATTTAGTTACTTTTTCAAACACTTCGGGATCCAAAATTGCTCGATCTTAATTAGCTATTAGCAAGCCAAGCTCTGGCAGATCTCCTTTGTAGTGCTCTGCGCTTGTAGTAGTGAGGGAGCTCAGGGCTGCTTTACAGTTGGTACATGCTGTCTGCCAGTGCAGACATAGTATTTAGTGCAGAGCAGCCCTGGGACAGCTGTGAGCAAGAGCGAGGGGCGAAGTCGTCTGTGTGGACCCTACCCACCGGCTCTGCTGGGGAAAGGCCACCTCCCCACGCCAAAGGGTTGGAGAGGATGAAAGGCGAGAAATGTGGCCAGTTATATGAAGGTGAAATGCTGGAAACTGCTAGGTAGACTCTTGGAAAAGGCTGTGCTGTGTGCAGGGTTTGTTTGTAACAAACTGGGCTGCAGCCACACTGTGAAAGTAAACGCAGTCCCCCCACAAGAGTTTTCTGCTCCCTTTGAGAAGCTTTGCATAGCAATGGTGGCCAGAGATGCTGAACGGCTCCACAAACTTAGGAGTTGGTGCTTTCCTAACCTTTTCTGGGCCCTGACTAGGCTTCTTCGTACGTACCAGCCTTTAAAACCCAGTGAGACTCTCGGGGGCCTTACATCTCCTTGTACCTTGGGGAAAAATGTGCAGAGATCATGACAGCGGGCAGTGTTTGACTTCATGTGGTCCCCTCCCCAGCCTCAACTATTTCATACTTTTGGGCTGCTTGGCCTATGGCTGCTGCTGAGTTTGAGCTCTGCTTTCCATTCCAGTGTTGTTCAGTGGAGACAGAGCAACTCAAATAGCCACTAACGCAGATCCTCTCATAAAAGGCATTATGGAAATGCAAAAGATGATACTGTTAGTGTACTTAAGTATCAGTACTGCTCAAAGTCTCGCATGATAGATGAGTAGATTTGTAAATCTCCTTTCTCTTTTCCACAGAATAACGATCTTCTGTTACAGTGGAAATATTAATTAAATTGAAAGTTAAATTGCTCCTGTTGGATAGCCCCATTTTCTAATTCAAGACCTTAAATAATGGCATTAGGATCATTCTACAGCAACAGGCCAATATGATGTTAAAGGGAACATTACTTTTCCTGACTGTTGTTTAGTGTTGAAGAAAAGCAGCAAGAACTTGTTTACATGTAAATGTCATCTGTATAAAAAGCAGGGAAATGCTCTAAAGAAAAGATATTATTACAAAGGCATAATCTTCCGGAGGCAGAAAAAACCGAGGAAACATTTTATGGCCATCAGCAGTCTCTCCATAAATCTGTACCATCAGGCATGCTGTGAGGTTGGCATGTATACTGGTCTAAAAAAAGCTTGAGACCCTCAGCCTGGAGACTAAGAAGAAGGGGAAATGCAAGCAATGTGTCAAAGAATTTGCAGTCTGTGCTGAGCAGAAACCAGATGTTTTTGCTAGTAATTATTATTATGATAATTCATTTAAGTAGGAATAAAATAGGGCATGATTGTTTACTGCAGCCTATTTTCCCTAGACAGGCTGGGAAATGAGAAAAAAAATCTCAGAGGTTTTACTCCTTGTTAAATGAATAATTTTTTCATTTAACCAGGAATAAATATCGCAACAAAAATAGTTTTCATACACATTGCATGCTAGCTGTGAATAGATATCATACATTTTTTTTCTTCAAGAAAGTCACTAGAGGCTGTTGAGGAATGTTAGGGAAGGTCACTCTGAATTTTTTTAAATTTGTTTTTTACACATTTTGCCTCCTGCTGAAATGGGAGCTGAACAGTGGAAAAATTGGAAAGTCCGAAGACTGGCAAACAATTAGGAATACCATACCTTGGCAAGTCTAGGTGGTCATTTCAGGTGAGAATCACCTGTTGGGAATGGATAGCGCAGGAAAGCCTGCTGTGAGCCAGGTTTCTGTGGGTTATTGCAGGATATCCATTGGATTTTGCTCTAATGTTTCTTACAAATGCTGATTTCACATGTGTACAAAAGTTTAGAATTATTCAATCCTTCTCAGTTTCTGGTGTTTGATTAGGAACTCTTAGTAAGCAGAAAGTAATTTTTTTCATCCTCCTCACTCCCACAGGACAGGAATAGCTACCAGTATTTTTTTATATAGGTTAGAGTATAGTGTCAAGCAAGTGCTCAGCAAATATAAATCTGGTTGATCTGTTTAGTCTGAGGAGAAAAAGTATAGTTTTCAGCTGCTATCCCTTCCGCAAGCATTAAGTTGGAAGCTTTGTGAGAGTTAAATAAGTCCTATAGAAAAATTAAAATCTAAACAGAGTCTGGAGGAGTTTAATCGAGCAAGTGTATTATTGGGAGTCTCTCTGATGGTGAGGGTTAATTTATCACCCTGAATCCAATCACTTTATAAAAAGCCAGCGTGAGTTTCATTTACTTTGATGAGGTTTATTGCAAGATTCCAGAAAATCAATTTTACTGTGAGCCATATTAAACCCAGGGGAATATAAACACTATATGTACTACACATAACTTTTTGTTATTGCTTACTGGATCACTGGGGAAATTATATGTTTACCATGAAGAAGGGTTATGGCTACATTCGTTGTCTTGGGTAACTCCCTGCCTGCCCATCGTAGTGAAATAAAACAAAATGGTAGAGTTCAGAATCAGCACTTAACTTGTCTTCATATAGCCTGAGGTATAGAAACGCTCAGCATTAGTGACTTGACTTTCCAAAGGGCTTTAAATAACTGTTATGTTATATACTATCACTTTGTTCTTTCGCAAACAGATGGTAAGTGCAGGCAATACATATGCTGCTGCTGGTTGACCAAGCCCAGGCAATTCTTGCTCCCAGAGCTTCTTGAGATAGAAGGGCAGAACTGACAGGGAGTTAACCTGGAAATGGTTGAGTCTGATCTGCTGGTTAGGGACTTTGAAGAAAGTTTGCAGGAATTTCTATTGTGTGTTTACTCTCTTTGTGTTTTCCCTCCCTATCTGTTTTACATACTTGTTGAATTTTATGTGAATTAAAAAATGATAGGAAAGTAATTTTGCACAAGAAGATTATGTTCCCTCTGGTGATAGCGAGTTAGAAACTCATTTTTGGTTGTGCTGAATAGATGGTTTCCTCAGGTTTGTACATACCAGTAAGGTCATAACATCTTTCAATTACTGATAATTTTTTTCTGCTTATCAGGCCTTCCAGATTATGACATATTACTTATGTTGAAGCTAGCATAATGGACTAAAATTAGTGGTTTTTACATGAGGAAACTTAGATAATTAAATATACAGAAGTCATTTCCCATATAAAAAGGCACCAGGATTCAAGAAAGTATCTTTCAAAATCAAGTGTGTTGCCTGTTTCCTGATGATTTTCATCCTTTTTTTTTGCCATAGTGTTGGGCTCTATTGTAATGTGACAGAAAATAAGAGGCTCCCCGTGGCTTCAGTAGCAAAAGTGAAAGAGCAGAGCAATACATCTATCCATCTGTCTGTCTGTCTATATTTCTCCATGTGAGTGTCATAAGAACTAAGATGGGGTATCTGAAAAGTTCTAAATGTTGTTAAATACTCAGTTTGGTCTAGTTTTTGAAGGAAATGGAGAGCCTAACTCCCTTATTAACTTTTGAGACTTCTTCCCTAAGATGTAATGCATGTTAATATTTGTAGTTTTATTTGCACACTGTATTTGGTAGTGTCATAATCCAAAAGCTCTTTCTTAGGCCAAACTCCTTGTGAAATGTGTTTGGAGTAAGAGAAGAAAGAAGTGAGAAGTAGGCATTATTTAAAAGTATAAAGTCTTACAATTTATAAATGGTTGTAAAAATATGTATCAATAAATATGGAAAACCAATGGGAAAACAATCTCCCAAAATATTTTTCTTAAAATTCCTTCTGATACCTATGTATCTATGTATGTTTATTTAGGTGTTTCCAAGGGATTGCACATGTATGAGTTGGAAGAACAATTAACAAAATTTGATTCACAGCAATATTGTCAGTAATCCTTTTGTCTCTGTGTTTGAAAAAAGTTACTTTTTTTAATGATCTATTCTGTTAGAAAGTCATATAATGAAATTTTAAAAAATGAGATGACAGACTCTAAGTAGAACACTCATATTCAGTAAAAGAAGAATTATCATGGACTCTCATTATCTTGTTGCCACTCTTCCCCTTCCCTGTCTCTTGCACATTGTATTTTTAAGTGTGAGCTCTTGAAGTCTCAGCACTTTCTTTCAATGCTATCTTGCAATCATTTTTCATTATGCAGCTGAGTAAAAGTATGAAAACAAACGAGTGGTTGAAAAGGAATGAGCACTTGTTCTTATTTTGTGGTGTTCTTTTGAATGTAGTTGCTGGGACTGTGGTGCAGAGTGAACGTCAAAAAAAGGATGTGGATTTATTGTGGGCAACCCTGGATTTAGGTTTGATTTTGCAAATCCAGGGTGGAGTGTGTGGCTTTGTGTTTGAACTTGTTGAGTTCATTTCAAATTAGATTTAGCTCAGTGGAAGGGAAATCAGGCTGAAATAACAAAAGCTTTGAATATCCTAGCCACGATGTTTCTTTGATTCTTGTAGTTGTGTCTTTTCTTTGTATACACAGCATTTGAGCAAGTATAAACTAGCCTAGAGCTGGTGAATACAGCAGAAGATGCTTTCTGAATCTAGAGCTTGACTATGCCCAACTCGGATATATTTCTGAGAGTACAGCATGTGGCTGAGGGGAAGTCAGTATCTTCAGCAAATGAGCAAAAGCGTGAGAACCTAATACCGACCACACTGAAGATGCTTTGCTGTTGAAATCTGTACATTTATATATACACGTTATATAGATAACGTATAGATAGATGCACGATTCTCTGTAATATCTAAAGATTAGTTTGTACACATGTGGATGTCATACACTAGACACAACAGAATAGTAAAAAACCTTTAGTTTTGGTAAAATATTTTTTTCTTTCCTTCATTCTTTTCTTTGTATCTGTGCACCAAGGAATTAAATTATGCTTCAGTAGCTAAACAAATTATGCAAAATTATACACCATGAATATTTTATATTCCAGAACCTTGAAGCAAGGACTTTCAATGGCTTTATGTCTGTAGCAACCTGTGTCATACCCAGATGAATTCCACAACTGATAAGTCCTCCTTCTTCCTAAAACTTTACTCAGGTCTCTATTTTATTTCTTTCTTTGCATTTGTCAGTGATTATTAATAGGAATATCTCAAGGGTTTTATTGTATGTAAGAAAATGGAAGTTACTGCAGTCAGCCTTCTTTCTGCTACTGCATGAGGCAGGGAACTTATTCCCTTTATAATTCTGAATGTATTTAAAATTTCACAGAATCATATACAGAAACTAATGTGGCAAAAACAAGGACTAAGTTTAAAAAACTAGTTAAACCACACGTCATCTGATGCTGGACTGCACCTAATCTGATATATCTCTGGTTTTTGGTGGTGTGTTTTGTGTTTTTTTTTTCCCAAAATGTGTTTCCTTAGAAATATATTTCCCCTTTTTCTGTAAGAATTTAATTACAAAACTGCATAGGCTTGCGTAGGGCAGACTGTAACTATGGTGCACTGGAAAATGAGAGCAGTTTATAGAAAATATTTGAAATTTTTCATTATTTAACTAGTTTTAATTAATGATCTCATCCTGTTTTCATCTAATACTAAAGAGCTGGCATCTTGAGATCACATGCATCTGCCCCTGAAGTGGCTGGCAAAACAGAAATGTTGTAATTATAACTTAACAAGGATTCTTTGGCACTGCTTACTGGTTCCTGGGATGCAGAGTCTGTGAGTTAATGATATAATTTTGACTCCAAGTGGCACTGGAACAGGGGGTGTGGGTACATTTCAGTGTGCTTATTAATTTTCAATGTGTTCCAATAACTACATATCATATAATTGTAAATGCTAGAGTGGAATTGTAGTTTTGGGAGGTAAAGTGTACTATTTACTCTTCACTTAGTACCACTAACTTTTCAAGAACATGACGCATACCAAGTCTCTGCTACTTAGTCGTAAGAATGTCAGCTTATTCTTGGAAAGAGTTTCGGGGGTAGTGTACCTGTTTTCTGTCTGTCCCATCCATTCCATGTCTTTTGTGGATGCCAATATAGTTCAACATAAATTGAAATTTATTGGTTACAATACAAATATTCACTGCCACAGGTAATGCTAACATATTAAAACATTTACGCTTTTATGTCGTGCCTACTGCTGTAGTATTTTGCTATTAATCTATTTTATCTTCTTTTACAGTTGAAATTGAATGTGCCGTTACATACAATACAGATGATGACAGAGGTCCCTGTTTTGAAAGGTATTTGAGAATTTGTTTTAGGTATGTACTGAACACTTTCTTTAGCTGGAGCTGTAAAGAGTAGCTGTATGCTGTGATGTCTCTGGCTTATACCTGCTCTTATGTGTGTTCACTGCAGGTATGGTGCATGTCAGTCAATTAGAAAACACTTCATAGCTGCAGTACTCCCAGATTTGGTCTCCTTGTTTTGGCAAAATTTGCAAGGATTTTTACTCGAATGAAATGTGTGTTATTGTTACGTTCTGCTGGCCATCATGAACAGTACTATTCCAAAATTAGTTGGCCTGTGTTACTAGGTAAACAATAAACAATACATATAACTGTGTTTTACTGCCTGACAGATTGTGTACGCGTATCAGTTTAGAATCCAGTACATTTACAGAAAGGCAGAACAACATATATCGTTTTCATTTTACAAAATTAATGTATGTTAATGAAAAAGGGTGTAGCTCAACAGTGTTTCTTTAAAAATGGTCGGATTGCATTTTTCTTTGTGGATTTCAGTGATGTTATGGCTTAGGTCTGACTATTCAGTATTTCAGGGGAACATAAAAAATAGGATTTATATTGTTCATTATTTTTACAGCTCAGTGGAAAGTGCAAATAACATTCATAAAATGTAGATGGCCAGATAAAATTATAAAATATTATTGATGAATTAACCTGAGATCCTGATCATATAAATGCAATGTTTCCTTTTTACTACAGGATGTGAGTTCAGACTGAGAAAACATAATGCTAATATTACAATCTCCTGATGATTTTATGGTGTTTTGCCTTTTGAAATGTCTTTCATGCTGAAATATGGAATGGTCACTGGTGTCATAACTGATCCCATATACAGGATACAAGACTGGAGAAATACTACCTCTAGACCCATATAAAATAAAAAACTTGATGAAGAAAAATACTATTTAAACCGTTCTAAATATAGGACCTTCTTGAAGAGGGAAGTGAAATGCACTGTTTTTTAAGAGAGAGCCTCTGCCTTAGCATTTGTAACAAAAGGTGTGAGGATAGTGTATGGTTTAAGTGAGAAATATTGTATGTACTTACTTGAAAAAAAAGCAAATTGCAACATCTTGTCCTTTACATACTCACAAATGCAGCATTTATTAGTGTCAATTAAACAAATATTTCAGAAGAGGGAAAAATGTACACAACTTTATTCTGAAGAATTTTACAACAGGAAAGTGAGTTTTTGAACAGCTTTTAATAAAACAGTGCAAGTATTGGTTGCTTTTTGATGGGCTTTTTTAGTAACATTTAAGTATGAGCCAGTTGGAATAGCACTCACAGCTGCAGGAAAATAATGCAAATTTTGACATTTGGGGTTCAATAAGTTGAAGCTTTGTTAACTTTTATACTAAAAAGCTAGTATTTTGTTGTAAGCAAGCAGTGGAATTAAGGAGACTATGCACTGAGCCTTAAAGTGGAGAAACTCAGGGGATGTTTGGTTTTCCTGAAGCCTGAGCATTTAAGTGAACTGACAATTATTTACCCTTCTTCTGAAGAGAACTATTACTCCTACATTTTTCAAAACTTTTTTTTCTGTCTTTGCCACACTGTATCTTTGATATGTTAGACCCAAGATATTCAGAGGCATGTAAAACAAATAGAAGCCCAGCTCCTGTTGGAATCCAGTGGAAGTTCAGTATCTTCCTCCCTCGAAAATCACAGCCTACATGATCAATGTAGATTTTTTTAATCTTTGGCATTGTTATTGATTGTAACACAAAAACTTTAACAAATACCCAGTCAGGGAGTGCAACTTAGATGAGAAGGAGTTTGGATATTTGAAGGAGGATGATTAAATGGCCTGAATTAGTCTGTGAAACATATTCTGGCTGTGGGAGGATAGAATTTGGCAAGAACGAGTTGGCAGGGCAGAGGAATCCAAAGCTTGATTCTGACTTCTCCTGTGATTCAACTTTATACCAGAGTAGTGGGAAAAAAACTTGGAGAATGCCCGTGAGGGCCAGGGACGAATGAATACCTGCTCAGGGAAGAGGATTTCAGTTTGTCACTGTCACTCACCTTTTTGACCTCATGGGAACAGGTTCGAAGACAGGAAGGAAGATTATGATCTAGATGGATTTATTAACAGCTATAATGTGGGGGCTGTTCAGAGAGAGGTTGGCTACGATATACTTGTGCTACAATTCTTCTAGGTATCCTAAGGGAATTGAGCATGTAATATAATCCTTTTGAATGTAAATCATGGGAACTTGGGTTCACTGATAAGTTACTAAGTTCAAACCAAAATCAATGTATTCAGTGATAATTATGCATTAATGATATGTTCCAGGGAACTCAGGTGCTGAAGTAGTTATTCCAAGCCCCTTTCTTTTTCTTTTTGAGATAGCGTTATGGGTCTATTTTTAGATTATATTCTTCGTGTTAACTTGAATTTAAATGTCCCCAGTCTGCCCTAGCATCAAAATAAACATTTGTACGTATTTGATACACGTAAGATCTCTTTTTGTTTTTTCAGGTGCTAATGTGTAGTTCTTTGAATGATCTATTCTAGCTCTAGGGACAGCAATGTGTAGGGAATCGTGGCATCGAAGATTTACTACTGGTACCATTTAACACTGATTCAGCATTTAAAACTGGCCAGCTTCACCATCTTGAGTTTAATATTCTTTCTACATGAGGTTTTTATTTGTAGTGAGAAATAAAACAAAATCTCTTACAGGTATGGAATGACAAGACAGGTTTCCTCTTTTATCTTTTTCTTCTGAAGTTCTAAGAAGGGATTGGTGACAAGAGTGTGAGGAAGCATAGCAGAGGTGGAGGGTCCGCTTGATCAGGCAGACTTCCTTTTAGGAAGTTGCCAACCCATATGATAACTTGGGATAGCTAAATTCCAGTGCCTAAATGTGTGGAAGTGTAGGAAGTATCTGATTTCCAGTCTTTAAGGATGGGCCAAGTCACAGAAGTCTCTAGATCTGTGACCCCCCTAGGTTATGCATTCCCTACGGCAGCTTGCTATAGAAGGAAAGATCTGAGCTAAAATTCTTAGTAAAGAAACCGTAGGATAAGATGCCTTCAGGTCATTTTAAAAAGCTTTCTTCCTCCCCAGCTCCCACAGAAATTGAGCTCTGCTACCAAGTTCAATGATGTACTCGTTTTCAGCCAGGAGAGTTGGAAGGACTGTGGGTGACTGATCAAGGATGGCTCAGAGAGATGAAACCGTTGTATTCTAGGTGTTCTTTTAAATTGGGAATCCAGTAATAAGCTTTCTGTAGTGAGACTTCCCTCATGTGACATGTTAAAGAAGAAGCTGTGTCCTGAAAGGTAGAGGCACTTGATTTCATTTCCTAATGTGTACATCCCTATGTAAATAGTAAAAGAATTTTGCCTTTGAGGCACAAAACTGGTACAGAATGTAAATTAGCTTCAAACTGAAATAATTCATGGTTCTGAGCAAAAATAACATAATGGTTCTTATAACCATGTTTATGAAATGCGAAACTTTAACGCACAGCAATCAGCCAAAGCTGTAAGGCAGTGTAAAAGACCGCACACTTAATAATAGTAAATGTTACATGAGTGCGAGTTGCTTGATTAAATTTATTAAAAATGTGTTACAAGCATTTTAAGAAATAAAGCATTTATCACAAAATGATGATTTCTTCACTTAAGCTCATTAGGAAATCACACATCAATTCATGCATAATTACGGGGGAATTTCTGCCACTCACTACAAATCATTACCACATTAGCTAAAGTTGACTTAATTTATCTGTGATTTGGAAAAGGTGGTATCTAAATAGGAAAATTAGCTATACAGAGGATGAAACTATCAACACCATCACAAAGGACTTAGCCTCTTCTTATTTGTTAGACAAAGATCCACCTTTTAACTCTTTTATATGTAAAGCTCGTACTTTTCAATGAGCTCTAAAGCTTTTCTTTCCATGTCAGAATCCCATATTATGGATCCAGTGCCAGGTACTTAATGAATCGTTGATAGTCAAGGCACGTTTACTTGCGCCAGACATACTCATTGTTTTTAATGATCATTGCAGTTTGCGATTGAACTGAAAGGGTTTGGGGGAGGCTGGGAAATGGGGAAGGAACAAGTTTTGCAAGTGCTGGTAAGCTAGTCCCACAGCAGCAGAGCAGTAAATGAGCATTCTGCCAACATCTGCAGCGTTTACACTGCACTGTGTTTACATTCACACAATATTTATGGTGGACATAGCTCTCTGGTGGCCTGTTGCACCTTTTTTATTTCCCAGGCTTCGCAGAAGTTTGAGGACGTTGTGGAATTGATAGTGTCCAAGCTAAAGGTGTGACTGGTCACCAGGTGTTTCTTTTACACAGATAGTTTGCATGTTTTCTGTTTGTTAGTTCACAAATACTCTTGTGAAGAGGTAAGTTAGGCTCAGAATAATTAGGCTGCGTGCTCATCTCTCCAGGAGGTGTGTAGCCATGTAGTTTTTGAGACACAGGCCTGTATGTTTGGGAAGAAATTGCACTGTAACTTTACAGCGTTTCATTATGTGAGGCATGACTTAGTTCAAGCATTTCCCTATTCTGTATTCAAGTGCTGTATCATTCTTACTATTGGAAAGTATTTATGTCACAGTTATTGAGTTTAATTAGAAGGTGTTTTTGTCTTTTTTAATCTGGAGCGTTTCTGTGATATGCCTTACAGCTATACCTCAAACAGTCGCGTTGGCACCTTGCACGAAACAACGGGCTGTGCATGGAGAGGTGAAGGAAGGCAGATGAAAGAGGAGTGAGGGAAGTCAGATTCTTTTTAAATTGGCTACACTGTCAGAAATAATGTACCTGGAAATACACTCTCAGTTTTGTAGTGAAGTACTGATACTTTGTTTTCTGCAGCCCTCCTGAGGGGTTCTTGTGTGTCCTTTGTTTAGGGTCTTTTATATAAGCTTGGGATCTGGAAATTGAAAGTTGTGCCCCTCCTTCCACATTAGTACCTCACATTTATAGACTGAAGCATTGTTTCTTTCTGTATATATCTCCCTGGCAACATGTAAGCCACTTGTAATTCTTTTGCTACTAACTTTTTAACTTCATATACAGGCTCAAATACAGTTTTCAGGGCTGTTATTTTCTGAGTAAGACGTAATGTTGAATCTTGTGTGGCAAGTTCATGATCTTGAGTGGCCTTAGTACATTTTCACGTTGTTTTTCACATCCTTTAGTAAGGTAGGATGTGAGGTTGCATGAGTTGGCTGTGCCGATGAAATGGCTTGCTACTGCCAAAAGGGGTAGTCCTGCTCCCTCCTCCTTTTTGGTTCCTGTCTGACCCTTTGTTGAGCTGACTTGGCATACTAAACTGACAGAGAAATGCTCGCGCTTTTTAAAAAATAACAAGCTTTCCTACCAGTGTTGCAAGTTGAAAAGCTCCTTGAGAAGTCCACCCATTTCAGTGCCTTTGAATTGACAGATTGGTTCAGGTGTCGCAAGAAAACTCACGTATATGTTAAAACACACTCTTGAATGTGTTTTAATAATTTTTTTTACTATTGTTCCTCATTTTATTATGATAAATAATAATTTCATATAAGAATTATGATTGGCATTGAAATTGGTAAATATGTTATAAAAATGAAGTAAATTTGACAAGAAATCTGAGATAGGTAATGCCACTTCCACTTTTAAGAACTGGAAAGTATCCACCTGCATCCTAAAATTTATAAGCAAATAATTATATCACAGTATCTTGTTAATACACACATTGTCTATCCATTTAAAAAAAAGGTTCGAGAAGGGCTTCTTAACTTGTGCGGCTTTTACGCTTTTAGCGCATTTTCTTTCTTTAAACTTGTAATAGTCATTTGTAACCAAATTAGTGATGTGATATACTAAATGAATTAGGTTCTTAATCCCGTTTCATATAAAACTCATGCTGTACGAAGAATTCATGTTTTTAGCTTTCATTGCAACTGGATTTTCAAGTTGGATTTGATTAATCTTGAATTGAGGATTGCATCCTAGGTAGGAGGCAGTATATTTGACAAAGAATGCCAACTTTGGCAATGGATGAAGACGTTGTAATGATAAAAAAGAAAAGGAGGGGGGAGAAATCCAAGAAACCAATCTGAGCAGCCATTCTACTGCGGTGACAGCAGCAGTTTAGTACATTGTATCAAAATGAATGGGCTTTGCATAATTGATTTCAACATACTAGTAGCCTGAGGTCTAAGCTGCTCTAACCCAGAATTTATTAGCCATGCTACAAAGGCGGGAGAAAACTGCAATCTGCTACGGGGGAGGTAGAGAATAGCATTGCTATTAGAGTAAAAGCTTTAAAAGTAGGACAGAGATACTAAGAGAAACCCCTTTTGTATATTTGTTGGGGTTATTCTGTTCATCTCATTCAAATATTATAAAAAGCTATTTTAAAGTCTTTGTGCAGTACCAAATGCTGAGAATTAAAATCTTACTATTCAGTAGCTTTTATTACCTAATTTGAATGGGATCCCTGCGCAAGTGTAATAGTTGTGTTGTGAGATCTCTTGTAACTGGGATGCATTTTGAATGATCTCAGCAAAAATACAGATGCAAAAATAAGTAAGATGCTCTTCTGGGATCCACTTTACTTGGTTTTTGTTGCACATTCACACACATACAAATACTAGTTTTATTTAATAATGTTCTGCTCTGGTGTGAATCAACAAGTGTGTTTCCTGGAGCTTCCTAAAGAGAAGAGGATTTATGTGCATCACAAAAGACCATGTAACTGTATTACAGAATGTGAAAACACTAATAGTTGAATGTAAAGTTCTTGCATTGAACCAATGAGAATACGTAATTTTAATGTCCTGTTTCCTTGCAGCATTGTAAAACTATTTTAGTGCATGTGGTCTGTTTTGCTTTGCCTCTCCTGGATAGGTACTCGTGAGTGTATGGAGAGTCTGATTCATACAGCAGACTCCTGAGTGTAGAGGGATATATTTGATAGAGGAAAAAATAGATTAACTTTTCTCACTAGAATCAAAGATGGGTAGTTGCAGGTGAAGGACTGGGAAATGAGATTTGAATGAACTAATGTGTTCAGTGTCAGGATTCCCAAGCGATTAGACTTCTTTAGAAGACCATGACAAAGCTCTTCATTAGTGTTTGTTACACTTCATCCAGCAATGTGAAATATTGACAGTGGCTCCTTTAAACATGAGTATTCTGCATAGATCAGCATCAAGCACCTTAATTATGCCATTGCTCATATAAGGAGCTAACTGGTATTAGGAAGAATATTATACATTTGTCAGCAGTGGTAGTGTTTATTCTGAGTGGATCCAGTGCTGTGATTGACTGAATGAGGTTCAGTAGTCTATAATTAGCAGGATTTATAACCTATTTTTAAAAAGTTTGACTAAGGAAAGTTTGAGTAAAGAGAATTCCATGTTACTGGAAATGTTTTATTCATTTATTTTTTTTATTTGCACTACTTTTATAGAATCCTCATAACCTTCACAGAACTGTAGAGGTTGCTGAAATATCCTATATTTTTCAAACAAAGACTACCTCAAAAGAAAATGAGATGACTCTTTGGTCATTTTTGTTTGGTCTTAGGCTACTTAAGCTTGTGACATCCCACACAGCAGAGTTATAAATAGGTTTGGGTGACCCATTCCAATGGATGTATTGATCTGTAGGACCCATTTTTAAGTATCTTTTCTGTTCTGGTAAAGACATCAATTTGTTTCAGAGGTTGAATCATGATTTTTGAGATTTGTGCTGACATTGTTGAAAGGGAAGAATGTAGGCCAGGTTGTAAGAGCTTTAAAAATATTCTGATATTGTTCTTGAGAATGCCTGGCAGAGCCCATCAGCAAAAAGTTTTGTGGCAGTTCAGCTTTGCCTTGCACTGCAGGTTTGACTGATAGACTAAATCATTGTTAATAATATTAGTATGAAGGTCCTGGAGGACTGGTTGGAAGCAGCAGAAGGCCTGCCAACTTCTTTTTGCTTGTTTGCAAAGAAATCTAAGATAGATGTAATACTTTTTTAACATTAAAATAAACATTAGTGGAAATTTTGGGCTAGTGTAACATGTGTTTTCCATCAAAGAAGCCTTGTCAAATGTTGGTGAAAAACCTCACAATCCCAGTAATTCTTGATGTGGAATTCTTGCTTTGTGGAGTCCTGGATGATAAGGGTCAGTATGTGACATATACAGATAACTTCTTTAATCATTTTTACATCTTTTCTTTGAAGCCTGTCCCTCAGAAGAGGAGACAGGCAAAATAATCAGGTTCCATTTTGAAATGTAGAAGCCAATTGTGCACTGTTTTGAGCACCATCAAATCATACCAACATCAGTGGGGTGCCAAGAATTCTCAAAATGAGTGGTCACAGGAGCATCAAAGAAGGAAACATACCCTTGTTTAATTCCTTTCTGTTTCAGGTGGCTTGCAATATTTTCCCACGTACAGTCATCTTAACCAGCTTCATCTTGGTGAAACAGTCTTCTAAATAACCATTTTCAGATATTTTGAAGAAACACGGGAGGAGATATACAGAGAATCTTTTATATGAATCACAAGAATCTGTGCCTTCTTGCAAAGCTGGTCATCAAATCTGTTTAAAGCCCTGGTAGGGTGGCCTGTGCTAGCCTGGCAGAACAAAGCAGTGCTGGCATAAAACAATGGCGAAATTTTTGAGGGTGATGTTTACAGTAGGTAATGACAAGAATGTGGAAAAAGCAATTAAAAAGCTGAGTGTGTATGTGCTAATTATGAATGAAGATAGTGTAATCTGGTGCTTTCTGTTATAGAGATGTCATTTTAAACTGTATACAACTTTTCAAATTGTAAGCATTTGGGGTGAACTTCTTCAAGCCAAGCATCTGCCGCAGGCTGCATTGTGGGAGAGTTTGAAGGAAGTTTGTCCATTTCTGAGAAAGAGTTTAAGGATTAAAGATGTTTTGCCTATCTTGAAATAAATGCATATCTGTTTTGCTTTTGAAGCTGTAGTCTGTTTTCAAGCAGAGACTTGAAATTTGTCAGGGCATCCATCCAAGTCTACACTTAGCTATGTTAAGTTCTCCATTTTTGGTCAATTTGTGAGCCTCTGAAAATCTAAGCTAGCTCACACAGCAAGCAGACTTGTCAGAACCTAATGGCTGAGTTCAGGATTCACAAAGGTGTTCAGTCTTCTGACAAGCTGTAGATTTGGGGAGCGGGGAAGCAGACATTTAGGTAGGAGCTGTAAGCCTAAATACGTTTGTGCACATTGCTCTGGGGTTCTGTAGATTCTGTGTCCATGCAGCATGTTCTGTTCCTTCAGGTAGTTTTGATGCCCACTCAACTGAATACTCTTTATCTTAGGGCTTTGGGGACTGAGTTGGTTGCTCTGTGTGTTTAATCTTTTCTCGTTGCAGCAGTGTGCAGTGCCAGGGGTGACTTTCCCCTTGTCTTCTAAGAGCTCTTGCCATTGCAGCCTGAAGGAAAGCTGGCATGACTGCATGCAGAGGGGGGGAGGTTGGGTGCAGGAACCCCAGGAGGGGCCTGGGGAACTGGGGAGAGCAAGGAGTGGGGGGAAGGAGCTGGAAAGGGTGTGAGGGGGCGTAGGTGGAAGAGAAAGTAGGTGAGAGTCTTTGGAGGAGTAGAGATAGAGGAGGGGGAACTGTTGACCGGTGTGTGAGAGAAGAGATAGAAGGCAGGGTGAGGGCAAGCAGAGCTGAGATTGAACAGGGCCAAGGGTGTGGGAGAGCAGGAACAAGCAAGATGGATGGGATATGAAAAAAGGAGCAGAAGCTGAAGTGGGTGTGTGTGAATGGAAATCGAGGGGAAGAACAGGAATTGTGGCCTGGGGTACCAGGTTTTTTCTCATCAAGTAGAAATTCCAGAATGAAAGAAACCCAGAATTAAGCTCACTTGGGTGGCGTCTCTCACATGCAGGTTGACTATTTGGTTTAATGCTATATTTGTAAATACGTGCCTCTGTGAGAGTATAGGGTCTTTGGGGCTCTGATCCTGCTTGATTATGATTGCTAAAATATTGTGTATGCTTTTGGCACGCTAATGTTTTTATGCTGCGAGAATAAATATGTAATTGTTACTGTTTTCTAGTTGCATTACAATATTACATGTTAGTAGTTTTACTGAATCTCTCTCCTGTTCATTATTTTTGGTATTTAGGTGTGAGGCTCTTTGTGTAGGCCTGCAAGAGTGGGCTTTCATAGATGTTTTTGTTTCTGCTAAACACGATAGCTGTAATGAAAAGCTCTTTCTTCCATGAAACCATCTTTATTTTTTTCTACTCTACCCTAGTTGCAGAGATATTCAGTACATGGGAAATTAGTCTAACAAAAGCATATATATGTACCCAGATTAAATCTATTTCTATTCCCTGATCAGCAGCAAACTGGTGCATTCCTAACAAAGCATGCCTCTGCCATGGGGCAGAGCTGAACTCAGAGGCAGGCTCATCCTCACACACCAGTGCCAGCATTGCTGATTAGACAGCTGCTGTCGAGGGTTGTTTGGGGAGGGGAGTTTGTGTGAGCAGGAGGGGAAAAATCTTCATGTTTGCGGAGTACAGGAGTAGACTGGGTTCCCCTACCAGCTGGTTCTCCAGCGGTTTATTTGTTCTCTTATGATTATTTCCCTCTTATCCACAGCTAATTCCCAGTAAAGGCACCTTACCTCCAGCTGAGAGAGCAAGGGAGAACAGGTGTTCTGCCCTGAGAGTGGTCTGACAAAGATCGGTGTAAAAACTGTGCAACTAGCATTCCCCTGCTATCCTCCCCAGCCTTCCTGCGCTCACTCATGATTTAATTCTTTAGGCAGCAAGTGGTCTGGGACCTGGTATACTGAATTTACATGTAAACAGGTGGAAGATATGTGACGGTGCAAACACAACTTGCAGTTGTATCCCCAGTCAGTCAACTCTCCTTGGTCTTCTGACTAGTTTCTTAATGACTCATTTCAGAAGGCAAAGAACCACCCTTCTTGAGGAATACCTCTGGCCTTCTGTTGTCTTTGGCATGATACGAATGGAATTCTTTTCCCAGAAAATAAAATTACTTACAACTGACATAAACTCATTTTGCTAAGAAAGTTGGAGGTGATATTTCCCTGGATGTTGGATGACTTTGTTCTTCAGGCTTGTTACAAATTAAAGAGAAAGAGTCCTCATCATGGCTTCTCTCAGCATAATAATGAGTTTGGCTCTGCTGTAGGTGATTTTCAACTAGAAATTACTTCTCTGTTTGTGTATGCATATACATTAATGACATATAAAAATTAATGATTTGAGTATGCTTACCTTGAGCTGTCTTGCTTTCAGGTATTCATACACAGATCTGGCTTAAGGCATCTCAGAAGTGAAGGCAAAGTTGTGATTCTCTGCTCTGAGGATGAAGGCTAGGACACGAAAGCCATTGCTGCTGTAGGGAGAGGAGAAGCACTGATGTGAGCTACCCTTCCTTCCCTCTCCAGGTAACTGCTGCCTACATACTCCAGCCCCTTCCTTTCTCAGTAGGGCAGAAGCAGTTGCCAGCATAGCTGTCCTTGCCAGAGGTGAGGTGAAGTAGGAGCTGGAGCTATATTGCTCCTCCCAACAGTATGGTAACCTATATGGAACAGCTTACTTTTCCTGTGGATAGAAACAGCCCTCCATAAGCAAACCTTTACTGCAGTTTTTCGGAAAAAAATTAATTTGTTGTAAAGCAATAGCAAATAAGTGACCTGTAATTTTAAGTGTAGAGGTTTGGCTTACTTTTGCCTGAAGTCTCTAAAGAATCAAGCTGATGGAGTCCTTTAAAGTCCTTGAAGTAATGGTTCAAAACAGCTAGTAACTGGTGAGCGGCAGGCAGGACTTCTTTTTTCTACCATACTAAAAGTTTCTTTCTGCCTGTTGTTGTCTGTATTGTGTTTCATCAAGCAGTAGTTGTGGGGTGACTAAACAAGACATGCATCATTGTCTGCTAGGGAGGGTGGTTTCCTTAGAATTTGTGAAAGGCTCCACATAGTTGAATTAATACCTAAGCTTTGGCTTCCGAATCTGTATTCAAGATCCTGATTTTTCCAGGGTTCTGAGCAGCCGTTGGTCCTTAACAGTTCTGATACCCAGACCAGCTGTATGCATGCCTAAGTAGGACCATATTGACCTTTTGTGGTTAATGATATTACTATTGTCTTCACAGCGTACCTTACCTGCATATGTCCTTAGGAGCGGATGTGTTGAGTTTCGGAACTGGAAAAGAACATGATTTTATAGCTGCCTCTTTGTTGTAGTCTTTCAGCATGAAAGTAGAAGAGCATGCAGTCCTGTTTACTTTGCATTTGTTTTTGCTAATTTAAAGGAAGAAAATCTCTGAAGAAGCTGAAGCGAGGGAGGAGAAGCGATTTTCTGAACTTCTGCATATTCAGTTACTGGTGGGTAATTCTTCTGAGAGTTTCTTGGATATATACGTACTTGTGGATCTTTAACTCCAGATGCTAACTGAGAAGAGTACTAATTAAACAATGACTATCCTTCCAAACTGCCCCTCTAGAGAGATTTCAAATCCAAGCTGCACAAAGAAAGCACCAAGGTGTTAATTTCCCAAACAAATATGTTGCACAAAGCTGCCCTAAACATCCAGTCCCAACCTCTATAAAACGTGGTTTATCTGAAAAAAAATTTTGAATAGGAGACAATACTGAGGATTACATAGCTGTCTGTTACTGATGCTACAGAATAATCTGTGGAACTTCATAGAGGCCTGCCTTTCCTAGACAATGATTTAGCGTCTTGAAATCAAGTTTATATAATCTAGTTTCCCTGTATAATGGATGTGGTTTTGGGAAGAGCACTGATAAAAGCTATGCATTGATTGAAATGGAAATTCTAAACCACCCTCAACAAAAGTGTAGATACAGGATGTAAAACCACCTGGTCCCTGTGGAACACAGTAAAATGCAAGCCAGCCATTAAACCTTTTAGTTCATCTGTTCCCTCTGCAGATTTTACAGCTACTAAAAAGACCATCTTTAAGGCTAAGTGCTAAAGAGACTCTTACCCCAAGTGCTATTCAATCCTGCATCTGGAACATGGAGAATATAGGAGGGATGGAGACCATTTATGAACCTTTGGGGAACAGGTGCATGGTCAGTACTCTCCCCCTTCCTGCCCCCAGAGAAATTCTATAAAAATCTTTCTCTAAGTAGAAAAAACATGAAAGAAGTGCCATGCTAAAATAGTAAATTTACAGATAGTGATGGCTACCTTGTTTAAAGAAATTATGTTTTAAGGACAGATAATAGGAAAGGATTATGTGGTTAGCTGCAATCAGCTAATGATTGACTAAACAAAAATATCTTCTGCTCTGGTAGTTAACTAACTCTGAACAGTCACTTGCTAAATACTAATATCTTGTAAGAACTTCTTCCTGACCTGGGCAACCGTATTTCTGTAGTTGATGGTCTGCATTCAGCAGGAGCTGCTGCTGGCCAGGAGCAGGGATTCCGGAGTGCAGCATAGAATTGCCTGGGGTGGTTGTGGGAAAAAGTGAGAAGTTTCTGTGGTCAGAAACTGCAGCAGTGGTTTAAGAGTATCGTAATACCCAACTGGAGCCTATAGAAATATTTTCCTTTGATTTTCCTGAGGATGTATGGAAGCAGGTGAATCAGGTAGAAGTATGTGTGAATGGATTTCCTTCACTCAGCAGGGATCCATGTTTCTGATAACCAGTTTTCTTCCCCACACCCGTATAAAAGTGGGTGTCAGGGAGACCAGCTGTATCATCTCCTTCCCTAACAAGATGAGCAGGCCAGTACGGTTCAGCTGAGAGCCCATGGGATGCTTTTGCCCCATTGACTGCTTTATTTTCCCTGGAGCAGAAAAGGAGCTGCCTCATCAAGAAAGGCAGCTGAGAGCGTGGCATGCTCCCTCCTTTGCTTGTTCAGTCAAACAAGCAGTGTCTGATGGTGGCTAGGAAGGCATGAGGAGAGCAATAGCAAATGGGCTGTTGCTGGAAAGGGAAGTTTCACTGCAGTAGCACCTACTCCCTCCATGAGCAGCAGTAGCAGCACCCTGAATCTCTGGGGTGGCAACAGCAATCCCACCATTTCTGAGTGTTCTGAGCCAAGAAAAGACTTCTTCATAGGTGATAGTGACCATGTCTGATTAGTCAGAAGTATTTCAGACATATTCACAGTGAATGCAGCTGTGTTGTACCTGGTGGGATGTGAGCAGTGTGCATTTCTGGGTTTCGCATCTGGCATCCACTTTGTCCCTGAGAAGTTTTGGCCTAGTAGAGGCAACCTACAAATCCCGTCTAGCCTTACAACAGGAATGTCATGGACTTCTTAAGAGAACCCTGAAGATTGTAAGTACCTGCTTGATAGAGTGTATAGGATAGGTGGAGCTGTGCAGAGTGACCGTGCCATTTGCAGAGCATGTGAGTGCACCTATGGAGTGTTCAAAGGACGAAGTACACCTGGCGCTGGTGGGGATACCAGGAGCACTGTCCCAGATTCACCCCCCCAGACACTCCCATTGGCAAGTAATATAGCCAGGCAACTGTTTTGGCTGCTAGGAAGCCCTCCAGGCTTTTCTACAAACCCTGCCTCTTTATCTGAGTCAGCTGAATAAAAAGCTATTTTTGTACCTGTGTGCTAACATTGGCTGCTGCTAAAATGATCTTAAAGGTGCTGAGGAGACAGTCCCAACACCAGCGGTATGTTGGGAAAGGACTGGATATGCTTGTTCATCAAACGTCTTTTGTCATTTTAGTAATGTGTGATATTAATAAGGCCCAGCAATATTTCCAGATTGTGTGTAGGTATGTCCTAGGTCAATGATGTGCAGAGAAGAGAACTTTCTTCTGCCCAGAAAAGGATGGCAGGTATCTGCAGGTTTTTTTCTGTATCAGTTTCCTTCTGGATTGACAAGAACCTAAAAGATGTGTTTTCATGCTAGGGGAAAATGATCTGACTGCAGTTCTGTATACAGTTAGTTTAGAACTGGGCCTGTAATCGCCAGTTAACATTTTCCTTATCAATTAACAATTTCTGTGTACTGTGAACATTTCGGATGAATTTTTATAGGTGATTCCTGTTGATAAATGTTGGTAAGGAATTACCAACTATGTAGAGTAGCTATTTCAAGACTTTTTATTGGGCGGGGGAGGATAATACATAGACTTATTGCCAGTGTTGTGCCTTACTTGGAAAGCTCTGCCTAGCATGGGAGTGAGTGGGTAGTCTGGTAGATACTGTGGTAAAAGTAATGTTGCTAATGCAAAAATTGAAGATGTTTTTATGTAGTTGCTATGGACCTACTGAGTTGCTACGTACAGAGCTTGAGCTTTTTGCTGTCTTGCATGTTGTTTATACCCTGTAAAGATGGTAGTCTAACTGCTGCCACATCGGAGTGGAAGCATTTTGCACTTGGGTTTGTTCAGGTGTAAAGCAATGCTGGAGGAAGGAGGCTCTGGAGAATATAGCCGTCAAATTCAGTCATTATCTGTGAGAAGAACAGACACTGCAGTCTAGAGGCAGGCAGGAGTGTGAACTGATGTGGTGCACATTCATCACAGTGTGCTGCTGATACTACTTCAAATCCTGACTTACACGCACATTATTCCTCAGTGTTCCTAAACAGTGCAGTGCTGCTCAGACTGTGTGGGGAGCAAATGGCTTCAGGTGTGGACAAGCATACTCACACACCCAGGTCTCACACCTGCAGGTTTTTGAGTGTAGCTCCCTGGAGAGGAAAAATTAGTCTGTTAACTAATTTCACCACAGAGTACCAAACATTTCACAGCCATTAAAATCCTTGTATACTGTAGCTTTCTGGCTGAGCTCCAGTTTTTACTGGCAAACACTTCCTTTAAATTAGCTGTCTTTTAATACATTACTTTTGCAAGAACCTGGTGATGCAAAATTTCAGTTTGAAAGAATACACGTTGTTGGATTTTACACTTCTTTGCTATGTATATTGAAAATATGCTTGACAGCCTGATTTAGCTGGAAAGAGTTGGGGGGGAGTAATCAAACAGAATAAAATGTTTTTTCTGATTGTTAAGTACTTTGTGCCAGAAAGGACCGAATCCTCTTACTTGTTTTATGCAAAGTTAGATGCTGGTGCTGCACTACTATGTAGGCAGCTGTTATGCACCCACAACAGTAGCTTGCACAAACAGCCTTGGGGACTGCAGTTGTCTTTATTAAGGAGAGTTGCACTGTGTATTGTGGTTTTGTCTACAAAATCTTGCAGAGATATGCTGGAAAGGTTTGAATGTCTTGTGAACAGGGTGGCACTTGTGATAGTGATCAGAGCTTATCTATAGTGCCGCTTACTTGGAGAAATTACGCTCAAGGCTTGGCACAAGCTGCTTATGGTACAACTAACTGCATCTTGATGCTGCCTTTCTCAGAGAGACCACTGAATCGTATGGCAAATTCAAATTGGATGATTGGAGCTGTACAAAAAGGTTAGAGGAATAGATACAGAATACGAGCAAAATAATCATCACAGCAGAAGGGGAATATGAGCTCACCTTCCTGTTTAGCTGTGTTTTTCAGGAGCTTTCTTAAATACAGACTTTCTTTTCAGATGATGTGGATCATCCTCTCTGAAAAATCAAGGCCTTGTAAATTTGACTCAGGTTCAACATCCCAAATCAAGACTTTCAGGTACTGATGTTCCTCTTATTTTTCAAGGCTGGGAAAGATGGGATAAGGTCTCCCCTTACATACGTCACTATCACGTCAGTCTCTCTGGGCCTTTGTGCTGACCAGAGATTTCTTGGGCGTCGGTCTGTCCTGGACAGGTCTCTTGCTTTCCGTAGTCTAATCACCCTTTTTTTTCCTTCCTCTCACAAGACCGCTGCCTGCCCAGAAGCTTCTTTGCAGGGTGTAATTTTCAATCTTTCTGATTCTAGTAAGCAAACTGAGGAAAAAGCATCCTAAAGTAATATGGAATTATAAAAGTTAGATAGAAGGCTTTGATTATGATGGACTATTTTTCTGTTTGGTAGAAACATGTTGTTGATAGTGAAGTGTATCTCACAACATGGAGTGGTTTGGGAATTGCTGTTTGTATTTGGTATAACTAGACACATGCAAAATTGTGTAACGCTAGAACTGTTCTCTACTTAGCCGAGACTAATGTTATTAAAAGAAATGGTGGATAAATTAGGAAATGAACATCCTGTTGCCAGGTCAACCACATTCCTTATTTGTAAGTATCAGTGCGTGTATGAGAAGGATAATATGTAGTGAGGAGAAACAAGAGCTGCAAGCTCTCCCTAGCACCATGGGAGGGAAAGGTTGTAGAAAATAATGCCTTTAGCAACAGTGACCTAAACACTTCATTCTCTTATCGCTCTGTGTACATGTCAGTGAGAAAGAGGGACAATTATTAGAAGGATCAAAAGGCAAAACTCTGTTTCTTAATTAACTGTGTTTCAGTTTCCTGAGGACACACACAACATATTTCTGTGTGTTTTCTCAGATTTCACTGGTGATGAGAGACAGTGGATCAAAGATATTGCCTCACTTAAACTTCCCTCAATTTCTTTGTGTTTACAGCAGATGATTTACTGCCTTTCCAGGTTTTGACTTTAATCCTGTAAATGATTTTTTTAGGGTTTCATTACTAACCTGCTTGTGAAATCTACTTGCTATGCAAAAAAAAACAAAAGGAAAAGAAATTTTGGGCTTTTTCTATTTGCACCATCAAGCAAAATGTTGTGTTGTTATGATGGAAATGTGTAGTGGTCAGAGTCTTTCCTCTTTCTAAACTGATGGTATTGGAAGTTTAAAGAGCAGTGGTTCATCTGTGTGAGAAACAGTGATTTTTAAATACAAGGTTTACAGTAAGTCAGTTGCACCATTAAACCTATAAAGTGCTTATCTGGGGTGTGTGCCCTGTGTCTTATTGGCACTGATTTCCAGAAAATTATGTATGATTCTAGCTCTGGTCTCTTGTTCCCCATGCGTCTCTTGTTCCCCTGTATCTTATTGGCACTGATTTCCAGAAAATTACATATGATTCTAGCTCTGGTCTCTTGTTCCCCATGCGCACAAGGGCTAGGAATACTGTGGTGGGAAAAACGTGCTCATGCTTGAGACAGAGGCAGTGCATGTCTCTCTTCAGCAGATATTCTTGCAGCCTATTAAGAGTTGCACAGATGGACTCCAAAGGGAGTCTCTTTCAGTCCTTTAACTGAACCGATACAAACCAAGATAATTTTTTAAAAGTGAGAGTTAAAAACTGGGCTTCCACATAAGTGCAATTTTTTTTTTTCTGCTGGGTACCCAGTGGTTCTTGTTTTAATCTGCAGAGGACTACTAAGTGCTCAGCATCTGAGAAAATCAGGGCACTTACGCAAGGACCTGCAGATAGAAGTCTGACAGGCAACCAGTTTTGAAAGTCTTGCCTACTGGGTGCAGTGTGGGAGGTCGAGAAATTTTAGGTAGGCTCCTTGGGGCTGTGAGATGGAACCATTGATAGAAAACGCTTGTTTTCTAGCTGGCAATAATTTTATGAAAAGTGTCTGTTAATCTTTTCTACTCTAACATTCCTTCCCTTGTTTCATAAGACATTCTTCATTTGACTGTGGGGAAATCAAGCCTAAAGTATTGTTATATCATGTGGTACAGCTGCTCCCATATCATTTTCTGTTCTATTTGCACAAGTCAGAACAGAATTGAAGTACTCTTCTTTCCACCAAAGATTTCTGTTTTGGTGAGGAGGAAAAGAAAACCAACAACTTGTCTTGTAGGTTTAGAAACCTGTGGTTTCATCTTTACAAAAATGCTTTACAAAACAAAGGGAAACAATGGCTTTGCAGAGATTTTACAAGAGAGAACCCGGAGGAATACAGGGTATTTTATTATTTCTGAAATGTAAATTTCAGTGAAGAAGGGATATTTTTCTATACATGAAAGCTCTATGTTTTTTTCTTTCACTCTCTCTAAAGGTAGTAATACAGTATTTGTCTTCTGTTTAGGATAAGCAAATGATTGGCATTAAGTGTTCAAGTGTGTGTCTGTCTTTTATCTCCCACAAGACTGTTTTCCCTCCTCCAGTTCAGTTAAGTCATGTTCTGTATTTTATGCAACCTGGAAAAGGCTCTGTGTTCTTAATCTTGTTATCTGCTTTCTCAGCATTTATTCATTTTTCAGTTGCCTATGGGAGTGGAAAGGTTAAGATGCAATAACTGGGCTCTGTGATGGCAGAATCTTTCTTTGTATAACTGCTGCTTGCATTTTCTTCTCAATTTGCCTTTTGTTTTATACACTTCAGTGTTAGGATAATTGTATGTTAGGTACTGGTCTTCTGTTCTTCTATAGATGCACATAGTGTGTTCATGGAACTGAATACAATGATGATGTATGTAGGTAAGATATAACAGATGTGCTAACCAGTAAAATATATGACATAACGTTACTAGTTGGAAATATGATCTAGTGTAAGTTATTCAACACAGAAGTTGTCATGAAATTATCCATATCCCCTTTACTGAGTTTGTCGTAGCAGTGTGTGTACACAACAGCATGTTACTGATGCATCAAGGTCTTTGTTTTGAGAAGTGTTTTTTGGGCTTTGATTTGCTTCCCCGTGTTCTGTTACACCCTATTACAAAGCTTTGGGTAGAGAATGTTCGCAGTAAAACAAATTAGGTCTGCAGACTGTGTGCTTTTACTAATTATTTTCAATATTCCCTGTTAGATGGGTACTTTTCAGGTCGGTCTTACTCTTATGGAAAATTGTCTTGATAGATGAGTAGCTCAGAGCAACATCTGTAATTTATGGATATAGAAAATGCATGCAGTCTCTCACTGTCTTTACAGATGTGCTTTAGGGCAAGTGAGATGTTCAGATAATGGAAAGGGGGAGTGTTAATAAATCTCAGTCTGGAAGATAATACTTACATTTTTTTCTTTAAAATAAATTCAAAGCTGAATTCTAAATTACTTTTTTAAACATCATTGGTGCATTTTCTTCATACTATTGCTATTGTTAAATTGAATGCTAGATAATGTGCTTGATGTGTAATTTAAAAACACAAGTAATTAGACTGTGATTCGTTTTCCAAAACAGAACTAGTAAATCACTCAGACCCCATAAAAATGTAGACTAGTGATTTTGATTAATTCTTGGAATAATTTAAGTTGCTATCGGTGTTTGTTTCAGAATTAGAGAAACTATTACTGTATATTGAGAAAATGACTGCTGCAGTATTAATAACATTACTGTAATCTGTAAGGACTGTGAAGAAAATAAACAACATAGAAATTGCTGCTCTGGAACAGACCAGTGATCCGTACAGTCTTGCATCCCGTCTCTGACAGTAGCCAATATGCGATGATTCAGAGGAAGAAATACACACAGCCAATTGTGTTATAGTGTACCACAGAGGGAAATTTCTTTCTGGCCCCAGATGGTGACCGGTTTATGCCTTAAAGCATCAAGATTGATAGCCATTGTAAATTTTACCTTAGCTAGTGTAACCAAATTGGATTGCTTCTTGTTGTCCATAACCTGCCCTTCACCTGGCCTTTGTAGAATTACAGTCCTGTCCCTTATTGCTGGATTCATAGCTTTTACGTTTGCTGTTTTAAGCAGATGCAGTAGTGCAATCCAAGGACTTGTGCCGCTGTTTTACGTGATGTCACACACCATTGTATTTTTCATCGATAGCAGCCTGGTTCAATGTTTTTGGTTGAACGGAAAATCATACTTTTCTGTGGGACAGAGCAGACACTGCACTCAACCCTGTGTCCATTCTCTGCCAGCTTGATAGCAGATGCCTCCTATTCTGAACACGGGAGCGTTGGTCATGGGAAAAGTTGAAGAGTATGCCTCAGGCTGGCACTCTTAAGACTGCTGTGTCGTTGCAGTGGCCTGAAAGGATCAAAATTGGGTTCAGAGCATTACCACACCCTGCAAATCTTGACCTTGGCAGCCTCTGAAGGGAAAGTCAGCATCAGTGCTGGTCATTCTGTTCTTTCACTTCCTACATCCTGTAAAACTGATGTTACATATCTCCAGCTGAAGACACCAGAGTGCAAGGTGCTGTTAGAGAAATGAATATTGTTTTATTGCAAGTCATATGTGACATTTGGACCAAAACTTATGAAAGTTTCCCTGGATTCAGCAGTCACAGAAGCCAAGACTGAGGTATTTGTATTGAGCCTTGCTAAATTTCATTTGTTATGCACCCATCTAATAAAACCCTTTATTCTGAGAGGAGCTTTCTGACATCTGACAGTCTAGTAAAATAGTTGTTTGTTGTAGATAAAAACTGACCTGATTCTAGGCTGGCATTCATGATGCAAAGTAGTGTGGGTTTTGAAACTATTTGCACTGATGCTGCTGCCCTTCCAGGTCTTCTTGGGTATGGGCTAGTTTGATGGATAACAGCACTGCACATCTTACTGGCTTGTGTATTGCCTTTTAGCAAGTCCTTCCCTGTGTCCAGGGTAAGGAGAATCTGCAACAGTACTTATGTAATTAGTGTCCTTCTTGTCTTTGCCTCTGTGGGTGAAGATCAGTCTCTGACTTCACAAATAATGTTCAGAAAGCAGCAAGCAGTTATCACAGGAAGCAGATTTTGCTCAGCAGCTTACAGAGTTGTCATTAGGTGCTGCCTTTCAGCCTTCCAAATGCATGCTCCACTGTCATTTTGCTTCTCCTTGGGAGATAATTAAACAACTCATGTGTCCTTGCCAAATGATGAGTCAAAGCCAGGGAATCTGGGTTTCCTGAATGACAGTGGAACATCATAGCAATCTTGGGAGAAAAATTCCCTTTCTCGCTGAAGGATGGAGGCCCAGCTTTGTTTTTAGACTCCTGTATTACTGCTGATGAATCTTCCGGAGGGATCATCTAGGCTTTAAATCAGCAGGAAGAAATAACCCTTTTGTTAGTTGGTAAGTGGCAATGTGTCACGTGGGCCATCTGTGAACCTCAGCTGATCAAATCCTGCAGAAATTGTCCTTGAGTTGTCAGGCTGTATGACCTGGCACGTTGCCTCCTCCTTTATAGCGGAGTCCAGTTCCACCAGCACTGCGGTAGCTGAATGCTTGCTTGAAGTCGTGACATTTTGTATGTTAGTGAGGAAATCTTTCTTTGTTCTATGAAGGAAGGCACTTGTGGTTGTGATGCGCTGCTTCCTAAGATTTGGAAAAGGCTCCTGTTGTCCTGGACTTCCACAGGCAGGGTTGGTCCTCATGGGCTTGCATGGTCATGTCCCTTCACTCCATCTCCCTTTTCTTGGCTGAGAAACAGGACTATAGCCAGAGAGGCTGTTTCAGGTGAAATTCCTTCTGAAGCAACCTTTCGGTTTTCTCCTCTAGTACTTCTCCTTTCTCCCAGCTCATACTGGTTCAGCAGCAGGGCAGCTCACTCAGAGCCATCTGACTGTGCAACTGGAGATCTGGATGCAGCAGTCTCTGCAGTCAACGACTGCAGAGAGACAGCATTCGTTTGCAGCCATGCTATCTGACAGTGGGAAAGGAGTGTTTTTTTTCTGAAGATAAATGAGGTTTTATATAGCAGCAGATGAACTGGAAAACTCTGTCTGCTTAATTTCAAATCCCAGATTTCCTTGCACTTCTTGGGTCTTCCATATAGGTCCACAAAACATTTTCTAATAGTGTCTAGGTATGATTCCAAGGTAGTTGCAGTCAGTGGACTGCATAACTTGGTGGGGGTGAAAATCAGTTCAGTGTGGTTTAAACATGAGATGCACCAATTTAAAGTCAAGAAATAAGAGGAAACCAGCCTGTGCTTATTCATATATTAGACTAACATTACATACACACAAGAAAAACATTTTTAAGCCTTCAGCATGCAAATTGTTCACTAAGTATATCCAAAATTTCTATAAAGCTCTTGCTTTTTCACTTGCTCTGTGACACACTTTACCTTGGTCTTAACTGCCTCACATTTCTCCTCATTTTAATTACCTTTTTTCATGTTCATTTACAGATTTCAAAATTCAGAGATCCCCAGGCCATAGCTTTAAGAAGAAATCATGTTTTTATACTGAATAATGTAGATAAACATGAGGAGGTTAAGTGTATCCAGGACCTTTTGCAAAGTCCCAGAGTTCAGCTTTGTCCCCCATGGTTGGCTGGGCTTCTGTAACATTGATGAATGAGCGCTCAGACAAAAAAAAGGTGAGGGGTTGTTGAACTCTCAGGCCACATCATGGGTTGGAGGCATGCCCTGCAGTGGCAGTTCTACAGCAGGAACAAGACATGCAGGCTACTGCCTACCACCCAGCAGTGTTGCGTTTCTTTGGCTTTGAAGGAGCTGTGGAGAAGCTGCTGTGCCCTGGAGCATCCTGAACTGTGGCAGTTGCCAGCAGTGTGTTCAAGGAACAAGGGGAAAACTTTAAAACTCTGAGCTCCCCTTGGTAAATCCGTCCCTACTTCAGGCCAATGAAGACAAACAAAATCTTCCTTCCCAGTCCCAGGCAGTCTTTTAGCCCCTGTTGACCTCAGCATCTGATGAGGGTTGCTTTAACCCAACAGTCCCTCCTCATCACGGACGCAAATTCTTGCCTCTGGGGTTAGGAAGTCTCCGGGTTCCTGCTGACCTCAGGGTTCAGCTCTGCCACAGGAGTGAGATGCTGCAAGTCTGCTGTTTGGTGGCGTCTTTCAGCTGTCCAAAGCAGCAGCCTCTTGGCTCACCCGTTCAGCAGTTCTGCAGTGATCCTAGGGCAACAGCAGCTCCCGCTACATTTCAGCAAACTGAGCAATACCCCACGTGTCTTAACTTGCACCCCACAGGGCTCTGCTAGCTTCAGAATAAAATGGTTGGGTGGCATAATTGCCTAGTTCAGGCAGGGCTCAGGAAGGGGACCTAGTGCAGTGATGCTGAATGAGTTAACATATGCTCACGGAGTGGTTTTTCAAAGTGATGTGGGGAACTTTCCTGCTAGGTAAGGTGACAGAGTTGCTTGCTGTTTTGCATGATGTCCCAGCCAGAGCTGTGAGAAAGAAAAGAATATTTTTTCTGTCACTGACGCGTATTAACCTCCCTTTGCAGGCATGGGACTCATGCGGTTGCAGTGTCTGGATGCTGCAGATTACCCAGGAGAGCGTGTGTTGTGCAGGCATCAGGTTTCAGCAGGGCTGGATTTTGTTTGGGATTTTTTTTTTCTACAGCACAACAGCCGTGTTAAATTGATTTGCATGAGCCATGGAAGCTGTTCAATGGGTAGAAGGCTAATTGTCCCTTCAGTCTGCTCTTCTCCTGTCCCTGCGTGCATCCAGGGAATCTTAGACCTCCCGGTAATCCCAGAAACACATTCACACAGCGAGGTGTGGTTTGTGTTTGATGCAGAAAATGGTGGTTCATTGTAATCTTCCCTATATGTGTACTCAAGAGGCCAAACCTCATTTTTGTTTGGCTTGTCCCTGAGTGCTATTGAATGGACATATTGTGCAAAATAACCGTGAGTGTCAATCTCTGGTATTTCACCTCAGAAATTAATAGTACTTTCTTGAGACAGTCTCCCTCAACTGTCAAAGCTGTAATAGTGCTGAGTGGTCAGGCCTGGAGGGTGTTTGGGCAACGAGCTGCTCTGCATAGGTGCGATCATGATGTCAGGCCCAGACAAACTGTACTAAACACGCAATGGAATTTGCTGTTAATCTTAAACGTCCTTTCAGGAAAATGACTGACTTATTTTCTTTTCCTTCATTTTTCCTTCACCTTTTTTTAATCCTGTGTGGCAAATCTACATCCATGTGAGTAGTTACCAGCTGCCAGAAACTCCCCTTCAGGAGAAACAAAGCAGAAACACCCGTTCCCAGCACAGTCGCTTGTGTGCTACTACAGTCAACCTAGACTGGATGCCGGTTGATAGTAAGAGGTGCTGTATGACTCCTAGTACTTCTTCTTAACACTGAGTAGAAGGGGGACAGACATGCTAGTGCTATATTAGTATTGAAGTATGGACAGCATGAAGTTATTTTCCTTAAGAAATTTTAACTGATAAAAATATTTACGTTAATGGCCAGATGTATGTTATTAAGACTGATACTGTTTGCTGTAATGTTTTTAAACCACCCATCCTAGCTAGATAGCATTGTGTGTGCCGTGCTTTGTCAACTGTACTGATACGAGAAGGTCTGTTACAGCTGTTCTCATTAGTGCCTTGGATTTTATGGGAATAAGCACACTCTGGAAAAAAAAAACACTTCAGATGTTATACACAGAAGTCATTTGTTTTGTCATCCTGGAATGCTTCTATAGAGAGTCTGCATGTCTTTTGATTCACTACTCCGTCTTTATTTATCTCTGTCATTCCGTAAGACACCGTGTCAGTGTTCCTGTGAGGATGGCCTCTAATGCAGTGAAAGCATTAGCACCCACTAATCTCTTCTAAATTGCTTTTCGCTGCTTTTGATTCCTGAAATGTGATAAATAAATAAAATTGCAGGCTTCACTTGCTTCTCTGGTATTCCATGGATACTGTTATTATTTACTTTATTTATAAACAAATTCAGGCCAGCACATTCACACACATGCAATTGAAAGTGTCAGCCTGAGTCCCTTGCTGTTGCAGGCTATATTATATCAAGCGCCACCATTAATGTAGTGACTCTGTTTTCTGATGCATAACACACCTTGAACACTTTCTCCTTTTGCTCCCTGTCACTGCAGCCCTGGCAGGCATCATTACTGTATAAAATCCATTTTAATCTTAGGCCTCCTTGGTGGTATGGAGTGGCAGGGGGTGCTGTGTCTTGTACCCAGCAGTGTGGGTTGGGTTTCTTAGCTTAAAACGCCCTGACTGGCTCTTCTGCAACCAAATTGTCCTAATACCAGAGAAATTCCTGCTAATTTTCAGCCTAATGGGCAGTGTACACCTCTTTTATTCTTGTGTCAGATGTTTTTTCTTTCCTGTTTATCCTGTTGTAATTACTAAATAACATCCCAGTTGTCTATCAAGCTCAACATCTCAGCTTCTCCGTCCTTCTCTGGTAAGACAGGCACTTCTGGATTGTTGTGGCAGCACTTCTCTATCCTGTTCTGGGTTGTGAATCTCTGTCTTGAATATTGGAGACATTATCACATGCAGTTTTTGAAAGAAAGCCCTTGTACAGTGGCATTAATACTTTTCTGTCTACTGAAAATGCCTTGATTGATGCTTCCTAATATTACATTTGTCTCTTTCATAGCTGAATCTTACAGGCCATACATTCTCCGCCTTAGTTATTTCTTATTGATGAGCTCTCAGCTTATTGCAGGAGTTTTTGCAGTTAGCTCCCAAATACAGAATCACAATATTTTTTTGTTCGTGTGGGACTCATTTCACATTTCTGTTGTTCTTGTCGCCAAAGAAATCCATTTCTTTTGGGGTAGTTATTGCAATCCTCTGTGCTGGCAATGACAGCCTGCAATGCTGACTCTCATTAGCCCACTTGTTTATGCCAAGGTTATTAAAGAAAATGCTAAACTAGATTTATCCTTGAAAAACTCCAGTAGCCGAGCTCCCTGCTGTCTGACATTCTTCCCCTTAATACTTCTTGTTTGTGTTTTTCCTTCACCCAGCTGCCTACCCACCAGCTACTACCTTCTAAATTGACAAATGGTTTCCACTGGAAATGCTTTACTGAAGTCCAGCTATATGAGACTGACTGAATTTCATTTGTCTTTGTCTAAAACAGGGGTTATCTTACCATGTCAGCCTGGAGAACTCTTTGAATTTTAGCCCATTTTGCCTTTATGTCCAGGTCACTCATTACCCTTCCTTTCAAAATTTGTTCTAAATTCTTCCATACTCCTGGGGTCAGACTTAAAGGATTGTATTAATTCATATTACGTTCCTATTCTTAATGCAGGTGTTGCATATACTGTTCCCCAGTCAAATTATATCACTTTTAACTGGATAGACTGTTATAAAAATACTTGCTACAAGACCATACCAAACTATTACTTCTGTGAGGTATCATTATCAAAGAGCTGTGAAAATGAAAGGTGTAGTTCTGTTTAGCTTTATTTTCTGAAAGAAACTTCTAACCATGGTGAGATGGGAGAGCTCAGTTGTGTGCTATATGGGTAAGAAATCCTAGGATGTTTTTTTATTTAGCCTCTAGTCTTTTTTATGTATGCAAAGATTTTCATTTCAGTGGCTGTTTACAAAACCAGATCTTCTTGGAATAAGAATGGAAACAAAATGAAAAATACAATAGTTTCCATTAAAAAAAAAATCAACCGTTGTCATTATATATGAGAAACGGAAATGACTTTGGTATCCCAGTTCTCACCAGCTGAGTTGATAGAAATTGAGAAGCACTGAAATAATATTCTTAAAGGGCTATTTTCATTTTGATAGGGCTGTCTTTTTCTTGCATTTTAATAGTGCTTGAGCAGTCATCAGCTATCTTGAATGTGACCTGACATGGCAGTACATGTTACAATCTTTTATTAACATATGGGGTATGATGATAAATTATGCCAGCTATGTATTAATTCATAAACAGTGGTCAGCAGAATGTAGTCCCCATATGAGTCTAATTTAATGACTTTGATGGGAAATACTTTATTTTTCTTTTTTTTTTCTATTTAACTGCTTTGCTTGATGATGAACTTAACCCTAGAAAGGCAGAATGCTGTCTTCCAAATTATTTGGACAGTACTTGGACAAGACTTGCTCTCTTTTTAAGAAAAAAGCTGTGAACTTTCTAATAGACCCAAGTGATGGAGGGGAGTGCTGCTTTACGTTCATTTGTGTCATAGCACTAGTGCCTGGGTGTCACCTAGTATTAGGTGGGGAATTGCTGTTCACACACTGATGCGGAAAGGAGAACGTGTGGTGTTGAGTCACTGGTTGTCCATCCGTGAAGGTGTCTGGTAATAAGCTGACATCGGGGAAGTTGTCGCCAGATGGTCCAACTATGGACCAAAGGATGTTCTTCGGTTTCACTCCATCCTCCATTTTAGTTTTCAGTTTGCTGCATGTGGATTTCATGGATGATGGGGTCTGTTTAAGAGGCAGTCTCACTCATTTCAGTGCATGAACTATGCACATGAATATAGTAAGCAAAATTTGGCCCATTTTGGTTCATTTTCTTGTGCCTTGTATAAATGTCTTTGAGCCAGAGAATTTTCACATCTAAAACAATGTCCAGGTGAGCATTTGGTTGTTTTTCCTTTTTCAGAGCTTTTAAAATGGGCGGCGGGGTAACTCACAAACCAACGAAAACATAAGTATGGTTATCACCTGGATTGCATTGTGTGATCAACTCTGGAATAATAAACATTTCTAAGAGAAACGTATAGGCTTGCCATAAAAACTCAGTGAAAAAATACAGTTTATGATAACTTCTCAGTCCCCAATTTTGCATTGATGGCAGATAACAAATAGTAAAAGAATGTTGCTTGGCTTTGTTGCTACTGTATAATGCAGAGCTCATTCACATATTTAATACATTTTTAAATAAAAGAGGCAGTTTGATAAATGGGTGGCCCAGTATTGCAATCACACACAGAATGGACAGCTGTACTATCATCTCCCTGTCAGTAATGCAGGGTTTACATTCGCATCAGACGCTAATGTAAATATCGTTACATTTTCTATTTGCTTAGGTATAAAATGATTTAGGTAATGGATTCTTTATTGCACTATGCCTTGTGGCTGTGCAACTGATTTAATCTGGTACCTTACCTACCATTTTTTATGGTAGGTAAGAATATTGTATAGTGTAGAAAGCTGTAATTTAATAAAATTTTTGAGACCTTGAAAAGGTGTTTTGCCTTCCAGGGATTTCCAACTCAGTTTAAATATTTGCATGGCTTTGCAGCTAAGTGTTGATAGCGACTTGTAGCTTCTCATTCACTGGGGTATTGCACCTCAGGAGGAAAAGAATAAAAAACTATGTAAAACAATTTTTTTAACTCTTTTTGAGAGATTTCTGATTTTCTTAAGGCAGCACCCAAATATTCACTCTTTTATTCCCCCCAGAAGCAACCAGCCACTACATGTTTCTTGGCTGGATCCCACACTTCATTTATGGATATTCACAAGTTATCTAATAATAATAAGCAAAATGGAGACAAATTGCCTGCAGACCTTGTAGCCTTTGTGTAGAACTTTAAAAGACTGTAAAGTGCAAGAATGTGTTAGCACTGAGCATCCCAAAAATCTACTGTACTGTTGCACTCTGGCAAGTACCTAACGGCCCAGATAAGCTTCATATTGTGATGTTAGACTTGTCTTGCTTCTCATAGGACCGTAGAGCTGTCAATGGGTTGCAATTCCTTTTGGTACCATAATATATTGTTACAAAACAAAATGTAGCAAGTATAACTGAAATACGTTGCATGTAGAGATGAACTTACCCTTCTATATTAATCTTCCTGTGCAGGTGTGTTTTCATACTAGTTATAGGAGGGATGGATTTTCTAAATGACCCAAGTGATATAAGATCACAGATTTCATTCAGAATCAATTTGTAAGTCTGAATTTTTATTTAAAAAAACCCCCAAGTTCCAGGTGCACTTTCATAAAAATCATGTAAGTTGGTTCCAGTTCTGGGCTCCCCAGTTCAAGAAAGATGAAGAGCTACTGGAGAGAGTCCAGCGGAGGGCTACAAGGATGGTGAGGGGACTGGAGCATCTCCCCTACGAGGAGAGGTTGAGGGAACTGGGCTT
>Ga0065711_1029016_pt1 | contig 38025 bp, 14 predicted proteins | sample Hoacrofraction12_FD_59098 | JGI IMG/M metagenome (GOLD analysis project Ga0065711, IMG submission 59098) | Hoatzin crop microbial communities from Cojedes, Venezuela - Epithelial fraction 12 v2 (version 2) | ecosystem: Host-associated > Birds > Digestive system > Esophagus > Crop | place...
GCGGTTTGAGAGAGTTGCCCTGTGTATTCGCTTGCTCTTATAAGTTATGTTGTTGTTACTGTTTGCTTCCTTTGCTGTTCTGTTAAACTGCCCGTATCCCAACCCACGAGTTTTGCCTTTTTATTCCCATTCTCCTCCCCACCCCAGCAGGGGGAGGGACGATAAAGCGGCCACGTGGTTCTTTGTTGCCGGCCAGGCCTAAACCACGGCAACTGTGTAGAGTGAGAGACGTGTCCCTCCCTGGATGTTATCTGGTTATTCAGATTTTCTGGCTCTCTCTTGCCTACTGGGAATCTAGAAGGAGCTAAAGCTGCTTTAAATACTAAATAGATTTCTTGAAGGAAAATAAAATTCAGCCAAGAATGATGGTTCCCTTGGTTCCCCTCTCACAGTCTGTCTAATATCTTTTTTGCATACAGTAATATTCTAGTATTAAAAGGAACTTTCATTGGGATAGAGAAATGGCCAAGATGCTGTAAAAATTCTGCCACTTTACATTGACAGTCTCCAGGAGACTTTAGTGTGTTCTCTTCATTGAAGAAAACCTGGAATGATGAATTCAAATGAAAAAAATTTCCAGCATGTACACCTGTTACGTAGGATTTTGTGGGTTTTTTTCAGATACTGATATATATTACCCATATTTGAAGAAAGAAATATGACTTTAATATATGTTCTATATTTTAAAATTTATGTAAGTGTAATTATATTTATATTTTGTACTTTGCAGTTACTACACAATGAAGTTACAGGTGTAAGAATAGTGTGAGCTCGATGCTAAACCTTTAGAAGATTTTTTTTCCCCCTTCATTAGTAGGATATCAGTTACATAGACTTGTTTCTGTATGCATAACTGACAAATATTTTAATGTTCTGTGGAATTGCTGCTTGCATTTTTTACTTAGCATTAGGTCTTCTGCTCAAAAAAAATTTTCCTATCTGATCTGCAGTGCTACCTCTTTGATACTATCTATTCCACAGAGATATCCAGATTCCTAGGAATTTATTCTATTTATTTCTGAATGGTTCTACGTCTTCCTCTATTTCTGAGTTTCACTCACATGAAGCATGGAAAACTTTTCAAATGGATTTGGGAATCAAAACTTTGACATTGGGTAAGAGAAAACTAACTTAGTAATGTAAAAGTAGACATTTTTTGCAAATGGGTAAGATATTTCATTGCTGTATAAATCCTCAGAATCAAAGCAATGCACCCTTCAACTCTTATAGTTAAAATGCTTTCGAATTTCAGAAGTGTGGAGTGTTGAAAATCTCACTGAATTCCTCACAGATAGGAAAAGTGTTGGTGCTTGTGAAAAATTGGGGTTCCTTTTTAAAAGGCCATTCATTACTACTCTTCTTTGAAAGTGGGGTAGTTTTCCTGATTTTTTAAAAAAAAAAAGTGTTTTGCAATGGTAGTCTACTGTATAAACAGCACATATAGGTTTTTGAATTCTGGTTTTGCACACATGCCTTGCAATTTAACTGTACTTTATTATTCTAGGGAAAACTCAGAGGAAGATGAATTAGCTATCACAAAACTAAATAGTTCCTTGAATGCTCAGTCTGATATTGCTATGAATCCTGAACTAAACATATTTGTTTCTTTTAGTTCCTGCTATTTAGTGGAAAGGAGGGCATCATATATTTATTTTAACAACTGTCTAAAAGTCAGATGAAGCAAACTTGGGTGCCTCAGTACACACACAAGGAACTGAAAACAAGCCGCTTGGAGGAGGAAAACACAGATGAAATAGAAGAAAGACTGTAATGGTCTTACATTGAGCTAACAGTTCGGTATGTTTTTTTCCCAGCCTTAAAGAATTTTTTTTCATCCTCCTGTGTAGTTTTTGGTTTTTGTATTCAATAAAGCTAAAATTAGTTTTCGATAAAATGCATGATGGGTCAAAAAATGGAAAAAAGTCTTTGAGGCTCGACTGATTCATAAGTCAGGAAGAGCCTAATCCATTTCCGGAGCAAGTTCTTTATTTCCTGTTTCTTTGGTTTTTTGTGTTTATAGTACAAGGTATTTGAATTGTATTTTCTTCTCTTGTAATTTTGTTGATTGTTTTGCAAAGTACAAAATAGTTACAATTAAGTCCTTCCCTGTGCAGTTTCTAACTATGCAGCAAAGACCAGTCTATGGAATTGCGGAGGAGGGGAATACAAAGCAAGATAATTGAAAGGACTAATTTACCTCTCATCAGGATATGAGAGCAGAAATGCTAGATGCTGCTGTTATTGACTAATCTTAGCTTTTGTATTGTTTCATTAGCTCTGTGCAGATGTGAGTAACTCTGGCCTATTTTAGTAGAAAATGGAGGTTAAAGACCTTCTTTCTCTTCCCAGTCCCCCTCCCACAAAGTAAAACCATTCTTGTCTTGCTGCAGCCTTGCTATTGGAGTTCCTCATGGTCTGTTCATTTTTTTTAAACCTAGCTCTAGTCAATAGCTGATGTTCACTAAGCAAGGTGATAGAGAAGCATCTGTTATTACAGCCTGTTGTCCTGATAAATAGAACACATGCTGCTTTACTTATCTAAAGGCAGGTTACTTGAAACATATATCTTTTTTTCCTCCTCTCTGATGAGTATTCAATCATCAAGGAAATTTTGCCGAGGAACTGATTATCAAAATACAGAAAGCTGTTAACAGAAGCTGGGAGGCAGCCAACTGGTTGACAACCAGCTATGGCAAAAAGTAAAAGCCAAATGTAAATCAAATAACAGAAAAGGGCAAAGAAATGTGTTCCATCCATCATGGTTGTTCTTCAAGGAGAACTCACCATGAATGTTCATCTTCTTGTCGTGAACAATCTTAATCTTGAACGTCATTACAGTTAGAAAGTTAAAGTTTATAATGGTTTTCAGACGTGTCAGTCTCTTAAAAAATGCTTCAGGTCACTAAATATTCATGCAACTAGAGAACTGAATGATTAACGGCAATGCTTAAGAGTAAGAAAAAAGTAGTGCTCATTTGTGATACCCTCTATTATTACCACAGTGGAAAAAGAACTCTGGTAAGATCCAAATCCAAGCAGAATTAAATTTTCAAATGAGATGACTGAGAAAACTGGACATGGTTCTTCAGTTAGTATCTATTCAGAGTTAAAAATATATGCCTAGGAACATTTTTACAATCTTCTTAATGTTGAAACTGTATTTTGCTTTTTCACCCTGTTCTATTAATAAAATAGCAATAGCACTGACATATGGTAAAATGGCAAGTGGTAGAACTCAGTAGGTGTAGTTTTCACAAGCTAAATGATCTCATTAAGAAGGAATTCACCTCCAGCACTGAGGTGTTTGAAACTACTTGCCAACTGTGGAGTCCTGTGGACCTGTGGCTTCTGAGGTGCAGTGTTTGGACATCTTGCTGGATTGTGGGCCAGTAAGCTTATACCCAAACTCTGGAACCACAGTGCATGTCCTGCCTGACTCCACGTCAGGGCAAGGTCAGAATGTGCCCCAAATACCTGTTGCCTCCCTTCCATGGTTGGGTTTCCACAAAAAGGCAGTCTAGGGTCTAGTAGCAAGCTGGGCTTGCTCTGGACAGGTCTAGAAGTGTCCATCAGCATACTAGGGCATGCGCATGACCTCCAAACTAGGTACAGCATAGAAGTCTCCCACCTTGAACTTATTAAGAAACATTGCACTTAACAGATATCAAAGCTATTCACAAAGAAAGGAAGCCATATTCTAAGCAGCAGGCTACTCCTCTTCTTTGTAATTCGGGATTAATATGAGCAAGCAGGAAAACTGTTCTAAATTATATTATTAGAGCTGCTTTGTCCTCGTGTTGTCGCAGAAATCATGGTTCTTTTACCCGGTGTGCAAAACACCAATACACACAGAGCGGAGATATTTTATTGTATATTTGTGCAGATATGAGTGTCTGTCTCTAAACAGCACACCAGGCTTTCAAATGAACAGTTATTTATACATAAAGCATTAGTATATTCAACTTCCTAACACATATGCATTTTTATTCTATTAAATGATTGGCTAAAGTCTCTTTGTCCAGCATGTAAATTAGTGCGCATGCTTTGTTGTTCTTCTTCAACTTCATCATTTGACTTGGTGGTATAATTGGAGTAGGTGGTCCTTGGGTTGGTGGTCATGATTTCCCCCCGCCAAAATTGTCTTTCCCCTAGTTACCAGTTTGTTTTGGCAAGTGTAAGCATTTCTCCATGGTTTACTGGCTGGGCTAGTAATACATCAATTAACCTTCTGCGCTTTACAGCCACCTCCTGCTTATCAGACAAAGGCACATTGTTTAGATAAGATGAACTTCTTGCCTGGCTTTAAGCCAGCAAGGGTAGGGCTGTACAATGGACATCTCTAGCAGCAGTGTCTCAGGACGACTTAGCTCGGATAACATTTGAGGCCTGAAGCAAAGCATAGTTTACAATCTTTCCTAGCCTTTGTCCTAACTCAGGTGTAATACTTTTACGAACACTGCAGAGCTACCCGTAATTCCCAAAAATATTGTATTTGCAAATGGAACTACGACTTGCAACTCGGAGATAGTTCATGGACGCAATTCTCTGATTAGTTGAGACTGGAGAAGCAGAATCCCCAAGTGTATTTTCCACCCCACCAGCACAGATTGCTCATCCAAATATAACAATGACAATCAAAGTAGTCACTTGAAACAAACTCAGCTGGCTCTTGTCTCACCCACTTATTCCAAAATGTGTAAAAGTGCAGATACAGCGAGGCATGGTGCACTTGGGATTACCACAAAATGGTATTAGATTGCAAGAAAAAAAGTAGCAAAAACAGGAAAGTGAGAAAGATGGCTAACATTTTCATTGCTATGTTTTTTTGTTCAGGGTCAGGACTATATTTGTTTCCACACTTACAAAATTATTAGAGTACAATTTTTTCTTAACCAAAATAGCACCATCAGTACAGATAGTAGAGTGGATGCTGCTGTATTACTGTGACAGTTCTTCTACCACAAAAATCAAATATGAATAAGCTATTCCAGTAGAAATATTTTTATACCAGTTCACCTGTGTCCACTCTAGAGCTTTTATTTTTTTCAATCTCAGCACATTCAGGCTGATATAGTTAAAATGGTGCAAACATCACATGTAAACAAACCTCTTAAATTCCGTTGGTGAAATTATGACTCACCAACTTCAATTTGACCAGGAATATCCAGCTGTGCTGTTTTCCCATTCATCAGATAGGATTAACAGTGTTTACTTACCTCATAGCAGTGCAAGGAAGATTAATTATTGTCTGTATGTTTTCAATCTTTCGAGGATGAAAAGTGCTACACAGATACTAAACACGACAAAAGAAGCTGTAACGACCTACAGAGCGAGGTACTGATTTAGCTGTGTGATGCATTCTACTGGAACTGGCTGTTCGCAGGCATTAATCTCTTCCTGAAATCTAGAAAGTAAATATTTTTCAGAGTTTAGGGGACTTATAGGTCTGAGCAAAAAGAAATGCAGTGCTACTCAGTGTGCGGTGACTGAAAAAAATACTTATAAAATCATTAATTGTGTCTCTTCCAAGGTGCAGCAGTAATTTGGTGAGGAGACAAGTTGCATTCTCTTGCCCTCTCCCAGGGGAACTCCAAGGGCTGTCCCATGCTACACATTTGTTATCACATAATGAGCAGGACTTTGTCTTCCAACTGTAAGGAAGTAACTGCAAGTGAGTGTTTCTGCTGTGACATAGCAATGACTATTCAGAGCACAAAAGTCACTGTTGAGAAATCTGGTCCCCTATGTCAGTATACAACCTTGGGCAAATTTTTACTTTTTGTCACTCTGCAGTGGACATATCTTTATTTTCCCTTTATCAGGATTTGCCTGTCACGTATATGTTTTCAAATATTTTTGCATGACTTAAAAGCAAGGATGCTATTGATGCACAATGGGTTCTACAGAGCAGTGCCACCAAAATTATTTAGAAATTATGCTCCATAGTACAGTAAGTCATCAGGTTCATTTTCCCAGAAGTTTTACAATAAACAGGAAGAGAACAAAAATTGCATATGCTCCAGATCTGGCCTTGAAAATGCTATTACATATGGACAGCCTTCATGCTAATAATAAAGTACAAAGGATACAGACAAAAAATCAGCAAATTAGTGACCTGTGTCAGAAGAAAAGCAAAGGGCTTACAATTGTATTTGTTTCTTAATTTTCTTCCTACTTTTGAAAAGTGAAGGGAGAAGCAAGGGTGGCAAGATGTGAGGTTTCCCATGAAAATACAGAAGTAGATCATCAAAGCAACTGTTTCATAAAGGAAAAAAGTTGCTGAAGAACAGTCTACAGAAGGAGCAGGTATGTGTTGTTTGACTTTCTTCTGCTACTGAGCAGATTTTTGGTGATACTTAGATTTATAGCTCACTGTTAATTATTTAAAATATACTTGTTTGACTTCAAGAAGAGTCTATTGCTACTTGGATAAGGCTCCATTTGAAAGGAAAAACAATTTTTCAATTTATTGTTATTATTTTATTGTCTTACTAAATGTGTGCAAAAAAATACAGATATTTTTCTCAATGTGCTTCTAATAACCATTCCATGCAGGACTAATTTCCTTCAAGTTTTCATTTAAAACTGCTTTCATTAGATAAGCTCTGCTGCCATTATCTTGCTTAGGGATTTATTCACTATTCTTAGTGTGCACACGATTTCTATTAATGCCAATTAATAACCACTGATTGAAAAAAAGAATCACATAATTGTTTCTAATTTTCATTTTCCACTGAAATTATTTCAGCAAAGTATTTAGTACTTTTACAGAGATAGAAGTACATTTCCATTAAAACTATGTCAACACAGGCAGATTTAGATTTTTTTTCCTTTTTCTTCCCATACTGAGTATATAGAACCTATTAAGAATGGAAATGCACAAAAATCAGTGAGGTTGGATTGACCATGGCTTTCCCTGACATCAGCTGAGGTATGAATTGTGTCTATTAGATCTGAAGATATAATAAAACCTGCAATATTTGTAATTTTGGCATGTTCTTAAAGAAGCAAGACCAAAGATGCAGTGAAATTTTAATTGCCTTAAATTCTGGGGCAAAAAATATGTTGACACACCCCATCCCACAGGGAAGTCTTCTGCCTCCCTGGGGCCTGGGTTAGAGACATTGCTAGGAAACTCCTTGGTCTGGTACGGCCCTCTGATTATTAACCACTGTTGGTTATACAGGTTGGCAGTGATGAGGTTGCAGAAAGCAGTCCAGAAGCCATCAAAAGGGACTTCAGGGCACTGGGGTGATTGGTTGAAGGATCAGGTGCACAGGTGGTGTTTTCCTCAATCCTGTCAGTGGCAGGCAAGAACACTGAAAGGGACAGGAAAACTCACCTGATTAACATTTGGCTCAGAGGCTGGTGCCATCGGCAGAATTTTATTTTTTTTGATAGTTGGGAGGTTTTACATGGCATGGGGCCTGCTGGCAACAGATGGAGTCCAGCTGTCTCAAACAGGGAAAAGGATTCTTGCACATGAGTTGGCGGGACTCATGGAGAAGGCGTAGAGTTGCACAGCACATCCAGAGTAGGGCAACAAAGCTGGTGAATAGTCTAGAGAACAAATCTTACAAGGAGCAGCAGAGGGAACTGGGGTTGTTTAATCTGGAGAAGAGGGGTCTGCAGGGAGACCATATGGTTCTCTACAACTACCTGAAAGGAGGTTGTAGTGAGTTGGGTGTTGGTCTCTTCGCCCAAGTAACTAGTGATAGGATGAGAGGAAATGGCCTCAAGTTGCGTCAGGGGAGGTTTAGATGGGATATTAGGAAAAATTTCCTCACTGAACGAGTGGTCAAGCATTGGAACAGGCTGCACGGGGAAGTGGTTTAGTCACCATTCCTGGAGGTGTTCAAAAAACATGTAGATACAGCACTTCAGGACATGGTTTAGCAGGTATGCTGGTGATGGATTGACAGTGGGACTTGGTGATCTAAGAGCTCTTTTCCAACCTTAATCATTCTATGCTTCTACGAACATTCAAGCAAGACAGGTCTGGATTTCACCATGCTTCTTTGGAAGTTAACATGCAAAAAGAATGCATGCTGCTCACACGTGACACCGCTCCAAAGTGATAGCTTTATAGAGATATTTAATTGTTGATTCCACTTATTTCTGAAAAAATACCTGGTGTTTGGACTCATCTGAGCATTAGAAAGCAGGTGTTGCTTGCACAAAGAACTTCTTCCACTGCTTTTCTGTATGCACTGTTAAACTTATTTATAAATAAGTGGACTGGAATGTATTAAAAATGTCAGGTGCTTCTAAGAGTTTCACCTTCATATTACTACACAGTTTTTATTTTCTTCTATGTCTGAAACAAAAAAAATTGTAAGACATTCAGATTTTATCAGAAATATTTTTTTCCATTTTTTATAACCTCTTACACTATATATACATAAAAATATATATTTCATAGCACAGATGTCGTATTTCACATGGAGTCCAGCAGGGCAACAAGTTAAAGATCATGTGCAGGTTAATTTTTAGTGTTTGATTTAGGTTTCATTTTTCCCCTTTGGCTGTCATAAAACACCACTGATATTTTTTTTTTCTTAAAGAACTTCTTACGCTCTTTTAAACAAAATGAAATAATACTATTTTCTAACTATGTATATCTTACAAAATTTTTCTGATGTGTGTGTATTCACTTTAAAATATCACCAATATCTGGACACATATGCACATATATTCTGGATATATCCTGAATGCTCTTTTTTACAATTTTCTAAACTTTTACTGATTTTTTTATTGGAAGAAAAGCTGTCATAGATGGGAGACTTCTATGTTAGAGGTCTTTTTCTCTAATATATACTTTAGTTTAAAATTTTTGACAGGAGTCTTTTTTTGCCAACAAAACCCCAAACCTTAGGTGGCAAAGATAAGTAGTGTAATTTACTCTTTTTTCACAGAGAAATTAAATTGAAAATGCAGGACTCATATATTATTAAACTATGACTGTCTATAAATGTGGACATCAATCCCAGTTTGCAGGATATGTTATTTTACTTTTATTAAGGGCTTAATAAATAGTCTACACAGAGCTATTGTGAAGCTCCAAAGGTTTGGTTATGAAACACTGTGGTTGGGGGTCTGATTTGTCTTAAAAATGCACAGAACTCCTTGTACTGCTGATTCTAATGACACATTTCTCTGAAATTCATTTAAGCATCAGTGTTTTTTTCTTCAGAGTAGAAGCTGAAAATCTGTCTCTAACTTCGAGCAGTATGCCAGAGTAGCTCAAGTTATAAACAAGTGCCTCAGCATCAATCCATATTTCACTGTTTTTCCTCAGGTTTTCAGTACTACTCTGGTTGAAATGGATGTATAAATGTTCTTCACAACACCATGTTAATGATTTTTAATAATTCTGCTTATGAAAAAGTAGAAAAAGAAGAAACATTTTGCCGTGTAAAAATATAAGATAATAAAATATAAATTGGACTATACAGGCATGATAAATTGTTGTTAAAATTGAAAATTAGTTTTTAATACCCTTCCCCATCATATTTTCTATTTTCTAGCTGCTCTTTGAAGATGCTATAGTTTTACTAAAATGCAATATTATTAAACTAAACGTGAATGCATATTGTTCATTTAAGTGGAGAAATAAGGATTCCCTCAAAATACAGTTACTAGCTGTTATGTTGTTAATGTTTTAGTTGAAAAATGCCTAAAAATAAGTTGTTTCAGATAGGCAAGCAGGTAAAAAGTACACTATGAGCTGGATCTCTACCAAGGAAAGTGAAGCTATCGTTCCATTCCTAGTTGATCCTGCCTGCCCTCCGAAAATTCTATCAACTATATAACTTTCATTTTCCCATCTGGATAAAGTAAACCAGTGGAAATAAACTAAACTGGTGGATCCATAACTGTTCGTACAATCCATGTATTTGTCTTGAAGAGGCATTCCTGAAAAAAAAATTGCAATGTACACACAAACCTGGGGGGGTGTATTTATTTTATAAAATTATAAATGTATGTTTTTACTCTTCGTTTTTACCATAGTTTGTTTCTGTGCAAAAGTATAGATTTTATTCTTAAGTATCCATTTTTATTTCTTTCTCTCTTCTCTATGTCAAATTTTATTTTAGAACAAAAATATATACATAAAGGATATTTGGAAAACAAAACAACTTTTAAGAAAGGATTTTAAAGAACAAGAAGATTCATTATTATTCTCCAGCTCATTCTGTGGATCTTAAAATCTTATGTTTTCCAATTAAAAGATGCTGAAAGAAGATGTGGGTGAAATTGAGAATCTGGTTTGTACTGAATCATAAAAAAAAGTAAAGAACACATCTTTGTATTTGAATCTTGCTTTCTAAGAACAGAGTGAAAGTTCTATTCATGTTCTTCAGCCCACATGTTCCAGATACGTGGTCAAATATCTTATAAAACTTTGCTGTTCTTAATCTATCCATTTTGAAAAAATGTAATTGTAAATATTTACACCATTTTAGTATTTCACATGTATTTCAAAAGACAAATTACATGAATTTTAACATCCTCCATTTAACTGAAGAAGCTCAGTAATAGCCGTTTTAACCCCCTTTTTTTTTCTTCTGAAGTGATGCCACATGGTAGCTGTTCATCTTCTTTTTTTTCCTCCAACATTATATATAAATCAATATTTGAAAGATTTGAGAAGAAGTATGATAGTAAGAAGAATAATATGAAAAACAGTATACCAAGGAGGATGAGCTAATACCTAAAGTTATTCAGAATAAACCTGTGTCAAAAAAGCTATCATGTCATTAGCAAAAGATGGCATATTCAGAAATCATCAATAAGGAACAACCAAGTATTTATATTCTCTAGATTTCATTTGTTCACTTCTCATAAGAATTTGGTGCTTTGTTCTGTAGCCCTTGGTTTTTTATTTGAAAACCACAGTAAGAGACAACCAGATTCCTGTCAAACAGATTCTTTCCAAAGCATCTCTTCATCTTTGTGGATGAAGAAAATACACAAGAGCACTGACAATTATTTCTATTAACCGCTTGTCTTAACAGCTGACCTGGATATTCAGTAAGGCTTCGTGTCTTAACAGAAGACCTGTTTGTCTCCTAACTTTCTGTGAAAGCACTTCATGACTTCACACTTCTGCAAGGTCCTCTCTTTTTTCTTTTTTGTTCTACACCCCCCCCCTTTTTTTTTTCTAATTAGATTTCCAAAGTTTTATTTTTGGAGGAGTGAAACAGAAAATAAGTAAGGAATCTCTTTGAGGTGGGTGATTACTTATCTTACCAAGATGGGCAGACAGGAAAAGATATGTAAATAATTAAATGGATTTCAAAATGACATAATCAAACTTTGCATATAAGTCTGACATATAACCCTGAAATATAAATACAATTGTGTGCGTCCAGGGCAGGGGTACCAGAAACCTTCCCTTACAATACTTTGTCAGAGGATATGAACAATTCTATAGTATAGCCAGAGACTATGCACAGAGAAGAGGTTGTGCCCTATACATGCGCAGAGATGAACACTTCTTTGCCCAAACCCTTGAAGCCTCCTGCCAATCTCTTGACATTTTTTGCAACAGGCAACACTTTGGCTGCAGTTTTGAGTTTGTTGCCAGCTTTCTGTACACCCTGTGTATACCAACAGTAGGCTGGGCATGTGGTGGAGCTAAGCTGTGAGATTTTTCTAAACCGATCCTTAAATTAAGGCCTCTGCTATAGCAAAGCATAAAGCTAAAAACTACTGAATCATGACAGATTCAGACCTAAAAACCTTTAGTTGATTTCCTTTAAGTGGTTGAAAACTATACCTGGCCCTTTAAAAAACAGAGCACCAATGACCCATCCAGCCCTCCAGGTTTCTGTGGACCCTGTCAAAGCCCTCATTTGAAAGCAAGGGTAACATTATCTCAGTGACAAAAAAAAAAAAAAAAAAGAGTTCTCCCTCCCCTCCAAATCAAACCAGTGAGGGAGGAATTTTTAAACTTAGGAAATAAACATTGGACTTCATTTAGTTCCCCACGTACTTGCATTTGCTAATAAAAGATGGAAATTATGTGGGCAGATGACTTGAGGGATATAACTATAAACAACGGCTGAACATGGATGTGCTAAAGACTGAAAAGGAAGCCACCTTCAAAGATAACTGTAGAACTTGGAAACTTTGTCCTGGTTATAGGGCAAACGCTCATGTCTCTTTTGTTTTCATTTTTCTGCTGTCCTCTGTAATGTCCCCCAGAGAGCCAGAATTCAGCTACATCAGATTTCAAACAGTTAAAAGAAGGAAAGTAGAGAAAGAAAGATTTATATTTTCGAGATTCAGATGAATTATTTTAACTCCAAACCTAAATTAACCACAGTCTTCCTTCTGCACAATTGTTTTTAAAAGAACAAAATCAACAACAAAAAAATTCCACCACCAAACCTGTAGTCATGCCTGACAGGATATTAACTTTAGGAACCTTTTTAAATCTGTTTTACTGACTTCATAGAAAAGTGCATGGCATGCACAGCATAGTCCTGGTCTAATCAAAAGTAATTTCATTAAAAAATTGCTATATAGGTGTTTTTTTCCACTAGAACACACACAGCATTTTAAGTTATCTTTCGCTTTTTCCCTTTGGACTTTAACACAAATGGAGATTCGTGCTTCATGAAACACAATGTCTTAGACTGCTTAGGCAACCACAAGCAACAGGACAAGAAGATGCCAGTCTGGGGTGGAATCTGAAATCCCAGGCCAAACCACATCAGGCTGGGAGCTCAGCCCACAGAGGAGAGGAATAGCAACCTTTAAGAATTTATTGTGAGATTCTTTACAGTTATACAAGTTATACATTAGCTGGCTCTGTACATCATGAAGACCCAGCTCCTGGAGTCATGCTGCTATAGAAAAGATTGGTTCTTTCCTACTCTTTTCAGGTATTCTATTATTCTTTTTCAGGTATCTTATTACTTTTAGAACAACTTTTGTTATTTCTTGCATTTGGCAATACAGTACTCATACTGGCTGCATAGTCCTATCCCCAACGACTAAAGTTTACCCCAGAGATGACTCCCTTTGAGAAGATAACAAAGAGGGCTCCGAAGAATAACATGAATGAAAATAAATATTTCTACCTCACTGCTCACTGAGGAGACCATTGCAGACCCTGAGGGCAGTGGACAATTGCTATGTTGACTCAGTGAAAAGCAAGACAATTCATATTGTCTTGAGGGAATGAACCTCCAGTCTCCCAATATGCACATAACACATGGTCATCCTTTTCCTGTTCAATCCAGTTCACTGGCTCATTTTTTCCTGGAATGAATACCAAGTTGAAATTTGATTTGTGTGTTTTGTTTCCTGTTAAACTAAAATAACAGAAAAATCCTCTGAACTCATTCAGATAGAGGAAAAAAACCAATTCCCTCATACAGCAACAAAAAGTCTTGAACTAATATTATCCTTTAAATATGCAACTGTGTTCTAGAGTCAAGCACAGCCTCTACTACTCAACTGCTTGATATGGCTTTACATTAGAGTGACACTATTGAGATAATTGAACCCTTGCACGTCTAAGCTCGTGAGGGACCAACCTAGAGCAAAGCTAACAGGATAAATCAGAAATTACTTCAAGATGAGAAGTAATTAAATTCACGGTACTGGATAATGTAAGAGAAAGAACTGAGCAATTACGCAGCCAGAGCAGAAATAATTGCTCACACAGATGCAGGGCACAGCAAAGAATCCACCTGAAGATACACAAAACACCTTAAGATCACACAGAAGATATAGATATATGTCTGACATAACATGGAGTTGTGGTACACATTGCTGTGAAAGATTTTGTATGAACTATATTCTATGGGTTGCACATTTTACAAAAAATCTGTCAACAAGTTGTTTTGACAGTGCTAGTTCTTGTCCGTGCACTCACCTAATGCCTGGTCTCTGGAAAGCAGTTCATAGCTTAGCAATGCTAAGGATAAAACATGAACCGGGCCTGCTTAGGCTGTTCTCCACAATATTTCTCCTGGCTGCACCCTATGAGCATACCTATCATCATGTAACCATTCTCTCTCATCAGAGCAGTTTTAGTTTTGTTTTTTTTTTTTTACAGAGACAGTAATGTGGCGGGAATCAGACAAAACACTTTTCCATAGTGACACCTTATGTCTATCTTCCTGTAAGAGTTATTCCTGCCCATAGAGGTCTGTTGTGGTTTAACCAGGCAGCTGGCAATTAGAACCCAAGAGACACTCACTCACCTCTCCCCTTCCTCCCCACTGGGACGTGGAGGAGAATGGACAAAACATAAAACTTGATGGTTGAGATACAGACAATAAGACAGCAAAGTAAATAGTAGTACTAATACTAATAATGATAATGACAATGATAATAATGAAGATGCAAAGCAAACTATATACAATATAATTTTTATCACAACCCAACGACTGATATGCAGCCAGTCCCCGAGCAGCGATCATGGAAAATGAAAATTGAGACTTTGTGAAATTCCTGAAAGGTTCGAACTACTGTACAAGAGAGGATTCGAACTCACATAAACGAGAAGAGCAGAAAAACAACTCCAGCCACCCGGCCAACCCCCATTCATAAACTGAGCAGGACATCTCTGGTATGGAATATTTCCACTGGTCACCTTGGGCTGTTAAGGTAGAAGCCGCTGCCTGAGCATTCACACCCGTTTCCAGGAGTCACATACACACCACCCAAGACTTTAACTGGTAGGACCAGAATCCCTTCACAGCTGTTGACTCCAGTGATCTGATGTGCACCCCTTTTCCACTCCTCACACACACACTCACACTGTTGGGTGCTTCCTCATCCCTCAGGCTCAACCCTAGGATTCCCAAAGCAGAATCTCCAACATGTCATACACCAGACAAGTTTATTAAGTGATACAGTGGTGTAAAACAGCTTGAGCTGGGTGCCTCTGGAGAGGGACCTCAAACAAAGAAATCACTGGGCAATTGTACCAGTCTAAGTTCCCACCCTGGAGAGTTCTCCACGTGGTATCCAAGCGGCAGCTGATCTAATGGTGTTATCTGGGTCTGGGGGATTTTGCCCCTCACTGGCATTCTCCATTGTCTCTGGGCAGGCTGAAGATTCTTCCCTTATCTTCAGAGAGGCTCTGCTGCTGTCAGTGGATGAGTTAACTTCCTTATCTTCCAGCTGCAACTGAGTCCTTGGGGTCCTCCTTCACTGAGCTTGGCAGGGGTCCAATGCAAGTTCACAGCATTCAGGTGGCAAATTCACAGCGTGCGGCCTAGGGCTTCAGTGAAGTTAGCCACTAATGCTAAGCAAGTCAGTTATACAGACATATATATATATATATATGTATATATACATAAAGTAGTATACCACAACACAAAACAGCAACTCTTCTTACGTTTGGCTAATTATTATAACGTGGGCTGTCTGGCTCTGCTCCCTCCGGCTCCTACAGACATGGTCATTAGCTGAATATTAGAACCTGGGAAAAAGTCCTTGAATTCATGGCAACAGCTGAAAACATCAGTGTTATCAGCATTCTTCTCAGACGAAATCCAAAACACAGCAGCTACTGAGAGAAAAATTAACTCTATCCCAGCCGAAAGCAGGACAAGGTCTCACAATTTGTTGAATACATAAGATTGAAATTGCTCTCTCCACAAAGGTCTCAGATAACCCTTTGTATCAATAGTATTTGCTGTCTTTTACTTCTGCTGCAGTTTTATGAGTGGCTTAAACCTACTCGTAGACAGTTTCCCCACACCCCTATATCCCCACATCTTCTGTGCTGACACCTGAAAGCACAGTGTCAATAGTGGTCACAGTGTCTGGACCATGTGGCTTAGGGGCCAATGGCACAGGATCACAGCAGGACTCATTTGAGGTGACATAATTGAATCTATCCATAACTTTCACATCTGGGCACTTCACTGGTGATAAAGTTTAATAAATTTTGCTAAGGAAGTAAATAAATTAATCAAACCACAATCACAGTCTGCTACTTAAAAATGCCCTTGTCTATAGCAGAACAGTACAAACCACAGGTATTAGAAAGATTTTCACCTACTTCATTTCTGAGAAAACAGAGATTCTTTCCTGTGCCCAGCACCGTAAAAAATAATTAATCAGGCTTTCACAAACTACAGTGCAAATCTTGCATTAAACATGACTGATCTTCTGTCTTCAGTGGTAGAGATTTCTGGAGATTTCAGTAGGAGTCTGCAGCAGACACCAAAACATACATATCTACTTGTTTGGATTCCCACAGCCTTGCTTAAGTCCCATTGAGTGATTAAAAACATTCTGGTTGACATAAATAGGTTTTTGATCCATACCAGTCTCCTTCGGAGCAGCCGAATTCTCTTGAATGAGAACTAACGCCCTAAGAGTTATCACTGCATACATCTATTTCCTTGTTTCATTAAACTTTATTTTTCTCTGCCAGCACCATGAACTGTTTGAAATTGTACTAAGAATTATTTTGCTAATCAGAAACCTTAATTTTTAATTCTTTCTACAGCCATCCCATTCCAAAACCAAATTTATTTTGATTAAAAATATGAGACAGATTATTGTACAAGAAGATCCATTAGAGAAATATTACACATTCACAAATTCCTCAATATCTTGTAGTTTACATTATTTTTCTTAACATTGGGGTTTTATTGGGGTTTCTTTCTCTGACTTTTTTAGTTATTGATTTTACCTACATATTCCTCTCTAAAGGAACAAAACATTAGCTTATTAAGAGTAATGACCATCTGTCTCCTACTTCCACATCCAAATGCAGTATTAATTGACCCAAATCACTCTGTACACTGTGCTGTGCCTGCGAAATGAAAATCTACTGGACCTTCTCTATTTTAAAGAAGAACTCAAAGAAATCTCTTGTCAGTATTTGTCTGTTACAAAGCATTAAAATCAAGAAACAGATACGCAAGAAAATTAGTTCCTGTAGTGAACATAGATCGACCTTTGTGCTTAGTTAGACTGCTTTTCTGAGAAGAAATTTGCCACATTTTGGATAATTTCATAGTCTTTCACGACATGGAAAGTGACAGATAATTTATTCTATCAGATATTAGCAAAAGAAACAGTTCTAAAGTATTATCATTAATGTTGTAATCTCTAAACCATTCCTTCACTTTTCAAGCATTATAATAATCATATTCAATAACGTGTTAATACTTCAGCATTAAAAATTTTATCTATTCAGGATTATCTCCCATTCTAACTGCACATTTTCTAAGTCTCTTACAATCTTTCTCTTCCTAAGGTCTTTCACACTAGAATCTTCCAAATAACAAGATTAATACATTTTCATTAAAAGCCTTCAGAAAATTGCAGTGTCATATAATTGTTGATGTTCTGTTCTATTTAGGCTAAGGTGATGTCACAGCTGTGTCATATTGGATGATTTTTTTTTCCATGCAGCATATTGCAACTCCTCCAAAGATGGCCCTTTCATATAATGAACACATGAGCTTTTTTACCAGTTCAATTATAATAAACTTGCTATTTTTTTCTTTTTGTAAATTCTCTGTGAACTTGCAGTTTACTGCAAGTAGACTCATTTATTTCTTAGACACTTTTTCCTCTGAGGCAAACATGGTTAAATTGTGTCATCTAGTACTTGTTCATAACTGCATTGCAGTTGAAACTGTGAGGCTGTGTTCACAAAATTGTTGTAAATGGGAGGGGGAAGTTCTCCATTCTCTTGCAAGCATGCAGATGAATTTGGTCTTCCATATACACAAAAAGAAGCCACTCCCACTAAAGAAAAAGAATCCTGTAATAGATTCTCCAGCATATCAGGATGCCCAGCCACATCCAGACTAGAGGCTTAAATGCTAATCCCTATTATGCAGTGAATTTTTCCATGTAGGAGAGTAACTTATGAAATTTTATACATTTCTATTTAGACTGTTTGAAATTAACTTTTCATTTTGAAATAACATTTTTAGAATGTAAGAAAATTATTTTCAAGTGCAAATGAAAAAAAATCCCTCTATTTTGTATTTTTAGAGTTTGGTGTTACACTCTACCTTCTTTTTCTTGATTTGACTGGGGGAAAAAAAGAGAAATAATAGAGAGTGAAAAAATAGCTTTGTCATACAATCCTTTTATATTTTTTTAAAAACTGTTTTCTGGGTTATACTAGGTGGAAGCAAAAAAGCTGGAAAGTAGATCTTTGCATGTTTTTCGCTTTGCCTTGTTCCTTTCAATACTCCTGACTGGTGGCAACTGACTTTTCCAAACTAAGTAAAGCAGGGAGGTGATATCCATGGTGTGTATAGTTATAACATGGCCTGAAATCTCTTATGACTACTTTTTAAAAGGTGAAAGAACAGGAAACATGACAATGCACAGTGTTCATTGCCATTCCTGGGCAGAATATCTACCTGAAAGCTAAGTTATATGCAGCAAATAAGAGTTGGTAAGAGCTGTCATACATTTCTTTGAAGTCATCTATAGTCAATCGTATGACTATGATATTCTGCTAAATTATACTTACGTGTACTAAACTGTGTATGAAAATACCTTTGTTACGAATACACAAGGCAACCACAGGTAGAAGTAGTGTTGCATTATTTTTGTGCATACAGAAATGTAATGGGCACTTTATCAAAATTTAGTCCACCAATTGAGAAAGCTTAAACGGAGGCGCTGCTTTCATCTCACAGTTTTAAAAACGTGTGATGTTAAATGCCAGGTCTTTTTTGTCTAGGTTATAAACTGTTAGTCAAGAATAAAGCAAGGCAAACAATAGGCTAGTTTAAGTGTGATGGTTTTCCCCACATAAAATCGTTGCTTATTTGCATACATATTGTATACCATAGAGCACTGTTGCTTCTAGCGAATCTCAAATGTGTGTCTCAGTATGCCAAAGTATGATCAGCCATGCTTTCAGAATAAAATGCAGGAGTACAAACAATTGCAACCTGTGGTACACAGATCAATGCATCGCAGCTCAGCTACCTCCTGCACCTACCAGTATATCTGTATCAGTCCCCTGTGCCCTTCCAGAACACAGAAGAGAAAGCCAGAACCCTGTAGTGCATTACCAATTCAAATTAAATGTATTTCTCCTAATTATTTTTTAATTTCCATCTTGTTTGTGTATGATAGCTGCAAAAGGAAAAAGAGTTCTAGTCCTTATTCTGCCACTGTCTTATTTATTTGACCTCAGTCATATCACAATTTCTCTGTTGCATAATTGATTCTTCTGCATCATATACATAACGAAAGCTACTTGTCCTTTAGGTGTTAAGTGGACCTGAGCTTACCTTTTGTACTCTGGGAGAAGTTTTTTAAAGAAGAAGCTCAAACTAATGTTATTTTTATAGATTTCATATTTTTACTTTGCAGTCCTGGGCTCAAAATTAATCCACTTGATTGTGTAGTTTTATCCACTAGCTACAAATTACTGTAAAATTTTCAGTTCTTTGGTAATTCAACTTAAACTTTAATTTTAATACCAGAAATATTTTTCTCCTTTTATTCAGCCAATGAAAAGAAGGACCCCACAGTCTAAGGAAGAATTTCTTTTCTTTCTTTCTCAGTACTACTCTGTCGGACTTGTTCTGACTATTGAAAAAAGGGCTTCATGCAGAAATTATGTGCAAGATAAGTAGTTTTGCAGAATATATATAAAATTGTACAGAATCTTCCTGGAAACTGAGACATTTGTAGGTGCAATTTATGTAGAGAAATAATAATTTCTTTCCCATATATTGGACCTTACTTTATTAAGCAAAACCACTGACTTCTGTGTGATCACCTATAGACTAAGGAAATAGTCAGTGCTATGGGGATTTTATTGTGCATTATTCTGCAGTCTTACTCCAAATACAGACAGAAAACATATACAAAACTGCTTGTGATTTGAAAAAAAATAGGCAAATACAAAGGGCAAGAAGACAGCATGTAATATGTAGAGATAGATTATATACATTTAGGTAGATTGTGTGTGCTGTACTGGATGCTAAGACAGAGTAACTAGCACAGTTATTGTTACTTACACTTAACACTTACACTGAATTTTGCTTTGAAATGTTGAACCTGCCATTTCTTTTGTGGATAAATTATACCTCATTGTCAGTTCGGTGCTTCTGGCATGCAGCAGCAGCCTTCAAAGGAAAATACATTTGAGATGCACTGTATGTAAAACAAACGTAAATCAAATCTTCTCTCGATTCCCCTGTTTTTCCTCCTTGTGGTCCTCTGCAAAGCAGCAGTATCTCTTGTCAAAATAAGTCACCTCTGTCACTCAGCTTCATCGATGTGAAAGCAGTCAAAGCATATCCAAGAATGAACTCCAGAAGACTGTTCTGCAGACAGGAATACAATATTGGTGCTGACTGTTCATGTGCTTACTTATCAGCTGACGTAACATTTCCTAAACACAGAGTATGCTCTGTAATAAATATGAAGGCATGTACAAAAACTATGCAAGTCAACTGGTCAAAAAAAGAGAATTAACAGAAGTGTGTGATCACCGTGAAACCTGAGACTATAAGAAAATGTATTCAGAAATAGTAGGATGTATCTTTTCAATAACTTTTGAAAAGTCTCTGACAAGATATTGCTGAAAACTGTCCTGTGAAGAATGGACACTGCTCACATGATTTAAAGCTAATCCCTGAGCTGTGCTGGAATGCCCATCAGGAATCAGAGGTAATACCTTGCACCTTCATCACTTCTCATGCACAACAAAAGGAACGCATTCTGCAAATTAGCCACAAACTGAAAATATCCATTTAAGCCTATTAGCAAAAAAAAACCCCTGCAACAGACAAATTTGCAGGAGTTTAGTCTGATTTTTAAATAGTTCTCCTTACCGTTGAGAGGGGTACTCTAACTACTTATGATATATGTCAGTTATGAAAGCAAATCAACATATTTCACAAAAAAGTATTAGTTTTACTTGTCATAATGATACATATTGTCGTTCCTTTATGCTTCAAAGCATTGTATAGAGCAGAACCTCATGCAAAAACCTTGTTGGATCTCCCAAACTGTCCAAGTAAAAAGGATTTCTTCTAGCTATTGATACAGAGATTATAGTTTAGTAGCACTGATTCTATCTTGTAGAAGTGAATGGAACATATCAGTATAGAACAGGGTGGTTTTGTTGCTATACCACAGACAGATTACTTATAGCAAACAGCGAGGTGGCATAAGAATTCTGGGGGCTTAATTCGAACACCAATTATTTATCATCACAAGCTTTAAACTTAAGTTGCTCAGGACTTTATGGTAAAACTCATGCTCAGTCTGATTTGTGCTGCTTAAGCACGTTGAGAGTGATAAAGTTGATCTTGATTAGAAGTGAAATTTTTAATACTGGTAGATTAGTGCAACTGTAGGCTTGATCTACAAGTGCAGAAACTTTCTGGATTCACTTGGAATTAGGAGTCAAACCCCAAGTAAAACTTTTCTGTAACTGACATCTGTATAGCCACAGCAGTTGCTCTTATGACAGCTGGAAGGAAACAATTAGCATACCAAAGAAACATGTTGTAGTGTCACATCACAAGCTCTTGAGCAACTGAGACCTTAGCCTTCAAATATCCAGAAAACCAAATATATTTAAAGGGACATTGTCAAGTTGAAATCTAGTCAGTTAAAAAAATGAGTTAGATGTAATTTCAGGTATTCTGTAAACCCTTGAGTCCTCCAACAATTTTGTTTTTCATGCGAGCCACTGCCTCACTTACTCTTCTGCCAGCAGAGACTAGGAACAACAGAAGGAACAGGGCAAAATACAGGACATGAAGGAGATGCAATTTACAGTTTCCCTGATGTAGCTGACAGTATTTTGTGTTTTCTGATCGGTTTAAGGGACAAGAAAATGAAGCAGCATAAAGAAATTCAGATACATGAAATGTAGCAATTAAAAAAATTACTTTTCTTTCAATTTATTGGACCTTCTGTTAGAGCTTTTATATTCAACAATTTTAGGCTTGTCTTTCCCACTAGCACACATCATCAACATAGGATTCTCCTGTTTACTTACCTGTAAGAGCTAGAAAATAATAGACACTTTTGCCTTTTTCCTTACCATAACTGTGAATTTCTCAAAGTAATCTAAAAACCATAACCCCGTCAGTAGAGTGGTAAAAACACATTTTCATTTTATAAGCATCATGTTTGACATCCTCTTTGTAATCATGCCAAAGAAACTAGTTTAAGGATTAATGCTTATTTACTCACTAAGCCACATTCATGATTTAAATGAGTAATGATAGCTTTAATTGTACTACAGCATGAAAAAACTCCCACAAATCTGAAAATCAATAGATACAGGTAGTAAAGAGAATCTTTTCTTACAGCCACAGTATTTTCACTTGATTTCTGGCTTTAAATAACTCTGAGTTCAACTGGTGTCAGCAAAAACACCTTTCAAAACCTGAGCTTAAAAGTTCCATGTACAACTACCCACTGTCATTAGAATGACTGGAAAAATGCCAAAGAGCATTAAGTAGTTACGAAGGGTAGGTAACTTGGGAGGTCTGTTGCAGTGAAGAAAGCTGACTTGTGTTGCTAAAGGCTTTTGGAGACTGAAATCAGTAGTAGCAAACAAAGAATTTTTTTTCTTCTTTTTTTTTCCTCAAAGGTAGAATGATAGTGCCGTCCAGACTAGAGTCCAGCATAGCTGAACAAGATGAGGAGGAGACAACAAAACGTGGATGATGCAAGAGGGCCACACAGCAATGCCACCCAGCTATGCTGAGTAGGATGGCCCCTTGAGGTCTCTTGACATCGTGGAGGGGCACAGGACACAGCATCTCTTCACTACTGTGGCATGGGCTGCAGCACATGTGGAGCAGTCAAGCTAAGCACATGGAGAAGGACAGGAGTGCTGTAGCCATGCTGGAGTTTCTGCACCTGCCACCCAGCGCCTGCTCACCAGCACCGCCAGAATAGTGGGCAGTTGTGGTTGGACTGACACCACCAGAATTATTCTTAGGTCTTGTTCCTGACTGCCACTTACCCCTTTTGCATCCTTGAACCTCTTCCTATGGGACAATAACCACCTCCAGAACAATCAGTTCAACTTGCTGCTTACTGTATGTGCAATCTGTAGCTGGCTTCTTTCCTCGGGGTAAAAGGGGTCCCACAAGGAGGCACAGTCACTGAAGGGACTGACAGTAACAATGCCAGAAACCTTTGCCAGGGACAAATCATAACAAGTGTTTACTGTCACACCTTCTCTTCTCCCTGCTTTATCCAAACTTTACAGAATTATCAAAAGCTCTTTCCTCAGGCTAATGCAGAAGCAAGAGTAATAGGTTGGTAGCCATGTATACCTTTTTTCTCAACATCAATAACTGCATTTAAAAAACAGAATTCTACATTTTTTCTCTGAAATTAACAATGACCCCAAACAGAGACCGTATGTAATATTGATCGACTGTCATGTACTTCACTGACGAAGATTTAAAGTTTACTGCAAAAAAAATCCCTACAGCCACCAAAGCTGAAAAAGAACAGGCTTCTGAAAAAGATCACAAATCAAAACCGCATACAAAATAAGCATATATATGGGGAAAAAAAAAGGAAAAACTGACAGACAGACAGATATTCTGTGCAAAGCAAGAGCTAATTGTTGTCTTTTAGCAAATCTCATTTTAGTTCCATCCCAAAGATATTGCTGCTCTGGAGAATATGTAAGAAAAAGCAGACAAGGAAGGGTTTGGGTTTTCACGGCATTTGTTCTTATGAAGGAGGAAAAAAAAGAAAAAAAAAAGGTTAAATTTATTCTCTTTGGAAAAGGGAAGACTTTGAGGTGACCTACTTAGCTTCAGTGGTCTTTGTTACTTGGCAACATATGAAATAAGATGGCAAACAGAATAAATGTGTTTAAGCGCCATTGAAGACATTTTTATAGGCAAAGGGGTTAAATGATATAGTTACAAAGCAGAGAGGTGAAGTTAAAATAAATCTAAAGCACACAATCTTACTGAAGCAAGTGGCCTTTTCCTGACCAGCAATATTTTATGTGCTTATGATAGGTTTATTAATTGAAATAAAAGAGAAAGTTTTACACGTGCTGGCCTCAGTAAATGTGTAGTAAGTGAAATGGTAGGTTTAAGAAAGAAAAACATGAATTCTACGAAACTTTTTTTTCATTGATTCCTACATTTGGTTTTCAGAAGTATCCATGTGGTTTCCACTGATCTGAGGTGAGGGGGGAGGCAACTGTAAATGTATTAAGGCTGACAAGTCCTTGAGTATTTCAGACCCTGCCTGCTTCCTGTCCCAGTTCTCTGCTGTCCATGAAAGTCACTACTCTAATCACAGGCTTGTGATTACTACTCTTCAGTAACTGCTAATGGCATCTAGACCCATGTTTTGGACCTTTAAAACCTCTCCAAATTGTGTCAAAATGCTCTACAGTCTGTGAGAAAAATTAAGGAAGAATAACGTGATTAAACAACAACAAAAAATTTTAAGGATGAAGAGCAGAGGTGACTGCTCCAATCCTGCCTGACATCCGCCTTCTACACTTTGATGTGTTTCACAATTTTTAATTCTGCTAATTGTCAACTGGAAATACTCTGCAAAGCATTACTTCAGAAGACCAAGTGAAGGTCTACCTCAGTACATTTTATGAAAATATTTATTTAAATATATTTCCTGTGTGAGGCTCAAGAGGAGAAGAAAGGAGATAATTCTGGAGGCAGGACCCGGTAGTGACTGTGGACCATACAATAAAAACTTTTTCCTCCATGCTGGAACCAGGAGGATGCTGCCCTCAGCAAGGTCAGAAGGGCTTTTGGGTGCTTTCTCTGGGAATTTACAGTAGAAGGCAACATCAGAGAACAGATGGTGCAACCCAGAAAGTCATGGTTGTTGCCTGCAACCTCCGACAAGCATTTGACTGCTGGCCAATCTGCCTCGTTTCCTCATACCTGCTCTGAAAATAGTTGCCATAGGCAGCCACTGGGGAAGGCAGGAAGGATAAGGGCAAGATGCATATAGACGGGATTGGTACCTCATGAGTTTGGAAGGTGCGGACTCAGATGTGAGAACTACAAGGCTTGCATTTAGATAAAATCATTCTCTGTATGTACATAAAGGTACATATATATGCATATACTTACAGTTGAAACAGCAGTGTATTTTGCATTTCTCAGAACTAATGAAAAATATTTCTTTTTACCTGCAAGGAAGCTTCACCCATTCATAATCCTAAAGAAATGTGACTAGCTTTCAACAAAATATGTTCTTTTATATTGTCATTTCCTAGTAGAAAGCGAGACACTTAAAACTACAATTCAGTGGAAACACTCAGGGTTTTAGGTGAAATGTGATCAAATAAGGCAAATTAAAAGCCATTGGAACATTTCAATTTAGCAGAAAATTACATTAAAAATTTGCAGTTATACAAACGTTTTGTTAAGTTCTAACATTTTTATTTAACTCTTTTATCAATAACTGTTGAGGAGAACAGTTACCTTGGAAAAACTACTATCAGAGTATAATATGCCACAACATGGAGAGATACCACATCATTGATACAAAAAAATGCCAGCCAAAAATTAAATCATCAAATTCTATCCCTCACTCACTCTTACCTCCAAATCATACCAGATTGGCCTGTGATTTTTTGACCGTTTAAAGCAGATTGCCAATGAAAGAAATGTAATGAGGAGGATGCAATACTCTGTTGTCCTGTCACAAGGGAACAGAGAACTGGCAAATCATGACTGCTGCCTTATTGATCAACAACCCAAAAGATGAGAGAAATAATGCAGTGCAACACTTTTAAAAAAGAAACAAACGAACAAGCGAAGAGACAATACACAACTAGGAGATACATGCGAATTCCAATTATTTTACCTTTGATTATCCAAACGTAAGATTACTCAAAATTTGGACATATTGTTCCTCTCCCATTTCAAAACTCAGACAGAAACATATTTTGCCTACAATGAACTGTAATTGCCAGATTTTTTCAAAGGACACTTGAGTCAGCTAGAAAATAGGGGGTTAGCTCTATTCAGCAATCACAAGCAGAAAATACACCTTTGTAGAAAAGCGTAATACAGCTCTCACTGGCTTAGACAACAGCGATGCTTCTTTGTTAGATGTCCAAGCACAGACATCTCTCCATGGTAATAGGAGAGATTAGATACTCAGCTGAAGAAAATCATCATAGCTTCATGGATTTTAATGAAGGTATTATACACTAGTTAAGAATCTCTACCCCTTGTGTTAGCAATAACGCGTGGTCCAAGGAAATCTCCTTTCTCCATCAAAGTCCATTTTAATGGTTGATTTCCAGCCTGCAGTATGGTACCTATGTCTTATAAGTGTAAACTGTAGCTTGAATGGCTTTTATTTCACTGTAATTCTGGCTCATTTTTAGCATACCATTTGTGATAAATATCTTCACTTTTATCCATTGAGGAGAGATTGTGTTCAATCCCTGAGCATGATGGTTTTTATGATAAAAATGTAAAAAAGACAAAGTGCTGAGATGGATCTTCAGTCCCCTGAAGGGTGAATTTATAGATCAGTAGCAGAAAGCTATGGCAAGAACTGATACAGCTATGCTGAAAAATCTGACAGATATGACTCATGCTGTCTACCTACTAACACACCCAAATTTAAACGTCAAAGGCATTTTATAATATGTTTGGATGATACGTTTTCATGTTAAAACATTAGAAATATATCTTCTAGCTCACAGGACTTATGGTTAGAAGTTAACATACATTATGCCCCTCCTCTCATGCATTAACTGACTACTAGGAATGACATTTTCTTGCATTACATTGTAAGTTTGTCTGCATCCATTTATGTATAGATAAATATATATTGCCAAAACGACAACAACAACTACTAAACCAAAAAAATCTGCAACTTTGTAGGAGTACTTACCTGTACCTAATCTTGTCTTGGCAAAAGGACAGAGAAAACTTTACTTCAAAGATTCCCAAACTAAGCAAAAAAAAATTTCACACCATTTCCTTCCCTTTCTCCTTTTTCTCCCAACACTTACCACTGCTTCTTCACATCATTTCATTGCTAATAGTTCCTCCTCACTGCTATGCTGCTCAGCACTTCAGAGTTATATCTATATCAGCCTTTACTCCAGAGCTCAAGCTCAAGCTCAAGCTAAGAAACATGGCAGAATTTTTTGGCTTGTTTCCTAGCCCATCTACTGTACATCCTCCCGAAATTGTTAAATCTTTTTTTGAGCAATTCCAATGGTGAACACACAACAGTGAAATAAGTGTTATAAACAGATTACTCTAATGTGTCAGGAAAAACCTTTGTTCTAGTAGGAGATTTGCATTCGCAATCAACATCATAACTCTCTAGGGGGTGGGGGGAAAGGAAAGGAACAGTTTGCTTTCAAATTTTGGTATTGTTAACCAAGTCTTTGAGGGTGCACAGGCCTCTCTTTCTGGATACAGGGATATGTATTAGTGATTCCTACAGGGAACTGCAGGTTGTTTTCCTTATAGAGATGTACAACTGAAGATATAAAACTCTATATAGAATAGTTCTGTCACAGACTGTGGAAAGAGCAAGTATTTGGGGGAAAAGAACTTTAAAAAAAAAAGCATGGAAATATACCTGACAATCTCACTGATTTTTATGTAATAGAGACATAAACTATTATGTTAATGTAAGCTTTTCACTACTTTTTTTTCTTTCTAGTAAAAAAAAAAGCGTTATGCAATAGAATAGATCTTGAGAAAAAATATATGCCCTATAGAAAAGAAAAACTTATTGTGCAAGAACCATAATAGCTGTGAATATTCTGCAATCACATGCAGCAATACAGAATCCAGTGTTTGTTAATGGGAAATGCAAAGTGAATTTTCATCTGAAAGGATTAAATTAAAACTTTAATCTCCCCATTTCTCCATATGGAAAATAACACCCAAATGTTTTCTTTGAAAAATTATGAAAAACTATTGCAACATTTTTCACAGAGGTTACTCTCTTTTATCAGCAGATTTTTTATCGTTCCATCATCTTTATCCTATAGACATTGCTTCTTTAACTCTGTTGGGGCGTGGTGTCACAGTACCAAAAGTAAATAAATCACAAGTGACCAGAGCCCTATAACCACATCCTCCAGAAGGAACTGGAGGATCCATTAATCATACGATTCCAATTCTGCAGCAGGTAGTGTCTGGCAGGTGCATGCCAACACAGTAAAAGCATTTGACCAAAAAGCTACACTTTAAAATTAGATGATTTTTAGACCCATGCTTCACTAGACTGTTTCAGTCTCTGTTGTTAAAAATAAATACAAGTCTGATACAAGTCAACAGCAAAAAGAAGGACTTTCCTCCTGACAGAAATTAATTCCATGAGCACTCATTACTCCCCATCTGTTCTCTAGTCCAAGGAAAAGTAGAAGCCAGGCAGAGAAAACAGAGAGTAAAGAGAAAAATATTTTTTGTAGAATTATATGTGCCACATAGACTAGCTCCCAGCAATAGCTCCACATTGACTCTGCTTGCGAGAAAATATTGATGGAGGAAAAGTTTTAAACATTGTCCAAGTTCTATATAGAGTACATGGCTAGATGGAAATCTGTGAAATGGGTATTATTTCACTTGTTTCTTCCTACATATCCTAAACAATTCCCAATAATTCTTGCCTATTCTTAAAAATGTTGACTGATGGAGATTTTCAAATCTTCAGGGCTCCAAGGCTCTTCTGTTAGGAATCGTGGTCTACAACACACAGGCTGGAATTAAAGCCCACCATCTTTTGTCCTTCCTGCTGTCAAGACAGGAGAGATATTTCTTCCATAGTTGTAAAATGCGAGGCATTTTGTGAGGATTACTGTACCAGCCTCTCTCCTTTGCCCAGTTTCCTAAGTGCTCACTGCTATGCTTTTTTTCACATCTGTGACATCTCTAGTTCGTTCATGCATTTCTTCCACATCTGCACTGTCCTCATTCAGATCAAATACCATAATCAAAATTATTAATAGACAGTTAACGCACATATTAAGTTAATGCAAAGACATCACAAACAAGTTCAAGAACTCTGCTTTGTTATGGTTTACATAGATGCTCAGTCACAGGTTACCAGTACATCCAGCTGCTTAAGATCCAGTAGGTTAGCTGAGATACCATTGCTAGATGTTTAGACTAAGAATCATGGCACCTATTTCTATCTCTGCCAGAAAACTTTCAGTAGATACACTATTGTAGAACTGCACTTTCAAAAATATGTATCTAGATATTTTCTACGTTCTTTAAAAAATTAGTTTTAGGGCTATAGCTGAAAATGTGTCATTTTTGTAACCAAAAAATGAGGCTATTCTGTACGCATGGTTGTTATTAGGAGAAAGCTGTGTGATTACTTGCTCCACTGAGACTGACTATATCATCCTCAGTAGCTTTACTAGCCTTCAGGCTTGAGCTCCCAGAGCCAAGCACTCTAGGAATTTGTATCTACGATGCTTGCAAGGCATAGTTTGTCTGTGAGGCTGTTCTCTTCTGAGCCTGAAGAGCTAGCTGGCTTGCTTCAGGTAAAGTATGGGTGTGTATTCACTGGAACATGTTATATGAATGATCAAGGACTATGAACTGATAACTCATTGTAAAATGTATTTAAAATATTTGGACAGCTGAACCTGTTCAGAGTAGTGTTGACTTAGATTAACATGCACGTTAAACCAGTAAAGCTTCTGGCAGTCATATCTTCCATCTCCTCCCCTCATTAGTAATTAATCCAGCAGAAGACCCTGACAGGTCAAGAACCATCTCAACAGCGGGTGAATGAAAGAAAAAGAGGAGGTACCTATTTCAACAAAACTGCTTCAGGTAGTCCAGGTATTAGGTAAATCTCATGTAATGGTGATAGAAAAGGTGAAATATTGCTTCTTTTCACTTGTGGAGAGTCAGGATAAACTACAAATCTTCATGCACTTGCCTTACTGAGAAATTCCTGATACTTTCATTGCAACTGAATCTTTCATTTTCCTTTCCCTCAAGGACATTTGAGCACTACAGTGACTCCAGTGTTCCATAAACCTGTGAGTACTCTTGCCTAACATCCAGGCAACACTGGTTCTTATCAGTATAGGTAAAGCTTCAGGTAGACATCTGACTTTTAAAAACATAGCTGAAGCCTTCAAATATCCTGAAGTACTCAAGTACTACATGTGTTAATGTTAGGAGTAGATATTTTTAGCACTCACAGAAAATTTACTACTGACAAGGATTTCTAGTGTTCTTCATACAATATAACACTGGCAAATGTGACATTCACATCCCAAATCATGCAAGGTAAATCATATGAATTATTCTTGATTAAACTTTACTGTTTGTACTTAAAATATTGTCTATTTGCAGTGAAGAACCTGGAAAGGGAGAAGGCTAAACAAACCATCCCAAAACTCATGCAATCTACACCCATTGTGTAAGGGAAAAAATATTATATTAAATTATAAGACTACATTGACAACTGTAGTTCAGGACGTCAATGTTACATGAAAACCTCAGAATCTTGTCTTTAAAAATGCAACTATAAAAAGGAGGAAAAAGGAAGCAACCTCCAAGTCCTGAAGTGAGAAATCTCAAGTAAACCAGCAGCTCTTTTTTTTTTTATTATTATTATTTTTTATTTCTACCACATCATTGTAAATCTGCAGCAATCTACTAGAGGAAAACAAAACAAAAAATGTAATCTAATTTTACATTGGATATGTTTCTTCTGCAGTAAACCGTCATTACAGTTAATTGCAAGTACTAAATGGAAGACAGGACCGAGTCTGTTTTGCAATTTTGACTACTGCATTAGCATTTATATTTGATTCAATGTAAATGATTTTTTCATTTTCAGTATATTATCCACATGCATATTGCCAGTGAATCAGATTGTGAACTAAGTAACAATGGTAAACTGCAATGGCTCAAGAGGTTATATCCTACTGTCATCTCAAAGAAGTTGCTGATTAAAAGTTTGGGTAGTTTGTTCATGTAATGAGGTTTTGTTTTATTCTGGTTCAGAAAATCCTGGCCTACCTGGTTAACTTTTATTGGGAAAGTTCAGTTTTAAGTCTCCAATTTAAAGAAAGTAAACTGAGAACTGAAATCCCACTTTACTAGGAGCACAAAACCTTTGGTGATTGCCTGAGCTACAAAGCAAGCCTTCTACTTCATCTTTCCTGTGAGAGCAGTTTTACTTTTTATAAGCAATTAATCATTGAAGGAGAGAAGCAGAATTTTTTCTTCCTCATCTCCAGCTACATCCCTTCTTTGCTTCAGACCTCTGACCTCTCTTGTGTTATGTATGATGAGTTTCCATGGATGTATATATGGAGACAATTAAATCTCAGGAATAGTGGGATTTCTTCACAGTAGCTATAGTAAGCAGAGGCTGGATGTCTTCTGGTGTGTATTTACAACACTGACAGCTTTAGTTGGTGCTACTTTTCTCATCTCAAGACAGCATAAATGACTCAGAGAAGAAAAAAATATTTTCATAGTCATTTGTACATGGGCCTTACGCAAAATTCAGAATCTGAAATCCCCTGATGTTTAGAATATGCAGAATCTGACTTTAGATCTTTGTTTTTGCTGAGAGGTTTACAAGCATCGCCAATTTTAACTTTCAGGTTTGGGTTCTGAATAAATGTTAATAACTGTAAAGCCATCATTATTCCCTTCAGCATACATATCGGTTCTTAACAAAGCCTGCAGCTCTAAGTTGAACGCAACCGTGCCTTACATGTAGAAGTTATCTTTGGTATTAAAGAATACTATATGAGCAGGGCAACCAACCTCCCATTCCTCTCAGGTGCTGCCAAATCTAGATATTCTTGGTAATAGCTGCGTCTAATTATGTGTTACTGCCTAATCCAACAAGCTGCCCTCATAAGTGCTTCTGGCAGTAGCTTTGTTATTAATTTATATGTTAATATTCCACTGATGTTGAAAATTGTAGTCAAAATTTTCTTACAAAATACTTCCTTGAGCAATCTTCTAATTTTAGATACTTTGACTTCATTAAATTTGCAATTTACTGTAATCCTGTGCAAGGTTTGATCCAAAGCTATCAAAGTCAATGTGTACCTTCATTTTGGTTTACAAAAGCACACACACACATATTCATACAAGAATTTTACTATTGGTATTTGTTTACTGAAAGAGAGATAAATACAATAGGAAGTTTTTGCAGCTGATAGTACTTTATCTTTCATTGACATTCGTCCCAAATTTGAGATTCCTCACCACATTGTTTTCTGATTCCTAACATGTTAAAGCCTTTTGAAAAAAAAATTTAATAAGAATAAACAGAAAAAAAAAATAAAATAAGGAGTCCAGTACTGCCAGCCTTACTATTCAGTGTAATATTGAAGTCTATTTTTTGAAGCTTTATCTGCAACTTAACTTTGCATTCTGACTTTGACCTCTTTTCTTAATTAAAATCTAAGGTCTCATATGGGAGTTTGGAAAGAAAAGAAAAGGAAGGTGAGAAAATATAAACACACTAAATATGAGGTTGCTGTCACATATAAAAGGTGGGGCTGAGTAGACAATTCCAGTGCTAATTTACACTGACTTTGGACTACTTTCTATTTCCTGTGGAATACTAATCAAGGATTAATTTTTTAGTCTCAGGTGTTTTCTACTGGAGGTTGATTGGTATTATAGGGCTAGGCATTGACAGATTTTTCTCCTCTCACATTTATTATGCATATGCTTAGGGCAGCATTTTTATTATTTCACCTAAAAAGTCTTTTCTCTATGTTAGCTGTCAGCATTTTATTACGAAGTCTCATTTTTGGTGGTTTATAATAATAAGTAATTTTTAGCTCTATTTTAAAAGTGGGGTTGAAATATAATATATGGTATTTAATCACAGAAATATTGTCTTGTGAAATTTCGAAACATCTCTTTAGCCATTGTACTTAAAAGCCTATATGGTAACATCAAGTGGGCCTCCAAGTGTCAAGTATATATTCCTGAGCAGGTGTGTATTAGTGCAGTAAGACTTTCCCTGTGAACTTACGCAGTGTCTTTTTAATACTAATATGCAATACAAACGTGGTTTCAACACGGTGTCAGAAAATATAGTGCTGGCATCCAACTTTTAACTGGAAGCTCTGGCTTTCGAGTCCAGATGTTCTTCCTTCAACCAATGCAGAAGTCAACCATAAATATTTTGAGAAAATTTGACGGTGAACCAATGATCTACTAGAGCCTGCAATATCTCTGAAAATCTCTCCTGAATGGAAAAAAATAGAAAAATAAAGAAATCGTTCTCTTAAGATTCAACCCAATGCAAAGTTGACACTCTAGGGACCTTAAAAATCATTTGTGCTTTTACTTCCTCTGATAGAAACCTTCTCTGACCTACCTGCTAAAAGGTGTCTTCCTGTTACATCCTGACCACAGCATGGCCTTCCCCACAGACACTGCTCTTCTGCTACGTCTCCTATTCCTGTCAGCACACCTAACTCTCAACAGAAAGAAAAAATATAGACTTAAGCAATCTTTCATCCTAAATTCTGAGGAGGTCAGTTTTAAATGCTTTGAGGATGTGTCCATAGTTAGAGAATTATGAAATCCTAACCAGAAAATAACCATAGAATCATAGAACACTTTGGGCTGGAAGGAACCTTTAAAATTCACCTAGTCCAATCCCCCCTCCAATGAGCAGGGACATCTTCAACTAGATCAGGTGGCTCAAGCCCCATCCAACCTGACCTTGAACATTTCCAGGGATGGGACGTCTACCACCTTTCCAGGTAACCTATTCCAGTGTTTCATCACCCTTATCGTAAAAAGTTTCTTCCTTATATCCAGTCTAAGCCTATCCTCCCTTAGTTTAAAACCATTACTCCTTGTCCTGTTGCTACAGACACTACTAAGAATTTTGTCCCCATCTTTATTTTAAGCCTCCTTTAAGTATTGAAAGGCCACAATAAGGTCTCCCCAGAGCCTTGTCTTCTCCAGGCTAAACAACCCCAACTCTCTCAGCCTTTCCTCATAAGAGAGGTGCTCCAGCCCTCTGATCATTCTTGTGGCCCTCCTCTGCACCCGCTCCAACAGGTCCATGTGCTTCTTGTGCTGATGGCTCCAGAGCTGGATGGCAGTACTCCAGGTGGGGTCTCACCAGAGTGGAGTAGAGGGACAGAATCACCTCCCTCAACCTGCTGGACACACTGCTTTTGATGCAGCCCAGGATACCATTGGCCTTCTGGGCTACAACTGCATGTTATTGTCTCATGTCCAGCTTTTCATCCACCAGTACCTCCAAATCCTTCTTGGCGGGGCTGCTCTCGACTGCTTTATCCCCCAGCCTGTATTGATACCAGCCTGTGTTGATAATAAATGGCTCTGTCTCTCAGGACTCTTACTTCAAATTTCAGCCTGTATTTTTCCATGATAAAAGAAAAAAAAAAAAAAGTATTAAAAAAATATGTTTGAAAAAGCATGACATTTTGCAATTTAATATGTGAGCCTGTTTTCATTATTTTGTCTGCCTGTCACATTTGAGGATTTTTGTTTCTTTTTTTAATGCTTTTTCTTTTCCTGTATTTGATTGTAAGTAAGTATTTAGCAATAAAGTGTGTAGTCAACCATGGATCAATGTCATCAGGCAAAAGTTTATTATATTAGACGTTACAAACTGTGCAGAAGACACAGTTGATAAGCAATATCTTGCATACGATCATTAGAAAACAGGGGTATGAATGAACAACACTATATCAAAACTGGTGAGAGAAGAATGGCCATTTTTCTTTCAATGAAGCAGTATCTTCTTTTATGTGGCACCTTCTTCTGTCACTCAGTACAGCCTACTGCTCAGTATTGACAACAGTTTTCCACTAAGGAACTAGTATCTGCTGTCAAAGCTGTAGTTAGAGAGGTCCCTTCCTACCTTCACAGGGCCTCCTGCTACAGATTTCTGATGACAAGGGAGACAAGAAGAAGAAATAATGATGTCTTCAGAAACCAAAATTTTGAGTAGGAAATGAGAACCGAAAGCTTAGCAGAAACCTGAATCTTCCCCAAACTTATTTTTACTGTGGCTCCCCAAAACAGTACTTTGAGGATTGCATGGAACCAAGACCAGAACATGAGAAAGAAACATCAGTTGTTCAAACCTGGCCTCCTAAAATGCACCTAGGTCTAAGCTGAGAAAACGCAACAACAGGAAAAATTGCCCTGGTGTCAAAAGCCTAATTTAGACCAAGCGTCCTTGCCTTCTGAGGAACCTTCAGCTTGTTCCTATATCATGCATAATTTTCTTTTTTATTATTATAGAGGTACTGTGCCAACAGTAACTGTTTCATTAGTTCTATTTTGAAAAAACAGAAACTTAAATTTTTTTAGTTTTGTTTTTCTTTGTTTTTTTACTTGAGTAAGGACTTTTACTTAATAGTCTGCCAAAAGGCTAGGCTGAGTAAGGGTTAATAGGACACCGCTTTAGACCACAGCTCTTTGTATTTCATATGTCTCTTGTCTGCTGGCATCAGCAGGAGAGGAGACCTGTGCTTACATAAAAGAACAAATATGAAGTACACTGAAGTTCAAGGCTTTTAAAACCACTGTCATCACTGTATCATTTTAGGAAGTAGTGGGTAATGAAGGAGCTGTGAACAGTTCAATTCGCTGCTTGTTTCCTGCGAAATATTCACCAGTCTCTGTCTCCTCAATGCTGCAGCAGTTGTTGGGCTCCTGGTTGGCAGGCAGCAAGAAAACTGACAAAGAGATGGGAATCCTCTCTGCTGTTTACCCTGAGGAAGCCTGCAGCTAAAGAAAAATGAGGGGTTTGACCTTACCGTTTGACTTGCTTGGTCAGAGCAGGTTGCAATTACAGGCCACCTACAACTTCTCTATACATAAAAATAGAGAGCACAAGTGCAAATGCAGTTAATGAGAACTTAGAAGCAGATGTTATGTTTTTACAGCTGACACAGTGATAGAGGTAATACCAAGTGCTCTATATTTTCATGTTACAGCTGCACAGTATATTCTTTAATAACATGTTTGTGTTGGAGGCATGCATGTCAGGAAAGTTAAAGGATTACAAAAGTTAATTTATAATATGAAGCAGAGGCATTTTGCCACTCAGACAGTACCCATAAAAGTAGTTTCTGATTCAGACTATGATGACTTAGGTTTGGCCAAATTTTCACTCTAGATCTTACTAAAGGGGTTAAAGAAGTCCTTCTCAGATATGACTGTCTTTGGTGTTGGCACCTCTGAAAAGACAAAGTCAAGCTTGGTATTCTGTGTTGTTAATAAAGACAGGACTGTGAGGTATCTGGATTGAATCTCGCATGTCCTGTTGCAGTAGTATATACAAACTAAATCATGTCGTTTCAAACAAAACATTCAAGATTTTTTTTTCTAAAAAAGAAAAGGAAAATGGTTTCATTTCTCCCCCCAAAAAAGGACAAACATCTTCAACAGTAATGCTTTAGAATACAAATTCTTTTAATACAAAATTTGTATTCAGAGACTGTTGTGGTTTAATTTGGCAGCTGGCAACTAAGCACTATACAGCCACTCACTCACCTCTCCCCTTCCCCCCCACAGTGGGATGGGGAGGAGAAATGGACAAAAGGTAAAACTCATGGGTTGAGATAAATACAATTTAATGAGACAACAAAGGGAATAATTATACCAACAATGACAACAACAACAACAACAACAATAATAATAATGAATATGCCAAACAAACTGTACACAATACAATTTTCTTTTCTCACCACCCAATGACGGATTTGGAATCAGTCCCCAAGCAGTGATTGTGGAACCCAGAACTCCCATATGTCATGAATTTCACAGAACTCCCAAAAAACACTGAACTCCAGGAAAAGATCAAATTCCCAGACAAGTGAGGATTTAAACTCACAGAAAAGAGAATAAAAAATAATTCCTCCCCCCGGCCAACCCCCGTTCCTAAACTGAGCATGACATCTATGGTATGGAACATTTCCATTCACCAGCTTGGCTATCTGCCTGGCTGTGCTCCCTCCCAGCTCCTGCACACCTGCTCATTCGTTGAACACGGGAAACGGGAAAAAGCCCTTGATTTCTTAGGAACAACTACAACCATCAGGGTTATCAACATTCTTCTCATACTAAATGCAAAACATAGCAAGTACTGGCGGGAAAATTAACTCTATCAAAGTCAAAACCAGGAGAACAGACATAGGCTCACGACAGTGCGTTGTCTTACTCAATTGGCCTTTAAAGACAGGAGTGAAGATATTTTGTGTCTGGCTTGAGACAGATATTTTAGGGCTTCTATGGAATCAATTTTCCTAATGTGCTTGGGGATTTTTTGCACTTTTCCCCCTTTTTATCAGAAAAAAAGTATTAAGAATCTACTTTAAAAATATTAAAGTAACAAAGTCCTCAAATTGAAGGAAATGACAACAGTGAAGTGATCCATGCAATTATGACATTTTCTGTACTCAACATGGCAATCTCTAATTACATGTTATTATGTCCACAGGACATAATGCCTCTGTGAGGGAACTGAACAAATGGAGACAAATTGCATAATTATAGAATTCTGAATTTCAAATAAATTTTTAAGAACGTGGTCTATGTCTCATCGTCAATATAAGGAAACAATAGAATTAGGGACCAGGCACTTTCAGAAACCTCCCTTGCGGAGAGCATATATATATCACATTTGATCTTTACATGTAATTTTTGCTAAACAAGAGAACATTCTGCAGCTCTTGAGAACAAAATCGGTGTTTACATGAATAACATATTCATAAAAGACTGGATCACCAAAAGAGTAAAAATACATACAAGCAAAATCCAGTCGGATTTTGGTCCTGGGCACAACAGATAAGTAGTGGGGGAGAAGAAAGGAAGAAAGGAAGAAAGGAAGAAAGAAGGAAAGGAAGAAAGGAAGAGAGAAGGAAAGAAAGAAGGAAAGAAGGAAAGAAGGAAAGAAAGAAGGAAAGAAGGAAAGAAAGAAAGAAGGAAAGAAAGAAAGAAAGAAAGAAAGAAAGAAAGAAAGAAAGAAAGAAAGAAAGAAAGAAAGAAAGAAAGAAAGAAAGAAAGAAAGAAAGAAAGAAAGAAAGAAAGA
>Ga0065711_1029017_pt1 | contig 38019 bp, 15 predicted proteins | sample Hoacrofraction12_FD_59098 | JGI IMG/M metagenome (GOLD analysis project Ga0065711, IMG submission 59098) | Hoatzin crop microbial communities from Cojedes, Venezuela - Epithelial fraction 12 v2 (version 2) | ecosystem: Host-associated > Birds > Digestive system > Esophagus > Crop | place...
GTCTGAACATGAGGAAGAACTTCTTCCCTCTGAGGGTGACGGAGCACTGGAACAGGCTGCCCAGGGAGGTTGTGGAGTCTCCTTCTCTGGAGATATTCAAGACCCTCCTGGATGCAGTCCTGTGCAGCCTGCTCTGGGTGACCCTGCTTCAGCAGGGGGGTTCGACCAGGTGATCCCCAGAGGTCTCTTCTAGTCCCTACCGTTCTGTGATTCTGTGATATTCCGGGTAATCTGTAGACTGTCTCTCATGAGCTGCTCATCAAAATGTTCTGATGTGCAAGAACCTCTGCCAGTGAAATCTATGCCTTGCCATTCAATTATTTCATTGTGTTATGATAAATATACTAACTGTTGAAAGATACAGTCAAGTACAGAAAAAAATTCAATATTAGGGCTTAGAAATTGTGATATTGTCATGAGAAATTATAACAGCAGGAAGACTGTATTTCTTGCAGGCAAGATGCAAATTCAGTATTGTGCAGTAGGTCATATCTCTTATTTGGATCATTAACAAACTTAAAAGAAAAAACAGACTCTCAAGTGTGCAAGCTTTTTTTCAGGTAGGAAATAGAAATAGTGTTATTCAAAGCTAAGTACAAGTAGTGGAAAATTGCTTGAGTTTGACTCGATAATATTAAAGAGCATCTGAGAAAAACATTAACCTTTCCAGAGAGTCTTACATTCCTAATTAAATGTTTGTTATAAGGAATGTTTTCTTTCACTTTTTTTTTTTTTGTGGTTTTTCTTTTTCTTTTTTCTCTAATTGTCTTCAAAAAATAGGGGGAAATGTCCCAAATCGTTCTTCATCCTCTTTGATATGCACAGGATACATACCTTTAAACAAGTTTTACCTAAGGTCAGTAGTCCCCTGAGATAGGCTATCGCTTTCCATTGTCTTCAGAGGTCCTATTTTAACATTGAGGTGCTTTGCAAATATATAGCAATATGAAAGATTTCTGAAGCACAGGAAAATAGTTTTAAAACACATTGCATACTCTGAGGTAGCATTACCTACATTAGGGTTAGCATTCTGAGCATGAAAGAGCAGAAAAAGGCTTTGAGCTATATTCAGTAATAGATGTCATCCTGTGCTTTGCCTTCAGTGATAGGAACTAATTAATCTTGCACCTTTTTCTATTGCTCCACCAGGAAATTATTCAATTTTTTGACAAAATATCTTATGAATATGTGCAAAGAAGCTAACTGGTATTCCAATGTTTTGCTATGTTATGCCAAAATTTCTGTTCTGCCACTGTAGTGTTATGATCTTCATGTTGTCTCTGATCACTATCTTGTTACTTAACCAACTACCTCCAGTGTGACCGCAAGCCAACAGTGTATACAAAAACGTGAACTAAGCTGTGGTTCTTCCAGAAAACTGAAATGTATTCCCAGGTATTCTTATAGCCGATCTTAATTCCGTAATACTGAAGTGCTATCAGACTAATCATAGGGATGGTAGTCTGATGATCTTTGAAGACAGCAGAAGGACATTCAGTATACAAATACAATAAATTTTATTTCATATTTTGGAAGGCACTAGGTCTTCCTTCCCCTGTAATCTAATCTTCACAAGAGGCAGAAAATTCACTCCTCTGTAATTAACAGTATAATTAATTATAAGCATTCATTAGGCATCCCCAGTCTAAAAAATGAACAAACCTGATGGTGTTTAGGAGTCTGGACTGGTCTTCAGCAAAAGGTGAACTGACTACAGACAATGAGATGGAATAGGGTAGATGCACTAGCTTGAAGTATTGATAGCTTGTTTATGTCACAGATGGATATTAAAAGCAGATGTATGTAACAAGGGAGACAGAATGTAAAAATGCAAGTTTAGCTAACTGAAACTGCTAGTTTCTTTGCAGTGTGCTTTCAAACCTCATTTGACTCATAGAAATTAACTCCAGCTACATTTCTGTCCTAAGCACAGGAAGACCAGCTATTTGTCAGCAGTAAGAACAGAGTACCAGTTTCCTTGATATATGCAACTTACTGAGGACATATGCAACTTACTGAGGACATATGCATACAAAGTTAGATTTTGGTGGCAAGTCTCTCAAGACCATGAACAACATCATCAAAGAAATTGATGAGACCTGTACTGAATTCACTGCTGTGTTCTGAACCAAGTGGGAAAACAAACACATTTTCTTTTCTGACAATTTGTTGTTACAGAAAACATTAAGGACACATTTCTGTTTAAAATAAAATTCATATAGGCACAGTCATCAGTGTTTATTAGAGAGCATGAGTTATTAAATATGTGCTGCTGTTCTCAAGCTTTAAAACTAGAGCCATGTAGACTCAAACCATATCATCACAAAAGGACACGTTGCTCTGAATCATTTTCTACTATTCTTTTTCTCTTTCTGACTGTGACCTTTTCAGCACTAAAGCCAACTGAACATGCTAAACGCAAAAATATTAAAGGTGAGTCTCCTTGAATATGTGTAGGGAAAACATTTTAAACAAAACCAAGCTACACAATAAACCCTTACCAAGTCAAGTTTTGCCATGGTTGGTCTAATTTTCACTAGTGCCTTTGCTTGCAACTACAGTGTCTGTTTGATCCTAGAAAGTGCATTTAGATTTTAATACTTGTGGTCACTTGCCAACATCAGGTAGCTTCCATATGCATAGTTTTAGTTTTTCTCTCTGTTGATGTCTGTCCTAAGAAAGATCTTGTCAAGAGAGGACTTACTGAGCCCACTCAGACATTGCCCAAGGTAGATTTGACTTGTATCTTTTTGAAAGCTTTGGAAGATAGTAGCCTACTCTGACCATATAAGTGAACCTTTTTTAACAGATCTCTGGGTTATTGTTCCACACATAATGTGATGCCATTGTTGAATAGGAAAGCATTTCAAATAAGGAAAGAGAAAAAAATAGTCTTGCTGGGCTTTTAAAATCTGTCCCTGTGTTTGTAAAGCAACCCTATCTAGCTATTTTAGCTATTTCTTCCTTAATAAAATTAATCTTTTGTTTTAGATTAAGTGACACACCACTAGGTACTGTATGTTACTGATTTCTTTCTTTTTTTCTCTATTTCTAGACCATGGCATGTTTAATAAACTCAGTTTCTCTGGGCATGCTGTACTCCCAGGGCTGGCTTTCCAAACAGGTACAGCATGCCTAAATTTTTGTATTTAGCCATTATTTTTTTTTCATTCTATCCCCAGGAGAGATTGTTGCTTACAAGTGTGCTATGAGAAGTCCCACTGTAGTCATTACTCTGCTAGATGCCATTGCAGAGCTGGAGTTTTATGTATCATACAAGCAAGAAGACATCAAGCCAGAGGTAAAGCCTTGTACTGCTGAAGTCAACAGCAAACTCCAGGGCAGCATCCAGGGTTTGGTTTTGAATGTTTGTGAGCAACACGAGATTTGTATGTCAGGTTCCTTAGCATGGGCTAGCTCTAACAGGTGGAAAATGCTACATCTCTGTGAGGTCAAGTTCCTTTTTTTTATTACAGCAAGTTGCTCTTGTCCTTTTTTATACGAGTCTGTATTGCATATAGTAGTAAATAGAACCATTCCATAATAAGGCTAAATTAAAATTTTACAGTATGAAGAATACATGATATAGAAAGTACAGTGAAATTGTATAAAATATAATAAACAGGCCCTCGGTGAATAAATAGAAATCACATCTGAACTAAACTACCCTTGGCAAAATCAATTATAAAAGTATCTGGAAAGAAAAATACACTCTATTAATTTTGCATTTTTAGGATTACGTTTTATGCATTTATTAAAATATCTTTTAGACTAAGTAACATTTTAAAGACCAAAAGAAGAAGTTAATATTTTATTCAAACCAGTTGTGTCTAACATCCAAAGTTTATTATATGTGCTATGGGTAAGTGATTTAAAATTCATCAAGCTGCTCTGGTTTGTATAAGAAAGCCATTTTGCTTTATACAGAGAAACTTACTCTGAAAAGTAAAACTAAGCATTTTGTCAGAAAAATACCTTAAAACTGATATATCATTTGTATTAACAGGTATGGGTTTCTTTTATATTTCCTTTTATATTTTCTTCAAATGCAGTTAAGCTGTGGATATTTGCCAGAATTTCACTGAGAGCCACCTTCTCTACTTACCTGAAGCTAAAGAGATTTGGCTGGAAATCTGTTTCAGGGTTGCCAAGCCTTTACCGGGAGATTTACCTCTGAAGCTTTTCCTTCATTGTGCTTTAAAGAGTTTACTAAGACCTACAATTTATTTTTGCTATGTAGTTAGTAACAATCATTAATATTTCTTCACAAAGAGCACCATTGTGAGAGCCTGGAAGGTGTAAAGCAGAAGTAAAGAAAACACCCTTTGAAATATTCGGAATAAAGACTTGATAAACCACAACAAGGAAGCGATACAGAACCTTTGGTCCTGTACCTATATATCAGCCAAAATATTTCTTTCTACTTCACACACTGGAAGTCAAATGAGTATTTTGCATCATTTTCTAATTTCTTTTACAAGGCGGTGGAGTCACTGAGAACCTGTTATGCCACACAGTATTTAGACTCTTGTACAGCTATACTACAGTCAGATGCCAATTGTTTCCTTCTAACTGTCAGGTACAGCAGGGAACGATGTTTAAACCCTGAATGGAAAAACTGGATCGAAAGATAAGGATTATGATGAGACTGGGCTTTTTGGGAAATAGGAATTAAGGTCAAGCAAAAAGATTAATCTAAAGCCAAGACTGATCTTTTTAAAGTTCTTTTGGCTTATCAGTAGGTTTTATCCAGAAAGAGGATGTGTGCAACAACTAAACATTTAGAGGAGAGTAATGTGTCAATGCCCAAGAGACTGTTCATGCCACTTCTCTTTAGCAGGTGTTCAGCTGTTTCACATCTGATGCTGAAAATACAGAAGTTGGAGCTAATTTAGGCTCTGCATAGTTATCTCAAATCACCTAAATACTGTATTTAACTGAGACTATGGAGTGAGAATTCCTTCCCAAGCCCTTTTCCACTCTATTTCCCCCTCCTCACAACATCTACTCCTCCATTCCCCTGCTCCCTCAAGTCTCCATCATGACATGCCATAATGTCTCAATACTGGTGTAGAGTAACACAGGGCTGGTGGACATAGGTTTTAACCTGCATAAATGATCTTTATTCCCATTAGGAATGCTTTTATAGGATTCACTGTTATTTTGTGTGGTGCACTACTGAATTTGATATATGTGAGGAACAAAAGAGGAGCTGACCGTCTCACAGGCTTGCTTTTGCAATACTTTAAACATCCCTGAACTTCTTAAGAGTCACTCATTCCTAAATGACTTGGAATTTTACAGTCCTTGTAAGATATTTTTTCAAGGTTTCCATTCATAACTGTCTTCTACAATATAAATGTGCACACATGCACATGTACTTTGTATGTGTATTATGTTGTTTATATATACAGTTTATACATTCTTTACATAGAGAGAAGGTAGGTGAAAATTGAAGTTTAGGAGGGAGAAGGCACAGAATTTTCATTTATGATTTCATGGAAAATGTGTGTGAAGAAAAATATGGCTTGAAAGGAATACAAGCAAAGAACCAGCAATGAGCAGGGTTCTGTGGAATGGGCACATCTATGGACAAGGGAGACATGAAAAAAATCTTATATGCTCTGTATAAATGAAAAAGAATGGTGTCATTTTGTAATATGTCTTTTGTTTAAATCTGCATTAGCTAGTCATAGCTGACTGAAAGTTTTCCCTCCAGCAGCAACTAAAATTAATATCAAGACTAATAACTCATATCCACCACGCAAAAATCAAGACTGACCATTTTCATGCAAAACATCTCCTGCTTTGCAAAGACAAATCAAAACTAAAGTTTGGCTATCTCTGTTTCTGACCTTTGTCTTTTTCAGCAAAAAGCAACGTTTATATCAACAAAAAGCTTCAGGAATTTTCTTTTTTTCGTGCATTGTTTCAGATTTTCTTAGAGGTTTTGCTCTATTTAAAAGTATATTGGCTGTAAGAGTTTTGCGTGCCTGAAAATCAAAGATTGTGTTTATGGTACATAGGTTTGTAAGCCCCATGCCAGTCTAAATAGAGAAATAGCATAAAGTCAGGCAAAGACTGAGAAAGGCAATAACACATGAGGAATAAGCAGCTGCTTTAGTACCTTACCTTCCCACTGCTCACCAGATGAAATCTCTTTGACATTAATAACTGCTGCTGGTTTTGTTCTCTGATGGTTTTGTGTTATAACCCAACATCTATCTACATGTCATTGCAGACCTAGGATGTGTCTTTGTTTTTGCTAAGAAAGCTCTCAGTTTTTATGCCTTGATTAAACAGTACTTCCAGACACCTAAAAGGTCACGAGTTGGGTTTTTAGGATTAAATAGGCAACCCAAGGCCACCTTAGCATGTGTGCTACTAACATTCAGCTGAGGCTGGTTGGGTGTTGCCTGCCCCACTCACATGCATGCTTCTTATGCAATCCAGATAAGGACAAGTTCATGTCTACCTCATACCTGAACATGAGGTCAGGAAGTAGCCAGGTGCTCTCAGCTTCTGCAACTTCACCGTAGTCTTTGTGGTGCCACATCTCAGATCTGCTGAGGTTCACATCAGAATTTAAACTATGTTGCCATTTTACATTCTGAGCAGAGAACTGACTGCATTGTAGACTTATGGCAAGTGCTATCTCAGCTGCAAATGTAAGCTTTACATACAGTTTGTTTCTGCCATTTAAAGAATTTATAGCAAAGCTGTTTTTAAATTAATGCTCCAGTTCCCAGTAATGCAACAATTTCTTCAGTAAAGAAATAGTGTACATTTTTGAATAGGAAACTCTTAGTATGGATTTTGATTAATTTCAAAGGACTTTTTCAGTCTCCCCTTCATTTTTTTTTAATGTTGCACCTGGTCAAATGAAAGTGCTTTTATCAAAATGACACAGTACATTACATTTTTACTATGTTAGATTCTGCATTATCTTAATCAACATTTCAAAAACAAGTATTGTTTCAGAAGAAAGACTTTGAATGTAATCATCCTGTTTGTTCCTGTTTTATTTATAAATAACAATACACAGATATTTTTTCTTCAGAATGTTGTCGTTTCAATGAAAATGTTCTTTCCAACTGAAAAAAAAGAATCTCACTTTGGGACATTTTTGAGCATTGATCCACAGGGAATGACTTGCTCAGCCTTTTTCCTTTATACCCTGCTCTGGTTCTATAATAGCTTAGTGGTTTAAAAGATCAATGTAGGTGCAGAACTCACACATACTCCCACAAGGCAATTTTGTCACACTATCTTAAAGTATTTTTGGGGACTGGGGTGGGGGAATATATACACAGGATACAGACTGAGCCTTTAAAAAAAAAACACAAAAAACAAGACACACAAAAAAACCAACAAACCAAATTTGTCTCCAGACACCCTCAAGCCACTAAGTAAAAAAAATTTATATTTTTTTTTAAAAGGAGACTTACTTCAAACTTCCAGGAGGTTTAAGAAATATCTATTTCTGCATTTACAGTGATAAAGCTTTGAATCTTTCTCCCTACTCCCCCCAGAGAGACTGCAAGGCTTGCTTCCGCTTGCTATGCCAGGTATGAGCCTAGGGAGATGGTTACTGGTACACTCCCCGTAACGAAGGTTTCAGACTACAGAACAACACCTAACTACAAAGGAGCAAAGGGTTCCCATGTGATATAAAATTTCCACATCTGGTGTCATTGTTTTTAGCAATGGGAAAGCACGGAGTGGGAGTGAGCAACACTATTCCTTTCCATCTGGTGAAGCCACTCCCCAGAGCCCACAGTGGGAGCAGGACTGGCTCCTCAGAAACACGCGGCCTTGTGTCTGGGGGCGTCCCAAATTAGTTCTGTAATTTACTGTCACTTAATAAGACAGACCAAGAAACTTGTGCCAGTAGGGATGGAAAAATCCCAGCCTCCAGCTGGGGTGGGGGTTCTCGGAGTTCGCCCAGCTCTCAAGCAGGTACAAAAGGCACCCACAGCTGAAGCCAGGGGACACAGAAAGGAGACCTTCAGCATCCGATGAATTACACACCAGTGCGAGGCCCCAGGAGCAGCAGATCTGCTCTCACTTTGAAAGATAAATCAAAGCTTTAATCGGGCCTGTCAGTAAAGCAGGTGTTTTGACTGCCTTTATGGTTCATTTTTAAGCAAAAGGGTTGTGAGGATACAGAAATCATGGGGGATTGAAAATAAATGGCACTGACAGCACTGATCCCACCAGGCGAGGGGGCCAAAATCGGTCTGTCTTTTCATATTATGAACTATACCTAACGGCAGGCTCTTTAAACCCCGCTTACATAATGCCCTGCCTGTGCGCCAAGGACTTTCCTTTCTCTTGCTTTCCTCTGTTCCTCCCCCGCTTCTTTTCATTTTTTTTATTTGATATGCCAGGGGCCCTGTTCTATTCTCTGGTGATGAACTGCCCCAGCAGCCACAGCAGGTTCAGAATGTTAAAGAGCCGCAGCTCACCCGAGCCGACAAAAAGACCCCGTTTTAAAGGGCTTAAAGGACACTGTAGACGCTACCCACAGCCCTGTTTTAGGATAATGTCTCTTTCATCTTGGTTTTCATCGTTCAGCAACAGCCACAAATAAAACGTCATAAAAATGTGTCAATCCAAATTTTCTACCATGGTCTGGGGTGAGGAGGGGGCATCTTCAGGACAGAGGCTTTAGTGGCAGTGCCACGGGGTCCGTGCTGCCCAGGCTCGTCTCTCCCTTGCAGAGCTTCTTTTGTGTGCAGAGAGCGGGCACCCACAGCTACGCGGATTTATGCTTTAGTACCGAGACTTAACTTTGCTTAATTGCTGAGTCTCAATATTAATGGCGGGCATAAGTTCTGAAGTTATTTAAATAGAATATTTGAACACACTGAAGTTGAATCGTTGTAGAAACCTGTAATATTTAAATGGCTGTTGAGGAATGTTCTAATGTAGCACACTTTTCCAGCATGAAAAAAATGAGAGCCTTTTTCTTTGGTTCTGCCATAACTCAATACTTTTTGCAGTGTATTCTGTAACATAATGTGAAATATTACTGCAGGGCATTGCTAGTAAATTTCATTTATCATTTACAAGCCATAAAGCAGGCAAGAAAAATAAAAAAAAAGCGAGTGCTTCCCCTCCTGTAGTTTCACACACAGAGTTACTCATGTCTAATGCCTCACCACTCACAAATGACAGTTTTTCACCAGCTTTCCTAAGGAATTGATTCTTCTCTCTTTCCATATACCACATAAATTAAAAAATAGATTTAAAAAAGCAACACTCAGCTGGTATATCCTTAGGACAGAATGCCTGAGGACAATTTTTTAAAAACTTCTCATGGATTACATGTAAATTAAGGCATTCATTATGTTTGATTGTGATCATTCATACTACCATATCTAGACAGAAAACTTTGCATCTTTGTAAAAAAGAGAAAAAAGAATGCATTTTATGACTTTGTTGCATAGGAAATGATATCACTATCACTTTTTTCAAGGTGGGTTGATGCCTTCAATCTCTATAAATGTTTCTGCATCTTTATCTTTTTGACCCACTAAACTACTTCGTGAATGCCAAAGGAAATTTAACTAATATATAGAAGTCACCATAATTTCACCAGAAAAAAATATTTGTGGTCTTCTTGCAATCAGTTTAGACTCTAATTTTCCAAACACATATTTTTATCTTTACCCATATAATCATTGTATTTAAAATAGCAAGATTATCATTCTTATAAAATACATATTCTCTACTCAAGGCATAAGTATTCCACATTAGCACTGCCACTCATGTTGCCTTTCTACCAAACTTAATTTCAGTACAATTTCTCACGTCAATAAAGTTATTCCATGCCAATAAAATTCCTTACATGCTGTCAGTAGTGAGCCTTGAAAGATCAATTTTCTCAAATATTTCAGGGCCACAGTTTATGCAAGCTTTGAAAATGAACTGCTTCCAATAATTTGCTTGAAGAAAGGCGATACAAGTCACTAATCATGGCAAATAGATTTAGATACTGCGGACATTAGCTGAAAATTCATCAACTTTTCTCTTTGGAAGAGTTGCTATGCTCAATAATATTTTGGATCTTAAGGCAATTCCAACATTTTGATTAACAGTTTCTTCAGAAAAAAGCTCAATGAAATTTAGCAAGAATTAGAAGTCTAATTAGAATTTTCCAAGTCCCTGTTCCTGATCACCTGTTTAACATTCTTGCTGTGAGTCCACTAGCTTTTAGTCTAGGCAGAATACAATAAACAGTAATTAATAAAGAATGCAATAATATTTATTTGCATTCATCTTCCACAGAGTTGCAGTGATTTTTTCTAATGAAGCGCATTACTGGGTTCTGGTTTATAGACCAACCTACAATGGGTTGCATCGTCCCGAGTCATCCTTTTTTGGCATAAGAAAATCTTTAAACAACTAAACATTTTGATATGCACAGTTAGCAAATGCCTTAGTTATGAACCACACACACATTACTTGTGGGAATAGAATAAAACATTCCCATTTTTTAATTTCAGATCAATTGTTTCTAATTACTCTGCCGTAGACAAAACTCAGATTTCTGCTTTCCGTTAAAACTTTATCTTACTCATGAGTAATTTTGATATTAACACATTCTCATCTACTTCATATCAAAATATCAAATCTTTCCATTATTTGTTGTCTCCAACAATTTCAGATAAGACCTAACAAGCAGGGTTGAAGTCTGACTCACATTTACCAAAATGCCAACACGCAGACATGAATTGGGGTGAATTGAAGGTGAATATATTCTAAAATTGTTAATCAGCTGGGCAATATTTCAGTATAAATCTTCAAAGCTCAGTCCTGAAGATTTCTGTAAATTTGCAGAGGTGGGTTGCAATCCTCATCATTCCTGGCTAGAGCTGTCTTTTGTCCTCACTACCTTCAGCCCAAATACAATCTGTTTCCACCTGTTTCCTACCAAGTGGCACGATGTGGCAAGAGTTTATTTTTGTCACATGTTTGTATCAATCCTTTCACAGTCGCATTTCAGCCCACAGTGGGACATCTAGACACTGCTGAAATAATATGAAAAATGACAAACAATTATGCCTTCAGGCTAAGGGTTTAGGCCCCAGATCATCTCAGGATCACTAAAACCAGCAAATACTGAACAGCTTATCCAACACCAGATAAACCACAAAAAGAAAAGTGTCAGACAGAGAGAGGAGGAGGAGAGGGGTTGAAAAAATTTACTTACTGAAGATAGTGTTTGGTTGGTTTTTTTCTTTTTAAGCCTCATAGATCAATTCTAATGTTCATTGCTTTCAGGTTTCTAAATGGATTATAAACGCTGGGTTTGATTTAGGCATATTTAAATGGACAGGCAGCCTACTTTTAAGAGGCTCTGTCTCAACTGATAGGTAGCACATAATGTAGTTGCCATGACCATGCTGGGGCCGTATCTCCCTTCTTTGGATGAAAAACTGATGTGGGTGTACCTGCATGAGTCTGTTTTCTACTTTGTTAAAGAATCAGAAGGATCTAAGCCAGATCTATGGGCAGACAAGTCCAGAAGCTCTGGTCTTGGTTTTCAGTTCAACATTCGTGTCAAACTTGCTGTAGTTAGCACTGATTTGTGAAGATACAGGATGGAGATGGTGATGAGTAGTATATTCTCCCTGGGGCTTCTCAGGCCTTTGGGGCTGCTTTTTTTTCAGTGAGGCCCTCCCTGGTAGCTCAAGATTGTTAAATACCTAGATGTGTTGTAAGGCTGCTTTCCTTCTCTGTCTGAAAATACATGGAAGATTAGCAACAATAATGTAAAATTGACTTTGTGAAGATAAATTAATTATAGTTCACGTTCCTTTAGTGTCATTTCACAGGATCTGTTTACATGCTGATGAATAGGGAATTCTAAGGGCTTTTGTAATTCAAAGCAGTTTTGAAAATGTGAATTTTATTACATACTTTTGTTTCTGAGAATAAACAAACATTGACAAAAATGTACATGTTGGCTACTGAATTATTCTCTCTCACCTTCCATTCTTAGCTCTGTCAGAACACATTCTCAGTAACAGAAACTGATTTGTTGTGTCACTGCCTATGAAAATAAGAATAAAAAAATTTATACTACCCATATTTTTGCCAGTTTGTTTGCCAGTTTCTGCTAATATTGCATTGACTTAAAATATTATCAAATGTGTATGATGGTGGGTATCAGCCCTTCTAGCAGTACAATGCGATTCTTAATAGTCTGCTTCATATCTATATATTTCTCTGCCACATAGTCCATCTTGTTTTCATTTTTTTGCCTTTATCTACTTCTGTGTAATAAACCAGTTGGCAACCTTTTGGGAGAAAAATCAACAGGTATTTAAATCTTTCATGATCTGGCAGTAAATAATTAAATCAACATTTGGTGACTTACAGTTGCATACCCATGAAGTGTTAACTGGAATGAAACCACAATACTTCTTTGGCTGAATTTCTTGTTTAATAGTTTACAGTTCCAATTCATGCTTTACAGACTAAAGAAATTTCTCATTATTTCCCAAATAGCAAAGGAAGATATAAAGTAATAGAAAGAAAAATTGTTAGCCTATAAGCATTTATTTTAATAGCCTTTCACTGTGTGATTGTGACAATATTTATGCCCATCCCCTATTTTCCCAAGACCTCTTCACTCCTGTAACCATTAGGAGGGTCCTAAAGTGGCCCCAACTGGAGCCAGAGTAAAAGTAAGAAAAAATAACCCACAATACCAAATGCATTTTCATAACATTTTGATCTAGATATTCAATAGCTATTTCCATTAGGCTGTTCATATTATTTTTAGTGACAGCTGTATTCTATGGATATAGATTTGGGATTTTTTTATTTGGGTTTTGCTGTGTTTTTTGGGGGGGTTTATGGGGTTGCTGTTTTTTTGTTCATATAGGGCTTTTCTTTTATCCCCAGGAGGTAGAACAGTCTCATTTATCTGATGCAGCTCACTCGAAGTCAGTTTTGATGATATTCTTCCCCTTCTGCTCATCGTTGCTCAAGGGAAAGGCTAGCAGTAGCTACTCATCTCCTGTGGTTAAGAGCTTCCCTGGGCTTCATCGGATTGCGAGCAATATGCTACTTCAGACACCAACAATATAAAACTCTTTTTGGATCTCCCCTAGCTTTACACAGGAACGCACTAGTAGAGCATAAAACCTTGAGTAATGCACTGGGCTGTCCTTTCATTCAAAAGTATCCTAGATCAAAGGCAGGCCTTCCCCAAAACACAGTAATAATCAGTTAATCAGTTTGGCCAGATATTGGCCAGCTGATATAAATCTGCTCAGCTATTATAACTTCAAAGGACACAGCAATTTTGACACCACAAAGATCAGACCCACAATAGGTCATAAACTGGTGACTTTCAGATCTTGCAGACATCGTATGGTAACAATTGCAAAAACATTTGTTGACCAGAGACTCGGAGAAGAATAGACTATCTTTGCTATTAAGACTTCAACACAATTTGGCTTATTTCACCTCCCGCATGTCACATTTCAAGATGCCAGAACAATTCTTTTACCAAAACAAACAAAAAAAGGTTTCATTAATCTTTAAAGCTGATAACTAGTTCACCTCAGTCCTTTCACATGAAGAATTTGCATTTTTAAATATTTTTTACATCTGCTTCTTTGTCTTACTCAAGTGTTCATACTGCATGTTTTTTACAGTAACTGTATTACTCCGACCACTTCAGACTGCATTTTAAAAAGGCACACTAGCAAACACTCTCAGCAAAAAGAGAGGGAGTGTAAGTATAACTGTGCTTTCAAAAAATTAAACAAAACAAAAATCCAGTCAGGTGGCTTCAGAGTAATCTGCCAACATGTTTAAAAAGTATGCAATTAAAAAATAAAAACCACCCCAGATAGACTACTTGAACTAAATTCCACAGGGAGGAAAGCAAAGGAAAAGGGAAAGGGGAGACTTAGGTACTTTTCTGGCAGCTGTAGTTATGCCTGTAGTTGTGAGACTGAAAAAGGCTCACGAAATTACTTGGTCTTGAACTGCTACCCACGTGACCTGGCTTTGGTGGTAGTGGTTACAGGAATTTAACTTCAAAAACAGAATAAAAAAGAGCACAGAGCTGAACAGCAAACAAAGAAAGAGAGAGAGGCAGATCTCATTTAGTTTAAAATTCTGTTATTTTTAGCTGTCAGCTGTTTAAGGCAAGTCAAAGGGACTTTTCCACTTTCATTTGATATAATTTTTATCTTCTGACTACCAGGTCAAAAGAGCTCAAGTGCCATGATTTTTTTATTTGCAAAATTTCCAAATTACTGTCAAGTATCCTCTTTGGCATGTCACCCACTGCACATCAGAAACGACCTTGGGCCCCGTAGGCACACCTCCAGCATGGTAGCGGTACGGCTCCTGAGGAGGACAGCTGAAGCGAAGATTTTGGGGTGTAAGCACAAAGAGAGACTAGCTCTTACAGCAAACCAGATTGTCATCACAGCATTTGGGCGCTTCTCATGCCAATAAATTAAATAAAAGTGCTCCAGGTCACAAAGTAAAGGGATTTCCCATCTCTCTGAGCATCCCCCAAATTTCCCTCCCCTTATTGACCATTTCACATGCAGCTAAGCCTTCTCTGGCTAAAAGTGACGGGGTGGGGCTCCCTCCAGAGTTTATTCATGTCCTTTCCCAATATAGCCAGAGGGGACATGAGCGTGTGACATGAGATGTACTTTCCACTTCTTTCTTTCTCTGCTAGCACTGGGAAATGGCCTACATAACCTAATAAGTATTTTCTGTCTCTAATTTCCATCCTGTTATGTTTTGCAGGACCCGAATGAGCTGCTTACTCAGAGCTCCTTGCCAGTTTCTAGACTAAAAGAAATGTTCTGCTTTTTCACTTAGGTGTCTCATTTCTGCCATTTTTTTTCCATTTTGAAAATAACTGTATCATTCATTTTACCATCATTTGCAGTCCTGCAATTCACATAAGTTCCTGTTTCTTACAGAACTTTTTTGCAAGTCCTGAAATCCTAAACCAAACTGAAAGTCTACATTTAAATTTAAACATGCATCTCTGTTACTCATCAATTCAGTCCCCGATAGCCTCCAGCTAAACAAACACACTCGGTGCTATAAGAAGAGAAAATTACAGTAAAATAGTACAGGAGATACTTCCTTCTCCCTAATGTTCCTTCAGCCTCCAACCAATTTCTTCTCATGATGGTTTCTAAGGCTATTACTCATGATCCTGCTCCATGCTGCTCGTTAGATATCCTCTGTGAAGAGTTGTGCTCTGTTCTCTAGCTGACCAAAATCGTCCTAAGAACTTCCCTCTGACAACCACCTGCTGATACTCCAATCTTTTCTCTTCTACATTACGGAGTCACTTTAAAATCAAACTCAGATGTGGAAGCAGGATGAAGACATGCATTTTCCATTTGTAATGTTTTGGAGACCAGATTTTGTACTCAGTAAACCAGGTACCATTTTCTTTGTTAATGTCCTTCTTAAATTAGATCCAGGACACATCCCCCTTGTCTCTCAGCCTCTGCTTTTCCTGTGATAGATGGCAGACGAGTCTTTTAACATGACAATTTTCAGGATTAAGGAACGAGATAACTTTTTACAAACTGCATCTCATTGGGGAACAGAGAAAAGGAGGGAACTAAAGCCCAGATATATGAAGAGTTGTATTAAGAGCATGCTTATTGTCCAAAATGATTAAGCATTATCACTATCCAACAGAAAATTTAATTATTCTGTCAATAAAGCAGCTAAGAGACAGCCTGCCAGCATTAAACTTTTGTAGCTACCAAGGAGCTGTTTTCTTTAAGATACAGTAGAATCTGCCCTATTTGTCCACTCTGGAGTTCAAATTGCTGGGATATACTGCACTTGGCAAGATTTTCCTGGAAAATGCCAGTTTGACAATATCAAAATACTTTATTAATATGCATGACTTTGAGCAAAAAGTAACTGTGGTTTTCCAAAAAGTCATAAAAGAACATTTGCTGCAGCTACAGTTACCAGTGACGCTGCTTAGCCTGAACTGCCTTTCTGTAAAGTTTGTTGCACCTTTATACAAGAGGTTTGCATCAAGATGACAGAACTAGTTAATCTGCTGGCTGAGACAACTCGTTATTAAAGCACTTCTCACCCTATTTTCAGTATGGTTTGGAGCAGAAGGCTACCTGTTCATACATTAATACCTGCTTTTGGTTTCCAGTTGTTCTTTGAACTTGCCTATGTCTGTATCCATTTTCTTACCTGTAAAAACTGGAATAATTCTTAAAAATTCTCAAGACTGAAGCGAATTTTATTCATTCATTGAAATGAATATTACAAATATTCTTGGTTTATCACCAGTTTAGATGTTATTTTTCCACCTGTTACTTAAAATCACTGAGCCATCTATATAAGCCCTTCTGAAAGGGTAAGAAAGAAATGTGCTTATCTTCCAGTGATAGGATCACTATGACCAAAGAACTTTGTGTATCTTCTGATATGCTTGGCTATGGTTGATTAGAGATGTCTTTTTACAAAACAGCTTTAGTCAGTAGTCTGATTTTCTTGTTTTATTTTAAATCAGAGTGACATACTTCTCCGTGCACTCATATGTTTAAATAGCCACCATATTCCCTAACTAAGTGTCTTTTAAAGTAATTGCATTTGGAAAAAATATATATCCTTTTTTGTAAAGTTATGAAAACATCCATACTAGTTTATCAAAGTATTGATATTCACTTCATGAAAACATCTTTAAACACTTTTGTATTCAGTCATTGTTTGTCCTCAAGACAATTCAATTCGCCTGGGACACAAGTCTTTCTGATTTTATTTTTGGTGTTTAACAGAACTCTACATTGATCTCCTTGAAATGCAATGAAAACAGACAAACAAAAAACCCCAATCCCATATCAAGCAAACACATCGAAAACAGTTTAGAGAATGGTCCTCTTGGTTGAACAGATTGAACATAAGTATTTTGCTGAATTTCATGTTGTATTATAAAATAAATTTGAGTCCTAGCAATATATATCCTAGTTTATTTGCCCAGTAGATTAAACAACCATAAATATTGAGTGATTCAAGTAAGCAGCCAGTGCTGGCTGGAGTGAATAGCATGTTAACAGATACTGGAGCTCCAGGAGACACCAGAAAATTGTGCCAAAGTAAGCTTGCTAAATTAAGCTTACTAAATGCTATTTTTCTAAATATTTAAATTACTTCTTTTACTAATGGCTAAACTGAGAGTTTTCCAATGTGATTAAAATCCTTCATTGGTCACTAACTCATTTACTATAGCTATGGAGAGGAAGGAGCCTTTCCATGGAGTCAGGACCAGACGGCCACCCCCAGCTATGTTGGAATAACACAGGAAAATCAATTCCTATTGTGCTGCAACTGGAATGTCTCTCTCATCAATAATTTATTTTGAAATAAGTATTCTAAATTGTGCGGTAAAAAAGCGAGGAGAATTGTGTTGTCTCCAACAACCTTCACAAAAAATGTTCACAGTTTCATGGACTTGGAGAGATACTTCTGCCTTCTCTCCCTTGTTTCTACTTTCAGGTATCCTTCCTTCAAAGCACACTTTATGGGAAGATACCATTAAACTGCATAACACCACTAAAAATATAACATTGCTGCTAATGTTCCTTAGAATTAATCTATCATATCTTATTTAATGTCACTCGTCTCATACAACGAGTCCCAGGCTCGACATTTAAATAAATTGCCCAAAGACACTCTTCCAACCATATGTAACGTACAGTAAGTAATTCTTCTGTAAGTTGTCTGGGAACATACTGCAGAAGAATTCTCAAGAGAAAAACTAGAGCTGAAATCTTTTCTCATGCACCTTCTATCCGGCTGACATTCCTCTCTCATTCCAGGTTTGCCCCCAGCACATCTGAATGGATGCTACTCTTTTGCACCCATGTTTGTTTGTGTTTGTCTCCTCTTGGTATTTATGAGAGCTGTTTCCGATACCCTCACAGCATCATCTTATTTTTGGCAGAGGTTTCTGTGTGTTCAGGTTCCAAGGGGGATGGAAAGAATGCAAGCTGTCGCCAAATTGAAGGAATCAATTTTCATTTCTGAAGCCAGACAGGCTTTAATTTGTTGCTTATTGACTCCATAGAGAGATAATAATAATGTTGCTGCTGTCAGTGAAAAAGACTATTACCAAGGACAATGCATTCAGTCAAGAAAGATGCCAGATCTCTTCCCCACACCAATCTTCGGTCCCTGAGTTACAAGCTGGGCTCTCTCCAGAAGCACTGTTTGCTACCTGGCCAGCTCAGCCAGAGCCCTGGGGCGTAAAAAGAGTATGAATCTTTTTGGACAGCAGTCCAACAAGCAGGGAGAAAAAGAGAGAGTGCACACAAGCCTTCTCCAGATGCCCACCACTTCAGCGGGTGGAGGAGATGGCAGAGTCGCTCTCAGAGTCCACCAGCCTGAGGAGTCACCGTATGTTTGGCTGCCACCCATGCAACCAAGAGTCCTTGGAACAAGGCACCGAATTCATTCAGACTCCTCTTGCTAGCACTGACGGACATCCAGCCTTTTCAGGACTCAGCCAAGCTTTAAACCGACCATGCTGGAATTCTTGGGCTTGATGAATCAGCTCCTGCATTAACAGTCCACCCAGGTCCTCATCAGCCTCAGCTGAATCGTACCCAGTAAGGCGATGGACACCTGGCAAGATTTACCCATCACAAGCTACTAGATCCAGTGCAGCGCCTGACTCAGAATTTATTCAGAAAGGCATGTCTGCTCGGTACCTTCTCCGAGGTACTTGAATCCTGGAGCACAGTTAGGGCAGAGCACTGTTACCCTCCGAGGACTCTCCAGGTCTTTTCACTGCCCTTTGTTTTTCTTGGAAGTCAGCATAGGAAGTGAAAAAGAGTACGTATTTTCTATTTGCTCAGTTTTACATAAAGATGTTAAAATAATAGTGCCTTTTGGGAGGCTTCCCTGGAGTTTCAAGGAAATAGTATCTATTCTTATTCTTTCAGATGCTAATTAAAGTTTATACTGATGATACATCGTTTGCCATTCTACTGCAGTTTTGTCTTCAATGAAACACTACCATTAAGAACTTACTTTCTGTACTCTTAAGACAGCAGTGTTTCAGAAGTTCTTTTAGTCATGGCAATGATACCAAAGACGGATTGCAAGTAGATGAAATAACTACAAACACTCCAAACCCCGCAAAAATTGTTCGCCATAATATATGACCTTTGGTCTTCTAGTAAAGCTTATGTGCCCACACTGGGTTATGTGCAGCCCAGACAGAGTAGTATCTCCAATACTTATTAATGTGTTTTCACTTTCAATATCTGTTTATATTTATTTTTTTTTAAATGACTAAATTTACTTGCAAACCAGTAATGAATTCCACATACAGATTCTCATTTTATATTTGAATATATACTTCTCAGAAATTCAGCCATTGAAGAACCCCATAGCATGCATAGTCACTCATGTGAACGTGATCTTTATTTCTTTTTTTCAACTGAGTGCGAGTAAAGCCTACGTGAATACAAGTGGCTATGCTTCATACTTGAACTTTTGAAGTTTCATTCTAGTTTAATTGCCAAATAATCACATTGGCTCCATTCTGACACATTTTTAATACATGTTTTCTTTTGCCTAAATCTGTTTTTAAGATTGCAGTTAATGACATGTGCATACCTTTTCCGTAAAGCAGTTTCCCTGTGGTGTGAAGCAATGAGGTAATTTACTCTAACACATGCAAAAATGCAGTGCTACATATGCTGACAAATCTTCCCTGTCGCTCTGCACAGTTAACTTGAACTGCTGCATATTCTCTGTGAGTGTTTTGCTGCAGACTTTTGTAAATGATGTTGAAGAAATCTGTGTTGAGTAATACAGAGCATCAGAATGTACTATTACTGTCCACCCACGCTGGCAGAAAGCCATTGAGTTTTCAGTTGTTTACAAATGTTTTCAATGATAAATCTCTTTGCTATTTCCCATACAAAGTTATGCACTCAAACATATGCAGCATATACTTTGCTCCTCTAAGTGCTACAGTAAGACAACAACCATCAGAGACACATGAATTTTGGTTGCCCTTCAACATACACATCTACACTTGTGGTTTTGTTTCACAGCTTTTTAAGATCATATGGCATGACTGTGATAGCATAACTTGGTTCCTTAAAGCAGTGCAAATGCCGTTCACCTATTCCACCACTGAAACCATAATGCCCAAATTATATGATCTTTCTAAAATATTTTAAAAGTTTAAATTATAAGACTCTCCATAGAGTCAGGTCAGATATAAGCTTCCGCAACAAAAAACAAAAATCCAAACCTGAGGATGTATGAGGATTTGAATATCACCAACTAATAGTTTGAAAAGATGGTAAATAGATCACTTCACAAACATTTTTCTAGTCTGGGTACAAATCAACATGTTCTTTTTAGTTAGGTGACCTAACTAGCTTAAGAATTTAAGAAAGCCAGATGAGTCAAAATAAGCCCAGGTGGTCTCAACCCTGCCAATTTACCAAGATTATGTTTTCATTTTATTTGAGTAAAAAAATGTCCATCATCCTTTGTCAGAGGTGCATTAAGCTTCTGTGGTTGTTTGTCATCATTTTTATAAAAGCCAATCAGGTTACCTGTCAGTTTGCAAATATTGTGAATAATGGGCATTACTTGAAGAAGTACAGGCCTGATTAACAAGAAAATGCGCTTTTTTTTTTAACATATTGCTTTCCTTTTCTTCTTACACAGTACTATATTCATTTGGAAATGGATTTTTTTTCCACACACTCTCACACACAGGCAGTACCATCAGCTCATTAGACCACAAGATTCTTACAATTAGCTTATTCCAGGGCATCAGCAATCAGCCTTTCTTACTACCTTATCCAAGATTAAATAGAAAGAGTCTATCCATAATCCACCTGTACATGTAAAACTGATAACCAGACTCACATGTGCCTCCCTTTCCTTTTCAACCATGTTTTATAGCAATGTGCTTTTAAACATGTAACAACTCTGTTTATGTGTACAGAAAGCAACCATCCTATTTCAAGGCCAGCTGGAGCCTGTGAAAAGGAGATGCAAACGCAAGCCTCTCTCATCTAGACTTTGCTTATTTTCCTTGTCCTAGCTATTTTTTCTGTACATAATAGTAATTGGATAGTGTGAATTCTCCTTCTGAGTTCTAAATATAATCACTGCCGAAGTCTTATCTTTTTAAAAGATAAAGACACTAAGTTATGCCAAGTTGTTACAGCCACAGTACCATATGTGAGAGGCTGTTTAATTTTCCATTCACAACAGCAAGAACACTTCCTTTTAAGGCATGATTCATGGTTTCTACCTAACATTACCATGGTGACCCTAGGACACTGCCTTACCAGCTGGAAACAAATCTTGCCAAGTGGGTAAATATTGCAACTCAAAAATATTATTTGCACTGAATAATTTAGCACCAAAAAAAAAGAAAATCAAAATTATCACTGTCCATATTTCCTGTAAAAACTCTATGGACTTTCAGCACAGAGAGCTCTCCTAGACCACATGGGAGAGCACTGGCTTCCTAGTCCCTTTACTGCCCAATGCAGGATTTATTTTTCTCCCCCGAAATTCATTCAGTGGTTCAGTGAGGTGAAGGGTACTAGTGTTCAAACCAATGAGAGGAGAGACCAAATGATGAAGGAGTTATTTGAATGAAACAAATGGGAGGTAGACCTCCTCTCACACTAATTTTCACAGCGATTTTAGGCTAAATGCACAAAAGAATTTGTGTACCTTTTAACATAGTGGGATCTATAGTACGCACGCGCTTTCTGTGCGACACACGGGAAGAACTTTGCACTTGAAAGGGAATGTCACACCTGAACCAGTCAATAACAAAAGCAGATGATGGCAGTATGTATTAAACCTCCAGTCTACAAGGAAAGATTACCCTCCACAGCCATGTCTGAACCATTTAGGCTGCGTGTTACTGGCAGAGCAGCCCTAAAGCACCGAGTTCAGAGGAGTCTATTGCCCAGACAGGTCCTGGCACCTGCCCTGTGCTGCTTGCTCTCATAGCTGCTTTCAACTGTCAAACTGTAACAGTTGCATGTTCACCAGTGACCAAGAACATAGTTCTGTAGCAACCAATGCCAACCAACGCCCAGGCTACACTATACTCGGGACCCACCTCTGCAGCAGCAAACGTCATCATGAGGAAGGCATTAGTTTTAAGCCAGATCGACTCCTTGAGCAGTTCCACACTATCCTTGTTCAAGCAACAGTGGCAGCAAAGAGGCAGCAAAGAGCACAGGCAGGAGTTCCCCAGGGGCTATTGGAGGGAGGAGATAGGAGGGCAGCGTACTGGACTTGGATTAAAGGCAAAAGTTTTGAAAAAAAAGCTAAAAGTGTTTTTAAAAACAAAACAAACAATCCATCATAATCAATCCTATCTTCAGGGCAAGCATTTATGACAATCCTTCACAAAATACAAGTATATGAAAGTATAGTGGGTACTTTTGTCATTACCAGAGCTACAAGAAACCTCAGCTTCAAATGTCTTTCTCTTCCCAGGAATCTTCAATTTCTTGTCTAAACCACTAGCCTACCATACCATTTCAATTTTTACCATTGAAGCTGCTGTCTTCATTTAACATTTAAAATGTGTATTTTCAGCCACAGAGAGAAAAGAAACAAATGAGAGTTGAGGGGTGGCTACTTCAAAGGTCAAACAATCACTTTTCAGTGCCTGTCACAGCATGCAGCCCTCTTTTTCCTCCTCCTGTATTTTCTCTGGAGTCCAGTCTTGCATGTGTCTTCTAGTAGGCAAACCACTGCAGTGCTGAGGCCCCGAATGAGTCAGGCAATTGCCCCCCATGATTTAGGCACTTGAGCATTGACAGACTTTGGTGTGACCAGACATCGATATTTTCCACATCCAGAGAATTTAGTGTAGTGTTTACATGGGAACATACACAGCCAGTCACCTGTATGTCAAGTGTCATTGTCAATGCTATAAGTCATAGACATAAATCAGCATGTAGACATCCACATTTTGAGATTTAAATCTTAGGATTTAGATGATAACAATTATGCTAGATGAACTTGTGGGCCTTTAAGAGATTTTGTAGCTCTAAACCTTGGTGTTCTTAAAAATATTGTTCTTCACAAATATGTGAAGTCTCACCCGAGTCATGCAGCTTTCTTCTGTGACTTTGTGAACTTCTGAAGCTTACCTGGCATTTGTTGTGTGTGGTCATTAAAAGGATAAAAGTCCTTCCAGGAATATCTAGGTTATGTTTAAAGGGTGCTGTTGATTCATTATGTAGAGCTTTCTTCTCTTGAATCAGTACTAAATCAAAGTCATGCGATGAAACCGAATGCATGGTGATGCTTTAAATGCTTCCTATAAGCTCTAAAACAGTCTGCATGGTCATTTCTCACTGTATTTGCCACAGTGCTATTTGGGCAAGCAGCAGGAGAATGTGTGCCCTGGTCAAATTTCAGCGTAGGTTATTACCCATTTCTGTTGGAATCTCCCTTGAGTTTTCATTAAACAAGGTATTATTTACCAATTGTGTTGTAAATATTTTTTATGGTATGGTTTAAACTGTTCCTGTGTGTCTGTTCAGAGAAAATCTTTTTTCAGTAGTGGGTCAAATGATCCCAGAATACGTTTTCATGGTGGTTTTTTTAAGTGCTCAGTCAGTTATGGTTCTACGGCTCCAAGGATGTAAAGTGCAACAGGGTTGCTAATTATGAATATTTTTTATCAACTGAAGTTACAATATTATCACTTCCTTTTTTTATTTATAGAAACTGTGTTACAGAATATGTTGCAGGACTAGTTTTATGTGCAGACAGAGTCTGACCCTGGGGTACACTTTCAGGCACAATTTCACTCCTTTCTGTAACAGTCTGCATTGTTGAAATGAAATGTATGTATACCATAGTCTCCTAGGGAATCTCAGTTTAGCTACTGTGTTAACCTAATGATAACCAGAGAGATCTCTTTTCCCATTTGTTCTTTAAAGCAACTTGGACTAGCCTCTCTGTGTTGTCCTTCTTGATAAAGTTTAAACATAACATTTTCTTCACAAATTCAGCCTTCTTTTATAGCTTGCAGGCAAACTTTGGCTGCTTATCCTAGTCTAGGTGCCACAATATGGAAAGTTTGTGTTTCGTATATACAGCTGCCAACTGAGGTTTTCAAGTCTTCTAATCTTTGGAAACATTGGACATTGTCTGCATGCTGCATAAAAAAAAAAAGAAGGAAATTAAATTTCCTGGCATTTCCTATTAATTTCAATTTTTCATTAAAAAAAGATAGGAAACCATAAAGGTTAAATATTTTGTGGTAGCTTTTGTTTGCTTTCTATTGCTGTTCTTAAACCAAGTAACTATAAACACAGGGTGTAGAATGCAACAAAGACATTACTGACAGCCACATCCTCCACATCCTTTCAATGTGTTTATCCTAATGGACATGGAATAATAAAGTGTGATGCAGTGGTTACAGAAATACTTTAAACACAAATTAAGTGGTCAAATAACCCACTATTTCTGATCATTATTTCAGTATATTTTTGAGTTTATCCATTTCAGAAGTGACTAAAAAGGAAAACACACATGGAGTCTGGAGAAAAACAGTGGTTGAGCATCCATTAATTAAGTTTCATATTTGTTCAAAAGTCTTACTAATTTCATCTACAGTAGCAATGACAGAACCACCAGCACATAGTAATAACTAGTATTTTGGTAAATAATATTTGCTAATTTTCATGACCTTTTCCATCATTATGATACCAAGGAGGAAATCTTTTTGGCTTCAAGGATAAAACTGTGCCAAACATTTATAGAAGTGCTAGCAACCTAGCATTTTGGACAGCGTAATCATGCTCACGTTTGTGTTTACAACACACCATCAACCCCTAACCCTCTATTGGTTGTCAAAATGTAGCAAACCCAGATTTATTTTTCTAATCTGTGCAATAGCAGTTTTCCTTGTTCTTGACATAGTAGAGAAGGCTGAGAAAAAGAAGGATTCTAAACAGACTAGGATTAAGATAGATTATTCCCTCATTTACTACAATTTACAGATCTTTAGCAAGCTTCCCACTGATAATAAATGCAGCTCAAGTTCCGATGCATTTCAGTAATCTAAGTAAACAGTTTTTCTCCTGGAGACTGATCTTATAACTGGTCACTTTACATTATAAGATTCTTGCAGCAATGTACATACCAAATACTATTACTGTGTGTTGGTACAGAAATCCCCTCTAGGAAAACCTTACGTATTTTATGATATTTGGATGCCCAGTGTTACCAAAGAAATTCATTGCAATTTATTTTTGCTAGAAAGCCCCCTCCGCAAACAACGGCTCTTTAAATCATTGAGACTATCCATGTGACATGGGCCAGTGGGCATAAACTGATTTAAGGATTTTAAATTTAAAACAGGTTGGTAATCCCTAGTGGATGATGTGACTGTGCAAATGGAGCTTATCAGGCTGCCCTGAGAATCTGTAGACAGCACAAACCAGTCTGAGCCTGAAGGTCTAATATTTCCTCTTCTGGAAATGGGAAGAAATATCTATCTGCATTTATTTATGAAGGAGGAATCTGCACCACTTGAAGGGGAGTTTCACTTTCAGCTGCTGGTTTCATAACAGATAGCAGTGTTTCATCCATGTAAATAGACAACTAAGATAATTTCCAATAGCTATTGTTGAACTACCATCTTGCACACTTTTAACATAACTGCCAGTCCCCCTGTACACCTCACATGCCAGGTGTGCCCAGACTGGAATAAAATACGCAGCGACTTCCTAAGCAGCCATGAGTTTTGTCTTGGCAGTTGCTCTGCCTGAGCCTTCCTCTCTTGTTCTGCTCCTGTGCAGAGTCAGGGATGGGGAGGTGCAGCCGGGCACATCAGCCCTGGCCACCCCATACATTGGGGCGGGGGCAGGGGGAATTCAGGGATCCAGTGCAGCTTACAACTATGCATGAAAAATTAGGGCAAGAGAGGGTTTGAGTAATGTGTTTACCAGACCCAGCTGAAGTGGTAGAAGCTGGGAATGTCAGTCAAAGACAATGTTGTTAGGACACTAAGAACTTTGTAAACACAAGAGTGCAGGCACGGGCTGTGCAGGATTAGTACATGGGTAAGACCTACTTAAGGGAAGAGCAGAGTCACAGAGTTGAGAGGGAAGGAGAATGAGGTGGGGATAAGGGAACTTGGAGGGTAGGACCAAAACGGGATACTGATGAAGAGGGAAACAGAATGAGGGGGCTGAGTTGAGAAAGAAACAACTTAGCTAAGGAGGAAGCCACATCCTTGTGACCTTCAGGACTTAGTAGGATTGTTACAGCACCTAGACAGGTTTCAGAGTCAACCTGACCTTGCTGATAAAGAGGCAAGACTTGGGATGAGCATGGGGCGTGATATACTGTTAGGGAGCATGAAGAGCAGGACTGCTCCAAGGAGGGGAGCTAGGGACAGGCCAGGAGCCGAGACCAGTCCCATCACAGGTAGTATACACACTGACAAGGTGCCATCCTACACTACCTGAATGCAGCAGGTTGAGCCAGGTGCTGGTAATGCGGTCCATCGACAGCACCCAACATGGTGTGATGATAAACCAGGATGAGGTTCTATCCAAGGATTCCTGTCAGCAGCAGCTGGGAATGGGGTTGAAGGCACCAGTAGAAAGTAAATCCCAGGCCCATCCAGGAAGCAGTGGTAGGGACCAACACTCATATAGCAGCTGAATGCCCCAGGCTGAGTTTAAATGAATTCCTGAGCTCTTGGGGTGTGGGAGAGTGGGATCCAGGTGAGGCTGGTTGGGGGCTGTTAAGGCCTATTGGTGGGAAGGAAGGGCAAAAACAGGGAAGAGATTTTAAAATATTTAATAAATGAGATGTTATGCCTTCTTCCTTTCAGTAGCAGATGTTAGCTCAGTGAAACTGAGGTCTTATTGGCATTCAAAGGTGCCATAAGTACTCTCCAAAACACAAATAGAGCCTCCACCGTTAAAGGATGTTCTTGTACCAATGCTGATAGGCCAGTTCCCTTAAATGTGTAAGTCATATTGACAAAATGATGTTTTGAAAGTTTCATCTGCCAATATGGATACTTGGTTAGAAAACTGATGTCCTGGTATATCTAACCAGCAAAGCTATACTTATGAACTCCTCAAGTGTAAACAAGTTGAGAATCTCTCCGTTATTCAGGTGTCAACAAATCTGTACATGTCTACAAATGTCACATCGACAGCACCATGAAACCAATAATGAGACTGAAGTTTCCGTACACACAGACCAAACTAAAGCTTAGGCACACAACAAAGTTCTGGATTTTTAGGTAACACTAAACAGGATTTTTCTGTATCTACCATTACAAAATATTCTATACAGTACTTTACAAGTACAGTTCTCCAAAATAAAGCTGTGTGTTAGTTCATATGCCCAGGTTTTCTTGGATTATTTCAACAGTCTTTCATGCTTCTGGTAAAAAATATACCCTATAAAAAATACGCATCTGCAGCTCTGAATGAAAGCCCAAAATATGAGTTTTTCTGGCCATCTCTTAATAACTTAACACTCTCCTGAAATGAGCATCAGGAGTCCAGAACTCACCCATGTTTCTCACCTGTAAAATCAGTTTGTGTGCTATTACAAAAATCTGCCTGTGTATAACAGGCTAACCAAAAATATTTTTGAAAATAAGGAACTAAAGGGACCACATTGACTTTTATCTGAAAAATATTAGTCATGTCACCCATCCAGTGGTGATGGCACCACAGTATAAATTACTGTTTTCATTGAGCTAGCTTCAGTACAGTGAGAAGCTCCACCATGGAAGGATGGGATTCAGTGGGAGTCAATCTACCTGCAGGAGAGCTCCTTTCTAGGATGTTCAAGTATTTCTGTACTCCTTTGCAAATACAAGGCACACTTAGAATGGAGGCAAAATATAGCTATAATCAGCTGCTTTCCTAGGAGATGAAAAATTCCTTTTATTTTGGCGCCATTTGCAAGGATAAAGCAGTCAATTGCAATTTTTTATTTACATAAATTGAGAATCCAGCTTGAAGTCAGAAAAGCTGATTTTTTTGCTGTCTTTTAAGCATATACCACTCACTTCAACTGGCTTTGCAGCATAACAATGGCAGGAGAAAAGTACCTTATTTTGCGGAGATAACATTGAAAGTCCCACCACTGAATTCCATGATTTGTTTGCTAGGGAAAACACTTAACTTATAAAAGAGAATAAGACCCCAGCCTGCAATAATTCATTAATTAAATGTGAAAAATGACTCTATAGACCAAAAATATGCAAAATAAAAAGGACATTTTATGTTTTCACAGGAATTGACAACTCTGTTATAAAAAGAATGAAACATTGCAACAAGGTGTTGGATCATTTATTGAAATTAATGTTTGCAAAACTTTTCAGTGGTTTGAATTCGGATTTGTAACATCTGAGACTTCAAAAAAAAAAAAGGGAAAGCAATATCCCTCTGATTTTTAACATGTCTGTGGCAAGAATGCTGGAAGTTTGACAAGGGTGGTACCATCTATATACATTTAGGAAAACATGCTTGCTGTGGGTGTACAAAAATAAAATTTATTTGTTAAATTACACATAAATATAAGGTACAAATGTATTTTTAAAATACAGATAATCACACTTGCATTGTGTACATATGAAAATACAGTATTTTAATATTCAACATACACAGACACATTTACGATAAATGCAACTAGTTGGCAATGCCAGTTCTTCTCAGTCTGCTTTTTGTTCTTTATGTTTTTCCCCTTCTAGTTTTCCACAAATATGGAAAAATAGGCTTTTGAAACAATTAGTTCTGCCGGACATCTTGCAGCAGCTTGTTAATTTCTGCCACCAGCTCACTGGCATCCATGAGTTCGTGTTTACCATCACTGAGGTGGTTGAGCACGTTGTCAAAATCATCCTCTTCATAATTCTCTGGGATCTCCTCCATGGCTGGCAGCCATTTAGAGGAAGGCTGCACGCCTGAGTGAGTCCCCAGAGTGGGCCCGTTGTTGGCAGGATTTTGGAAATGTGTGCTGGCTGCCCAGGCTGCCACCCCCTGTGGATAGTTTACAGTCTTGGCCGGCAAATGTCCCTTCCTGCGCTCCAACGAGTTGGAGCGATCCATCTCATTGCACTCTGTGTAGGCATCCAGCGAGGGAGGCAGCAGGCGCTGGAAGACGCTGCTCATTTCAGAGAGGAGAGAGGAAGTACAGGTATCCCCCGACTCCTCCTCGCTCTGGCAGTCTTTACCGAACGTTGAAAAGCTCTTCTTTTTCTCACTGGCATCAGCAGGCTGTGGATCTTCCTCGAGGCCTGGCTGCTGCTGCTGCTGCAGCTGCTGCTGGGGCGACTGGAACTCCTCTCCAGGGATGAACATATTACTTCTGTAATCGGAGGAAGGAGAGGGCAACGGCGGCATCCAGCACTGGTCGGAGTGCCCCAGAACCCTGCACTCCTCCGTGCACAGCCGCATCGCTGCAAGAGAGAAAAGAGGAGAGTGAGCATCCCTCTTCTGTTGCAGATATCACTTATACTCGCAGGGAGCAACACTGAACTTCTCCAAAGATGTTCAAATTTAGTCTTTGGGTTCATTTTGTGTGTGCAGGAAGGTGACAAATGCAAATGGTCTCGATCAAAATGTACTTCCATGTCCAAATGGTCTCAAAAAATGAGAACCATAAATGCAAAACATGTAAGACAATAATGAGACCTTTTAACTAGGGCTGAAGTTAAATGTGTAAATCACAGGTGGAAAACAAGCACTTGTGACTTCAAGCCATTCGCTCCCTTTGAACAGTGCTGTTAAAATGAAGGCGTTTCTACCTCCAAGCATTTACTTAAGTTTTAGTGAAGTCTTCCACATGCAATTAGAGAAGCACATCAGAGTAATTAAGTGGGAATAAATGGACGGAGGAAATAAAGAAGAAAGAACAGTAACATGCAGAGGGATCTCCCTCTTCATTAACGCACCTCCTTCTGATCTGACAGTGAGGTGTATGTTGAATATGAGGTGATCCACTGCCATATTACCTTTTTAACTGAACCAGTTAAATTTTGATCCAGTATCAGAATACCTAGGGTTTAATTCATGCCCCGTGTGGCTCTGGTGTTTGTACTGGAGATACTCTGAGGTGCATTTGCAGCTCTCTAGAGCAGGTTACTGGACCATGCTGGCTTAGGTGTTGGCACAAGGGGGGCTCTAACCCACAACATGGGCATCCAGGGCCAGCCAGAAGGGCTGAAGAGCAGAAGACAGCAGAGCCGCTCTTTCAGCTGCTTGGCTTCAGTGGTGCCTCTCAGGGAGCAGCAATATGATGGGGCAAGTGACTGAACCCCTGGGATCTACACTGGTCTGAACTGGTGTGTGGATGGGCACTGCAAGTGTCCTCCGCAAACACCTGAAGGGGTCTGGGAATGGTCCCTGGAAGTGGAGACAGGCAAAGCCCTATTTGACAGACCTGCAAGGAGAGATGTGCCAGGAGAGAGGCCAACTTTTCCTCTCCAAAGGGAGCAGACTCTGTAGGACATGAAGCCTCGGCTCAGGCTGGTCACTGCCTGGGTGCCTGGCAGGCCTGCTGGAAAAAACCTAGGTGCTGCAGGGGTCACTAACTTGAATTTGAATCACATACTTCAAAAGAAAGTTTTCAGAAATGCCAGACTCTTTCCGTTATGTGTATTTTGACCGCAAGAAGCCTTTACCCTAATTCTCTACCAATTAATGGTTAGATTAACCCATGCAGAGTAGTTTATTTTTCTTTCTCTCTTTATATATTGAATACATAAGAAATGTTTGCAGTCATGCCCTGTAAGTTTTCATTGCTTTCTCATCAAATTTCCCATCTGGCTTTGGATCCACTCAGTTTATCAAAAAATCTTTTTGCAATGGTGTAAGCAGAGCTGAACAGAGTATTTCAGCTTAGGACGTACCAGTGATTGATAAAGTTCTGCTCTCATATTGTCAGCGTTATTTATCTCTGCGCTTTACACAGCCATCATATTGCGTGCTTTCCTAATGCCCTTTCCATTCCTCTGAGTATAAACTTTCTCTGTGTCTTCCATGTGAGAGTATGAATTTCTTCAAGAATACAGATTCAGGCTGCAGGCTGGATATTGCACAAGCTATTGCAAATGGCCTGCTGATCAGTAAGCTTCAAACAGAAAAAGCAACCTAGAAAAAGTCAGTGGCTGAAGTTTTGATACCAGTGACTGAAATGCCTTTAAGTGCTTTGTTCCCATGTATGAAAAGCACATGTGTGCTGTTTTACAGAAAACACCTGAGAGGCAGAAAAGAGAAAAGATATCTCAGTGATCCATGGAGCCTGGACCAGCTCTCAACTCATCCCAGAAGGTAGGGATTACTCTTCTAATTAAGAAGACTCCTGTAAATTAATGGGAGACTTTCAATGGTCTAGCATTTCACCAGTAGTGAGAGTTGCCTTATTGTGAGTTTTGTTACTGATGTTATCAGGATTGGTTTGGGTATAAAATAATAAATGCTGACATTCCTAAACATAAGATTGAAAGATACTCTGAGGCAACTGAACAGTGTCACAGCCTGTCCTTAAATCAGCAATAAATGAAAAAAAGCACAGATGTACAACAGCATTTTTTTTTCTTTTTTTACCAGAACCTAAATCTTATTACTGAGGATTTAAAAAGTGAGAGAGAAAGAAGCAAGTCTTTCAAGGACAATGATTGAACTTTCTGCTCATGTCATTTTTGAAGTTTTGGGGGACTGGCTCTGTTCCTTTCCAGTTCCACCTTAAAGCTACAAACTGAAAGGACTTTCTCACAGCGTTTTGCCTGTGTCCAGACAGACACTGCAGAAACTTTTCAAAATGGAGAACAGGAAATCTCCAGGAAGTTTTCTTTTCCTTTTTCTTTCTTTTCTTATTTGGATTGCAGATCAATTACTTATCTGACGGATTAAGAACAGTCATAGCAGCAAATGGACATCTGGGCAAGATTAAATGCCCATCTTGATAGCCCAACCTAGTTCCGTCTCCACTCAGCAGGAGCTTTCCTTACTTTGCATGCGATTAGCTGGGCACTTTTGGAAATCCTACACTTTGGCTTCCTGCTCAGAGACCGAATTGCAAGGGCTGAAAATGAGCCATAGGCATTTCAGCCAGCCAAGGGGGTAACTGCTCCCGCCCGCTGGCAGCCCCAGCTGCCCACTGGGAAGGGGACAGCTCTTCCGTGGCAGCAGCGGGGCTGGATGCCAGTGCAAACACCATTGTGCTTGAAGTTCCCCTGGCAACTGAGAGCTCCAGCAGATCCCTCCCTGCCACCTTGCTAACCATAGGAGAGAACGAGACGTGCCTCATGCTAGTTGGCAGAGGAAGAAGTAGTAGCAGCTGGAGAAGATGAGAATAAAAATATACTAGGACTCCAGATTTAAGTTAAGGATTCTAAAAAAATAGTAACTTTTCAAGGCCTCTGGATTTGAAACATTGGGTACAAAAGTCTAGGTTGAGGAGACAGCTGAATGCCTGGGTAGGTGATAAATGACCTGTACTGGAGCAAAATATACGAAGAAAATTTTGAAGTTGAAATGTATAAGAAGAACAAATTAAACTTCTGGGGTTTAGTCTTGCCTAGCGTAACAGCACATTTCTCAGGGTAAAACACACGGAGGTGAGGTACAATCCCGTCACTGATGTTTTCTGTGGCAGCAGAGGGAAGGAGCTTCAGCGCTGCAGCTCCTCCCCTCCAGCCCTGGGTAATATGTGGGGGTCAGTGTGGGAGGGAATACATGCTGCACCGCCCCACAAAGTAATGTGCCCCCGTGTATAAAATGACCTTACTAAAGTTTTTAAGTTTACACTCTTGGTTCCGTGAACCATACTGAAATTATCCAGCCCTGTCTGTTATACAGAGAAAGCTAAATATGATCTGAAATAAGTACAAGATCTAGGGTACAACCAGTGGCTGTACAATTATTGAAGTAATTAAAAAATTCTTGTATCTGTACTTAGTGTGATTTCCCACAGTGTCTTTTATTCAACTTATAACTGGGCACAAATTTAAAAGTGGTACTTCATACACAAGAATATGTATGTGTGTGTTTGTCTCACTTTCACTAACTGTTTTCTAGCTTTTTTCTTTTCTACCCTCTGTCCCTGAATTGTACTTCTTAAGCTCTTTCTTTGAGAAATTAGGTCTGCAAGATTTAAAATCTGGGACATATTTAGATCCTTCCCTTCCCACTCAAGTTCATTTTTCAGTGGGACAAAATAAACTTCTCTTTCTTGTCCATCCATATTTCTAGACCACTTTCACAATCCATTTCTGAACGGTAGAAGTTTGTATCATACGGATCAAACCCACTGTGGAAAATGTATCTCCCAAATTATTGTTCACTGTATTTTTAACAAACCACAACTGCCTGGCTTTGCAAAACCATCCACACAGTCACTAAAAGTCCAAGGACATGGAGCAGATCATGCTTTGGGGGGAAATCTGGAGCCAGCTCATGAAGTGAATAATAGAAAAAAGTAGGCATTGCTCTGAGCAGACTTTCAGTCGTGTCTGAGGTTTCATTTTACGAGATATGTGAAAGCTTCAGCTCAGTATTTATCGTGAAGCAGAGTTAGAAGGAAGGAAACACAGGGCTTGAAAGCTAAAGAATTTTTGGTTTCTCAGTAGTAGCTTTATCAAAGTGACAGCCAGGCAGCACTGTAAATAAACTGTTCAGCTTCCATTGTGCTCTTACCTGCAGGAATTCTCCCATCTGTAAGGAAAAGGTCACTGAATCCTTCCCCAAGAAGTCTGTCAATTGGAGACTCTCTTCCCAAATCATAATCACTGTCTCCAGCTTCACTGTCACCCCGGCCACTGTCTTTCAAGCTGAATTTATCCATATCTTGTAGGGCATATCTGTAAAGAGAATTGTGGTGATGGTGCAATTAAATTATCTCACTTGTGTTATATTCCACTTTTGGGTTAAAAATACACATCTACACTTTCGGATACATGTGCATGCATATGTAGCAGAACAGTTCAGATTCTCACCTGTAGCTTCTGGAATACTTGTTTCCTCGAAAACTTGGCCTTGGTTGATACTGGCCCTGGTGAAGCATCGAGAGAAGCTGAGAAACCTGCTAAAGAAATGGTGAAAAGACTGATTCCTTGAAATGAAAGCTCAAACTCCTAGTTGTAAAACCACTAATTTGCTGCTCAGGTTTGTTTGAGGAGTGGTTGTTTTTTTTTTTCATTAAAGTTTAATTAAATCAAATTCCTGCACATATATGACGCAGTACAACAGACTACTTTTCAGTGTAGTGTCTGCCACAGGAAACATCTGAAGGCTTTGTACAATGAGGAAATGTACTGCTGTTCATTAGCCTCCAAACTCATAGTAATTAATTAATTAACAAGTAAAACAAGTAATTAAACAGAGGTGGAGGTTTGTTTTGTTTTAATAGACTAGAGTCAACCCTTTACCGTTCCAGGACCCTATTTCAAAATACATTGTTGTTGCCATACGTGTAAAGAGCTACCAGGACACAACTCTCACTTAAGCCATTACACGGCATTTGCAGTAAAAACTGGATGCCTAGTCTCAGAGTTTAACACTGCAGTCATATGTTGTTGCAACAGCTGTACTTAAACTGTGTCAGTGTTTAAACTTTTAGTTCTCCACTCCCATTAATGAAAGAATTTCCTGTATTATTTCTGTATATAAATACTCTGGTGCTCTTTCTTAAACAGAGCTATACAGAGGGGAAGGGAAGGCAAGGAAGAAAGAAAGAGAGATCAGTAAACCAGAGCAGAATACTGTCTGTGTGACATGCCATTGTTTCGACCTTACAGGAAAGAACCAAGAAATAATTTTGTCAATAATGGATTTAATCCTGTTCCCATGGTACTAGATTCAGTTGATACTGGAGTAAAACTGCAAAGCTGTGACATCTAAAGAGAAACGCATAAAATGCTCTTATTGGGCATAGGTCTAATTGCCCATTGCTCTCACAGGCGGCATGCAGACTACCTCTGTGCTCCCAAGTGAATGCATGAGTGAACGGATGTGCAAAGCGAGGTGTGGACCTTACCTCAACAGCTGGAGTAGCGTGGGTGAGTTCCAGCGAGAAATTTTCAGGCACGTGGTTAGAGGAGATTGTCACCAGGCTGTTCAGCGATTGGTGGCTGTGGTGGCTCTGCCGGCTGCTCATTTGTCCCCTTTCCAGGGTCGGAGATGATGATGGAGAAGCTCTGTGGTGAGACCTGATGGGTAACGTGCCATTAACCGTTGGCACTAATGTAATGTCCCCTTTGTGGATCTGTCTTGAGGGCCGTTTTGGATGGTGCTGGTAGGTCGATTCCGCCACGCGACAGTTGTAGGACCTGGTGTCCTTCTTCTCTCGATTACATCTTGTAGCAAAGATAACCATAATGACCAACAACACGGCACATATTGATCCTAAGGATATAATCGTTATCATGGAGACATCCAGGGACGGTTGGCTTACCAAAGTTGCTTCCGTGCTTGAAAATGAATAGACATACTCAAAAACGGTACATTTCAGAAGTGCTTTAGTACTAAGCTGAGGACTGCCTTTATCCTGGACTATCACAAAAAACTCCCATTGCTTTGCTGGAACTGATTCAACACTCACATTGATAGAGATGTCGCAAGTTTTGGGATCCATCACAAAGATGCTGTTTTCCTTGTCAGCTGCTATGGAGCAGCTGAGTTCAGAGTTCATACCAGAGTCTCTATCTGTAGCCCTTATCCTCGTGACAAGAAAGCCGATTCCAGCATCTTTAGGGATTGAGATCTCTGCTGTGCTGTTGCGTAGTGCTGGCCCCACAATGACAGGAGCGTTGTCATTTTCGTCAATGACGGTTAGTACAACTGTGGTATTGCTAACAAGCTGCTGACTCCCTCCATCCCTAGCTTGAACCATAAAGGCAATCTGATTTACTTCTTCATGATCAAAGGTTCGCAGGGCATAGATTGCCCCATTGGAGGGATCGATGGTCACGTAGGTGGTTATAGAGCTTCCCAAAACATAGCTCTCCAAAATAGTGTAGGTCACCTGCCCATTGTCACCTAGATCTGGGTCTGTGGCTGTGACTGATGTGATGTACGCTCCTGGAGAGTTGTTTTCCAAGATGACAACTTCATATCTGTTTGTCTGGAAGCGGGGTGGGTTGTCATTTTCATCACTGATTTGGACAGTAAAGTGTTTCACTGTGGAGAGACTTGGCGTTCCCTTGTCCTCCGCTATTACAGTCAAGCTGTATTCAGATCTCTTTTCCCTATCTAGAGTGGCATTAGTCAAGATTAAATAGTTATTTTCATAAGTCTTTTGAAGTTTAAAGTGGCCATGACCATGTAGCTTGCACACTATCTCTCCATTCACGCCAGAGTCCTTGTCTTGCACTCTGACCAGGGCAACAAAAGTGTCCAGGGGTGACCCCTCAGAAATGTAAGCTATCTCTTCTTTCTCTGGGGACATCAGGTTTAAGTTAATTTCGGGTCTGTTGTCATTCACGTCCACAATCTTAATTATAATTTTGCAGTGAGCTGGAATAGAATTTGGCCCCAGATCTTGAGCCTGAGCATCAATTTCATAGGATTTGGTTAGTTCATAGTCCACTTGCCTCAGGAGGGTCAGATGACCCTTTTCTGAGTCTATCTTAAAAGTCTCTATAATTTTGGCAGACACATGACTACTGAAAGAGTACACGACTTTACCATTAGCGCCCTCATCTGGATCGGTAGCATTGAGGTCTATCAGCAAAGTGCCAGTCGGTGAATTTTCTAAGAGTTGGATTATATACGACTGTTGCTCAAAAACAGGGCTGTTGTCATTGGAATCAGAAATGCTTATTTTCAGGAGGGATGATCCCGATCTCTGAGGCACCCCTTTATCTGAAGCAGTGAGCTGGAGTTCATAACCTGACTTCAGCTCCCGGTCCAGCTCTCTAACCACGATCAGCTCTGCATACTTAGCACCATCAGTCCTGGTTCTCACCTCAATACTGAAAAAATCATTTGCAGAAAGGGAGTAAGTGTGAAGGGAGTTGTCCCCCACATCTGGATCAAAAGCGCTGTCCAGAGGGATCCGGGTTCCTACAGCTGCGCTTTCTGATATTTCAATAGGGATAAGAGCTCTGGAAAACTGGGGAGAGTTGTCATTAATATCCAGCACTTCAACTTCAACATGGAAAAGCTGCAGATGTTCAGTGGGCAGAGTGATCACGTCAAACTCTATGGAGCAGTTTAAGTTTTTCTGGCAGAGTTGTTCCCGGTCAATTTTAGCTCCTATGCTGATTTCTCCGTTATCCTCACGGACTACAAGCAAGGGAGAATTCCCCCTCTGCATAGCTCGAAAACGAACCGAGGAAGGGTTAGGCATTTTTAATAAAATGTCAGCTACATCCTCCGACAGTCTTGCAATTACTGACCCAACTCTCTGCTCCTCGTAAATCCTGTATTTCAAATTCTTTCCCAGCACAGCCTTATTGAAAGATATTATCATCAGTGCAAAAAGGAATATAAAGTGCATTTGACTGCTGATTCGGTGCATTTGTAAGTTTTTGCAATTCATTTCTCCAAGCAAGTTAAAAAGCAATTATTTCGACTTCCTCCGGTACCTTAAACCCAGCGCACTTCTGGTCCTTTCAAAACTTGAAAACGCGTTTTCTAGTCAGCCGAGTAGCGATAGCTTACCAGATCAGAAAAGTTTGGGGTCTCTTTTTTTAATACACACCGTGCCAGGACATCCAGATACCCTCTGTACGCAATCCACGCTTTCTCATTTGACTCCCCGCTCCTCTTCCAGGCTGCAACGCGCCGGGGCAGCCCGCTCCTCTCCTCCTCTCCCGCCGTCAGCTCAGCATCCAGGGCCGGCCGGGGAGCCGGCGGGATCCGCAGCCCGTCCCCTTCCCTCGCCCCCCTCGCCGCCAGACTGAGCACCCTCGGTCGCCGGCTCCAGCCTAAAACCCGCCGCAACTTCGCTCCAAGTCCCCAGACAAAGCTT
>Ga0065711_1007899_pt1 | contig 38017 bp, 30 predicted proteins | sample Hoacrofraction12_FD_59098 | JGI IMG/M metagenome (GOLD analysis project Ga0065711, IMG submission 59098) | Hoatzin crop microbial communities from Cojedes, Venezuela - Epithelial fraction 12 v2 (version 2) | ecosystem: Host-associated > Birds > Digestive system > Esophagus > Crop | place...
AAAAAAAAGGGGGGGGGGGGAGAGGGCCAAGGGGAAACAAATCCAGATTCAACTGGGAGGTGCAGGGGGAGCAAAGGGGATTTTTGTTTGCTTTGAGCAGAAGGAGTAATTGTAGCAGCAGAGCTTGCATCAATATGGAGCAGATTCCTGGTGAGATCAGCCTCCCCAGTCAAGAAGGACTTTTTTAGAAGTTCAAAAGAGGCAAGGAGGAGAGCTGGGGCTGGTGTGGTGAGAAGGTTTCTGATCCTGAGATCAGCTACATGGAGTTCACCTAGGCCTTTGTTCAGCTCCCGGAACCACGGTGCTGCTGGCCGCGTGTGGCCGCGCAGGCTGGCTTGCAGCTGGTGCTTCACGTGTCAGAGCTGCAGAGGTGTAGCTCCGAGCGTGGACTGGAATGCCTCTTCACAAGGCCTGGTTGTGCTGCAGGTACCAAACCATTACCTCCCAGTGCATTGCAGTGGGAAGGGACAGTCCAGCTCCTGATGCGAGAAAGCCCTCCGCAGCTCTGATGACCTGTAGGTGCGAAGCCAGCCCCGTGGCGTGCAGCTTGAAGACTCTTCCTCCGCTCTTTTCTGAGATCTCCAGCCACTGGCTCTTCTGTTTCCCTCACTGCGATTCTTGCCGTAATCTCTTTAGCTCCGTACTGAGTGGCTTGAGCACAGTTCCTGCAGGAAGGCAACAGGCTGCCTTTTTTGAGACGGAAAGGAACATTTGTTACGCTGGGGTTTTTCCTGTTGTCTTTCTGCAAGCCTGCCAGGGACCGCTACACAAGTGTACCAGGTGTAGGAACTGCCAGTCCTCTCCAGAGTTTTTTTTCCACCTGAAGTAGATCACATGCAGCTTTCCCACCATTTGCCAAGCTAAAAAACAAGGTCTTGACCCCCTGAGGCCTCGTGGCCCCTTTTGGTCCCAACCACGGTCTCTACAGAACAGTGGCCCTCCCCACTGCCTCCAAACAAAATTAAATACTTGTATTAATCGCTATTGATCAGATGTGTCTTTAGGCCGTTCTGTGCTTTCCCCTGTATGGCGGGAGGAGGTCATGGGAACTCTGCACGTCTCTGCCAGTAACGCACCAAACACACAGCCTTGTAGTGAACATGACTCTGCTGTGACAAAACCAGTCTGAGACCAGGACCAGGGGCAGCCAGTGTGTTTAGCAGTGTGCCCGTGGAAATCCACTGGTCCTTCAGTACTCACACTTCACGCCCAGTAACCTGGGGTCTTGCCTGTGGTCAAGGATGTTAAGAAAGCCTGGGGTTTGATCCCCTACAGGGTTCTGCAGGGACGGGGGGGGTGAATGTCCAGTTACCTGCTCCCTGAAGCTTTGCTTTCAGTCTTTTTGTGTTTGCTGATCTCTTTGCAGAAGCCTCCTGTGTGCATGTTTTGTTGTTTTTTTTTTTTTTAATGTAATCTTTACTGTTTGAAATGTCATATCCCAGCAATTCGTGTGTCTCGCATGGAGCAATATGCTGCCTTATGCTTTCGGGAGTGTAGCTAGGGTGGGCTAGACTGTGCTGTTCTTATGCTGGCACGAAAAGGTGCCCCCCGCCTTATTGCTGTCTGACGTGCATCGCTGAGCCGCAGTCTGCATGCGAAAATGTGAACGCCTGGACTGAGGTGACAAAGGGAACTGTAAAAATTTCCTCAAATTAGCCTTAAGTTCTGCTTGTTCTTTCTGGTATTCAAGGCCTTGAATACTGAAAATGCAAAGTATTGCATGGTGTTTGTGTGGTGTTTGCTTTATTACTGCGTCGTCGTGGGAGCCAGTGCATGGGCCGCTGCTTGGCGTGGAGGTTTGGCGACGAGGAGCTGGCTTGCTTGCCTGAACCTGCTGCAGTCTGCCCGTGGGAGATGGTCACTCTTTGCAGCTGCGCTGTTTGCCCTGCTGCCAGCGAGTGCAAACTACCCGCTCTGCCCTGGCTTCTGAAGCTGACTTGGCGCGTGCGAAGGGCTTGAAGTGGGTACGGAAACGCTGCTGTGGAAATGCAGGGCACCTTGCAAATACGGGGTCTTTTCCTGGGGGTGTTTATCTGCATGTTACGTGCATGGTCTGCGCTCATCGCCGTGGCAGCTGTGGCAAGCGAAGTCAGGTGGTGGGTGCCTTCTCAGGGTCAACGAAATTGAATTCTGCCCGATAGCCGGTGGTTGACAAATTTCGGTTTAGTAAATTGTAAACTTGTTGCTGGTCTCGGTATCAGCTTGATGATAGTTCTTTATGATGGCTTTCACTAACCAATCTGTAACTAACTGTGGTTGTTTGATTACAGAGGGAACATCCCCACGCTAAACAGGTATGGTACTTGTCATCTTTTAAAATTTGAAAAGACAGACTAGAAAGAAGTAGCCTAATACTGAATGTTTTAACATGTTTTGTTTTAGTGCCCTTATCTTTACTTGGGAAGCTCTCGAATGTAACTGCTTTTTCCTTCCCTTTTCCTCTCCCTTTGTCTAAAACATGTTTTCAGCTTTTCTTTACCCTTTAAAAAAGCTTCGCGTGCAGGATCCTTTAAAATTAAATTTGCCAGGTGACTCGGCTCATCTGCAGTATGGTACACAGCAAACTTTGAGCAGAATGCTGTTTCTAGGGTCTCTCTTTGGGACTGGGTTCCCAGCTGCTGACCCTCTGGCAGGGTGTCACGGTGGAGCAGGCAGTCACTCCTAGCCGGCAGCAGACCTGTTGCTGCTCTGGTTTCTTGCAGCTAGCTCAGAATTTGTTGAGGCTGTTTCACCTCCCTCACGCCATAGATGAATCTACATCTCAAACAGCTGACAGCATGTTTTGTTGTGTTTTGGACGCTAATTTTTCCTCCCATGTCTCAGTTAAAAAGTATTTCTTGTTTTAAATAATACATGAAAAATGTCTGCTGTCTTTTTGTTTAGTTACCGTTCTGTGGTATTTTTTGTATTGGTTGTAAGAAATGTACACCAAGGCATGTCCTGAAAAATTTTTCTCTTTCAAAATGTGAATACCTATTATTTATTACTGCTTACAAGCCTATTTAGGGAAAAATAGTAAAAATGGGCTTGAAAGTCTCATGGCTCTTAATCAGAGGTAAATTACGGAAACACAGAGTGACTTTAAACATAGAGGGCTATTAATCAAACTGAGGATACTTTAGACTTGTTAACAGTATACTTGGCACCATATCATGATGGTTTTCTGTGCATGGAAAGAAGGAACCCTTAGTAACTCTGGTAAGCAGCGGTGTCAGCAGGCCGCGGTTTGGTCCAGAACCGGGGCGGCTGGCAGCAGCGCCGTCACCAGCGTGGCCGGGCCTCTGGTTTGCCTGCTGTGCCGCTGGCGTCTGGTCCAGCACGGCAGCTGAGCATCTTTTCGACTTTGCAAGCTGTAAGTCAAAGCATGCACTGTGCTGTGTCAGCGCCCTGATTGTTTTTTTTTCCCATTGCCTTCTGCCTCCTGGTGTGGCACCAGTTGGAGAGGACAGAAACTTAACTTCGGTCGTGCGTTCCTCAGCCCCGGGGAGAGCGAAGGACGTGAGCGAGCACAATTCCTGCGTCGCAGAGCACGGCCGTGTGCCAGCTCGGCATTTCGGTCTCTTCAGAGCGAGCTTGAAGGTCTCGCCGTGTTGCAGGGAGCTTTTGGAGCAGGTCCCTCAGTGAGTTAAGGAGACTCTGTAGCACAGTTCAGAAATTAGAAATAATTATTGCAGAGAAGGCAAAACCCAATTCTAATAGCTTAGGAAAGGATGTCTAGTTAGTTGTATGCTTTTTGTTCACTGTGTGAGAAACTTGCTCTGCTAGTCTTGACCGTAGCATTGTGGGTCTTTAAAAAAAACCATAAAAATAATAGTAATAGCCCAAACCCCAAAATAACACAAACGATTTCGCCCCTGGTGTGTACTGCCATGGCGGTTGAACTGTGTGAGGTCTCAGTGACACTCTAACGTGTTCAGGATCTTGCCCTCTGCCAGGAAGGAATGCTGACCTTCAGTGAACAGGGCTCCTGCTTTAAACAGAAGTCTCGGTGCCTTCCTCTGAGCTGGGGTAAACCTGGCCCAGCCCTCCCCACTGAAAGAAGGAATTGGTCCTGTACGAGTGATGTGGGTACTGCTGTGTGTCTCGGGGCTTGAACAGCAGGCATCAGGCATGAGGATGGCAGCAGCGAGTGTCTGGAGCTCTGCCTGCCTTGCTCCTTCAGACAGATCTGTTCTGTGGCCCAACTGCTCGGATTTTTGCAGCTGCCACCTTTTAGCAACCCAAACTGAGCAAAATAAAGAAGTAGGGGGAGGCACAATGTTTTTAAAGTATGAATTAAATTAGCTGGAGGAGCGCATTAGTTTGGTCAGCAGTTGAAGTGGAAGGCACTGTAATAGGAGTTTATTTAGGGTAGGAGTACTGGTGTAAGACTACAGAAAACCCTGTTTCCAGTGCAGGATCTTAGAGAGGTCACTGTACCACACTGCATTTGAGGAGCATGAATTAAAGTATGACCAGAAGTGTGGCAGCAGTAAGATAATATGGCTTGCTACACTTCAACTTCATTTGTAAAATTGTATTGTATCTTTAAACCGCCAAAGCTTAGAATTACTGTTGTTTATCTCAGTATTCCACCTGTAAAGCAAAACGTACGCACAGGAGGAAAAATAAGTTCAGCTTTACGTAGTTGTAATTCACCTATCATCTCAAGAAACTCCTCAAGAAACACTTGTTTTAAAGGGTTATATCATTATCTCCTAACTCTTTTAACTGTGTCTGTACATTGGCACGACGTCCAGGTAAGGGCGTTCGTGGCACCAGAGGCCTGCCAGCACTGCAGGGACTTTGGAGAAGACAGCACAGCAGGTCTGGCGTGCTGGAGAGTCTGACAAGTCGTGCAGCAGTTATATTGGCTGAACAGCCACGCTTCAAGCGGTCAAAGCATACGCAACGCGCACAAGTCTTTTTCCAGTGATTTTCTTCCCTCCCTTGTCCCTACTAACTGTGGTCTTGTTGAATTGCTGTTTAGAATGTCCTTCTCTTCCAACCTCAATCACTACGGGATGGTCCACGTAGCTAGCGTGAGCGATGTACTGCTAGACAATTCGTTCACTCCACCGTGCCAGCGGATGGGCGGAATGGTCTCCTTCCGCACGTTTGAAGATTTTGTCAGGTACGTGGGGAAGGGTGACGATTGTTTGTGTTGCCAGCTTCCTAGGTGGGCCCAAATGGAGCTGGACAAAATCATTGCCTTGTCCAGAGTCAGGTTTAAACTCATCCTGGGCTTGTTTGCTGAGTTTCTGGAGTTTCGGGTGGAAGTTTGTTTGGATCTCCTTGTCTGTCTCCTTGAGATAACTGAAAGTTTCAGACTGCTGTAAGAGCAGTTTGCAGCCAGAAGGATCAGCATCTTGAATTTCTGCTGATTGGAGATCATTTGCAAATGTGCTGATTTCTTCTAACGCTCTCATTCATGGTTATGTCTGTGGGAGGAGGTGTTCTTCACACTTTCAGCCTGCTAGGGGTAGGCACAAGAAACACGGCAGAGCCCGTAGCAGTCATGAGGGCTTGCAACCGTAAGATCTCTGACCAGTGTTGGAAGATCCAAGCTCTGCTTTGGTTTGAGGGGTGGAGGAGGTATTGCCTCCTCATCCTTTGAGGTTCATTCCTGCAAAAGGAAGGAGTCCTTTTCTCCCCCTCCCCTCCGTAGCAGCATGGTTTGTGGATTTTCGTGCTATGTGCGTTCAGTGGGCTAGCAGCAGTGTGGTGATGACTAATAGTTCTCTGGTGTATTTCAGAATCTTTGATGAAGTGATGGGTTGCTTCTGCGACTCTCCTCCCCAGAGCCCAACCTTCCCTGAAGCTGGCCACGCTTCCTTGTATGATGAAGACAAGGTATGGTCGTTTCTTCTCTGGAGATTGCTCTCAGCTTGGAAACAGAAGGCGTGCAGAATGCCGCAGTGACTGCAGGCTAGATACTTTTCACTAGTTCGAATGCTGGAAGCAGGAGCTAAGAGCTTTATGTATTTACGTATGTGATTTGTTTGCTTGTTCCACAGCAGGTGATTCAAAGTAGGTGGCCATTTTCTGACTCTGTTCTAGAACTGCAGCTAAGTCTCTTATTCTTAATGCAAGTTTAATTTGTAGCTTTTAACGTCAGCAGAATTACTGGATCTGCAGTAGCGTAACTGAGAGTTTAGATCCGCAGTGAAGTTTCCAGACCTTCTCTGTGCCTCGGGGTGTTGAACTGCATATTCAGCTGCCTCTACCTTAAGTGTGACTTCCCTTACGTTCTGTCTTACACCCTTCCTGGTCATGTTACCTTCTGATTCTTCCCTCTCTTCTACTCCTTATAACCGTTGTTAGGAGGAAAAGATGAGAGGAACCCCTCCATTTTTGCACCGATGTGAAGAGCAGGTGCAGAGGAAGCAGATGGTTTACAATCCTTAGTAACAGAAGACCAGTTTCGCTTAGAGACACGGGTAGCTGCTCCGCTGCTCTGTCCTGCCCCCAGCAGCGGGAGGCTCTCTTGGAATACAGTCTGTGTCCAGAGCAGGGCTTGGTTTAAACTGATCTATTGGTCTTGATGTGTGTGAGTACTGTAACCTTCTTCCAGAGTATTACTGTCAACCTTCATGTCCTCAGATCTCTCTCTACCTCCCCCTCGCCTCGCCAAGGAGAACTTCCTGCTCATACTCTGCCTTTATCAGTTGACCACAGGCTCTTCAATGCTGTATTTGTCATTTCTCAGAGCTGTAATGTAATTGGTGCTTCCACATTATTTCATTTCGTTGCAGATATGAAAACACACATTGTTTTTTCTCCTGCACTTTGAATTTGCTTAATTTCATTACCTTTCTTGATGCCAAAGTCCTCTAATATCCTGCCTGTACTGCATTTTATAAAGAGATGACCTGACCCCGCGTTCTTTTTGCATCCCAATGAAACGCGCTTGAGTTAGCCAAGCTAGATGTGACCATCAGAATTGGATTCTCCAGATGAAGCTCCTGTTTGTGGACATTAACTTTTACTTCTGTGAAACTGCAAGTTTGTGAGGCTGCTTGGTCAAGGATTTCCTTCATAGTTTTCCTTGGTTGGCAGCATGCTCTGCTGAGGTCGTTTTTCCCTAGAGCATCTGTGTTTTAGAGTGATATTTAGGGAGCCTCGTAGGAGAACGCACAGTTGTTAAGTTGTTAACTGTTTATTTATGGGGAATATTTTCTTTAAATTGCAGACTGCCCGTGAGGAGCCCATTCACATTCTTAATGTTGCTATTAAAACAGACGGTGACGTTGATGACGATGGGCTGGCAGCCATGTTCAGAGAGTTCACGCAAAGCAAGGTGAGTCCTTGACTCTCTCTCTGGAACTGTGTGATGGTGCAGGACAGTTCTGTCTGCTTTGGGAAAAATCTATATGTTCCTCAGGTTTCTGTTTGTTGGTTGGGGATTTTTCAAAACAAATAAACGCAACAGTTACATCCTTAATTTATCCCATCCAAACACCTTACCACTTCTTTGACTGGATGTAGCTTCACCTTTCTGAAGCCTCCAGGTCATTGTTTCCCTTTGCCGTGCATTCTAATCCATCAGGTCAGGACTTCTTCCCTTTAGTATTTGATAGGATAGAAGACCTTTAACATTTTAAACGGATCGGGTCAATCTTCAGGACCTGTCTCCAGATGCTGTGAAAATTTCCCTCTCCCTGGTGGTAAGGTTGTTGTACGAGTAGCAGAGGCATGGAGAGTGACATTAAAATGGCCGATATTTTCTGTATCATCGTAGTCCTGATGTAATTCCAATTTTTTCTCCTTCTTGTTGGCATGCTTGAGCATCCACCTAGTACGATATTTCTGGCACAAGGTGGAATTGGTTTGGGATGTTTTGTTGCTCCTTCGTATGTATGGGATACACTTCAAGTACCAACTGTTAGTCCTGTGGTCAGCTGTGAGACAGCATGGGTTGGGGACAGCCTCCTCGCACATCCGCTGCCCTCTGGTATCTGCCTGCACTTGCTTTTCTGGTTGGTGTGAAGAACTCCTCGACTGACTTGTGGATGTGAGCAGCCCACCCTGCCCTGGGATCCCGCTGCACCCGTGGTACCTGCAGTGACTATGGGAGGACTGAGCGAGGAGTTTCTAACGTCGCTTCCCAGTGTGGGAGGTGGTAATGCATCCTGCAGAAATGAGGGGTTCCAAAGTGGGGCTGGTATCCATGTGGCTTCGGGAGCTTCCTGTCTCTTTAAACAAAGAAAATAATCAAATATAAAAATTAAAACTAGTTCTGCTTTTCATCCACTTGATCATGCTCCAGGCGTTTTATGGGAGGGGATAAAAGGGAAGAGATAAAAAAAAAATTTCCAAAACACATTAAACTATCAAATAGGTTGATCCAAATTGTCCAAATAATCTTCTAGTCCCAGCGTGTTGTGTGTGGTTTTTTTAATAGAAATTAGGATCATATACTTGTAAATGACTTGCGGAGGAGATTGAGGCAGTCAGTGTAAATGGAGTTTCTCCAGGTGCTGATGGCTAATCGCTCTGTAATAGCTGTGGACTTGCTGTGAGACCCACATTATTACGATGTAATCAGAATCCTGTTGCTATGCTGTTATTGTCTGCCACTTGTGGAACTTTAAAAGCAATAACAATTTTTGCTTTTTAAATCATGGCATTATTAAAGTTATTTTCTTCCTCTTGCCATGAATATAGACACTGATGCTCATTTTCAAAGGGCGTAACCTTAGTAAAACATTTCAGTCTGTGCCGAAAGGGGCTGTTTTGTTCCTGGTCTAGCTGAGTTCTTACTTCTTTTGTGTTCCTCTATTTTTTTTCCCTTTGCTTTTAAATTGCAAAAAGGAGGAGAAAGGAAAAAGTTTTGGAAAGAGGAGTAGAATTAGGAGATCTTAACACTTCAAAAGATCAGTGGTGTGGCAAACACTGATGGCAGCACTCATTTGAAATGTGGCATAGTGGAATTTGATAGAGAAGCAACCATATTCTCTTATGTCTTTGAAAAAACTAAGTAAAACCTATTTATCACCTTTGCAATATTGTCAGACCTGTCCTTTGGTCTGAGTAGTCCGTGTGCAAATTTTGCCAAAACCAAGTATGTGCAACGTGCTTGCTTGGGTTAGTTCCTTTAAAACTCATTTTCCGTGGCCTTAGCGTGGCTACGCTGGGCTCCCTTCAAAGAGTAATCTTTGCAAAAGAGACCAGCGTGCTTTGGCAAGTGAACAAGAATATTTCCTGCAAGATTTGTGTATGACTGCTGCTTTCCTTGTTAGCAAGGCTCCGCTGGAGTGCTGCGTTCTGGTGATTCGGTTACTTACCTCTTCAGATTTAATGTATTTGCTTATGCCTGCTACTAGACGAGCATCAGATGAGAAATCTTAGCTATGAGTAGACTGACGTGGACGAGGAACTTACAGGCTAGCTGCAGGAGGATCTGTAGAGCTTTTTCAGTTCAGAGAAGACTTTGACACGTTTTTGATGTGCTCTCTTTCTGTTAATCCAGTCACCTGATTCCATCCTTGCCTTTTTACAGAAATCAGTCCTGATTGAGCATGGCATTCGGAGGCTGACGTTCCTTGTAGCGCAAAAGGTACTTTGATATCTCTCACGCTGCTCAGAACTCTTTGGTTTCTAGCTTATAATAGCGTGGATATTTGATGTGTTTTTTCCCCAAGTTAAACGCTGTATTAACTATATTTAGTTCTCTCTTCACTGTTTTTGTTCTCTGAAATTTGAGATGGTTTTGATGAATTTGCTTAAGAAAATTAATTTACAATTGTAAACAATCTTGGCACCTCTTGTATTCTTGAATTAATTAATTTTTGATTTTCATCCTAATTGCTAGCTTTCTTCTGCCTTTTTTTTTTTCCTTGCCTTCCTGTGCCTGTATGTTTCGTTTGCAAGGACTTCAGGAAACAGGTCAACTATGAGGTGGACCAGAGATTTCATGTAAGTAAAAAAGGCGTAGAACACGGTGGTATTCTTGACCTGAGGCCAGGAGACATGTGACTCTAGGCTTCTCATTTGGTTCTTAGACAGGCGCTTAGTGCCAATGCTGGAGTCAAGAGTTAAGTGAAATATTTAAAAAAACATCTAACTTCAAATACAGCAGAGGGCCTTTTGCATTCAGTGGGGCCATTCACATGCTAAAGTCTCTCTTGGTACCTGGCTGAACTCATGACTGTCACGTTAATAAAGATATTTTTAGTTTCAGTATTGTTTTGTATTCTAAAATGTAATGATATAATTGCATTTTTGTATTTCTTACATAGGGCAGTGAGTTCTTTCAGCTTCTTACTGATTTTAAAATAACTTAGAGGAGTAATGGAAGTGACTTTCTAAGTTTCCATAATGACTTAGTGATGTGGAACATCTTTGCTCTTACTGCTAAGAATTACTTCTTTCCCCAGGGCCTGGGCATCAGTGAGGGCCAGTTTAGCCCTGTTTTCAAGGTGGCAATGTAAGGCATAAACCAGAGTTGTATCCCTTGAGTATCCGCTTTACAACTCTGGAAGTTATTAGGAGTCTTGAAAGTGCAAGAAATTCATCCTGCGTTCAACACACCTGGTTTAGCAAGCTTTATGAAAGGAAAACTAGTTTACAAATCAGCAAAAACAGAGTTGGAACAAATGTGGGTACGACCACAAGGGAGCTGCTGCCTGCAGTACAGGTACAGGTGTGTATCGGTCAATGGCTTGCGTAGGAAACCGGGCGCTTTGGAGAGCTGTTGGCACCTGAAGCAAGAAGGTCCAGGCTTTCGAGTTTAAAAAAGGAAGTTTTAGAGAACTGAATTGATATTTGGGGAATGAAAAAGAAGAGCCTCCGAATAAGCAGTGTAGCGTGTGTCAGTGGTCAGAAAGGAGGCAAAGAATAAAAGGAGCCATCGCTAGAAGTTTTCCCTGAGCTGCCGGTTAGAGCGATGGACTGCTAGGATGCTCCTGGTTCCGGAGCCGGAGGAGGCAGCGTGGTACGTCATCTGTTTGCAAAGTTTGTAGAGTACCTCTGGGACCTTTAGTGAGTGTCAGTCCTTATTACTATCTCCTATTCTATTCCGTTTATTACTGGACTAACTATTAACTTAGCCAGGGCCTGGGCTTGGGTTTGTTTTTGTTTTAATTACAGTCTATATAATTAGTTCCCAGCATGTTGAGGTAATAGAGAGTTGCTCCAGCAAGCTTCCAATTTCCTCATCTCATTAGGTTTTTAACGTGATTATTAGTATAATAATCAGCTAAGATGATTTCTGTTGTAGCTTTTCACATTCTGCGGTTTGCAGGGTGTCTTGATTGGCTAATTTAGGCAAATTATTTTGATTGTCTTGATGATGGTTGGTTGATTAGAACACAGCAGGGGTATAATTCTTCTGCCTAGGAAATGGAGCACTCTTTTGGATTTTGGTACCAGAGCACTAAGAATTTTTGTGTGTGTGCACATCTAATTATTATATTTGCCCACACCACCAGTCAAATGCCTTGAAAGCAATTACATTAGTGATAGAATGAGCATGGACGATGTTAGGAGAAATTGGCAGCATGCAGAGGAGGACAGGTAGGAGGGATTTAGAAGAGGAGTGAGGAAACATGGAAGTGGTCATTTTCCTTGAGTATAGTTGATGCTCACGGGGTCACCTACTGTGCCTGTTGCCTGAACTTTAAGGCAGGATTTCCTCTGCCCCTGGCTAGTCTGGAAGACACGCTGCAGGCAAATACAAGTTTCTTCGTTCAACGGAGAGTCATCAGGTGAAGTCTACAGACTGTTTTTTGTAGGAGGTAAAGATGATGACTACCTGGAAGATGACTTTAGCCTTAAAAGCTGTGTTGCTCAGTGGAGCCTCATGCTCTGTCACCATGTGCTGGTGCGCTGAATCGAGCTAGGGTTGCACATCTTTCGTTGATAGCGAAATATGGTTCAGAAATTCAGTGACTCCAGGTCAGATAACTTCTTGTTGGTTTTTTTTCTTAGACAGTTCTGTCAAGTTGTGCCTGCTCTCTCAGGTCGCCTTTAGCATAGATGGCTGGTATTCTCATGCTGGTGCAAAGCATTCACAGAAGTTCCTCCGCCTAGTAGAAGTGTAATTCCACAGAAACGGATGGCTTTGCTCGGGTGGAACTGGAGGGCTGGGTGGAAGGATGCTGTCTAGTATTTCTCTCCCCTTTAGACACATGCAAGATGCCACAAAAATGTAAAGCACTTACAATTTGCTAGGATTTTATCTATGCAATAGAATAACAGAGAAACCTAATCATATTTGGGGGACTTTTGTACACTACTATTTAATACATGAGGATAAAGTTATTTGATTACAATTCATAATTTTCATTGGGAAGAGAGTATTTCTAGCAGTAATAGTATGAAGGGAGCTACAGAATACAGGTCATTGTTCTGTGTGCATCTCCTGACATAATGGAGTATTAATATCATTGCACGGCTCCCAAACACTTTCACAGTAACCATAATCATAATAGAACTAGAAATTGTTTCCCACTGCTGTCTGGACAGTGCCATGTTATTGTCTGTTAATAATTGACAATAATAATCAAAAGCCAATCAAGTAGCCACGCTTGCATGAGCAGTGAAGGCAGGTTTAAACTACCTCTGCTGCCTGGCTGAGGGTAACTTGATTTTCCACCACCCTTTCTGATGTTGGAAAAGTAGCTCGTAACAGCTTCGGTCACTTCCTCTGCTGTGGTGCTGCTCTGGGTCTGGCCTGTGAGCACCCTCTGGGAGATTAAAAGGCTTCCTTCTGGAGGGCTAACGGCAGTGTTTTTGTTCTCTAACAGAGGGAATTTCCAAAGTTCTTCACCTTCCGTGCCCGGGATAAGGTAAGTTGCGTATCCGTAATACTTCTCCCGAAGCGTTGGCTTTCTCCTTCTTTCACGTAGCTGTTTCCTGGCAGTCTGAGGGCAGGGGCTACTTCAGCCCAGCTTCGCTGCCTGGGGTGGCATTTCCTCCCCCCTTGCTAGGCCAGTTGTCCGCACACGCAGGAATTGATGTCAGGAACAGTGATGAGTCTCTGATAGCTGGGGACAGTAATTCCTACATCTGGAAGCCTGACCTGAAGCTTCTGTTGATGCAGATTTTAGTGGCAGTGTGACAAGGCAGCCTTGGAAGCAGTACAGCAATTCCACACCAAACTTGCTGGCTTCTGTGAAGAAGAAGGGTTGTGGGGGGGGATGACCATGAGAGCTTGCTGTCTTGCAATTTGTCCTCTGCTCTCGTTATTTCAACAGTTTCATCGCAGCTCGTAGTGCTGATGACTCTGCATGAGGTGGAAAGTTCTATCTTAGATTCATTTGAATTTTTAGTTTTTTAATTAAATATGAAATTTTGTAAGAGGTGTTGTCTAGTTCTTCCCATCCTCGATGTTTCAGTTTCTTAACCCACCCTCCTCTTTTACACCCTTTTCTTCCCCCGTGGTGCCTCCAGTTTGAGGAAGACAGGATTTACCGCCATCTGGAGCCAGCTCTGGCTTTTCAGCTAGAGCTGAACCGTATGCGGAACTTTGATCTCACTGCCATCCCGTGTGCCAACCACAAAATGCACCTCTACCTGGGAGCAGCCAAAGTTGAAGTGGGAACAGAAGTGACAGACTACCGGTTCTTCGTGAGGGCTATCATCAGGCATTCGGATCTGGTTACCAAGGTGAGTTTTGTCACCCATGCAAGGTCTCTTTCCAAGACAGTGTATGAAACGCCGTAAGCTGTTCTAGAAGCCTGCACGCAAGCGTGTTGCCTGTGTAGAGTACTGCGGCTGTGGGCCCTCTCCTTGCTGGTGCTGGCTCTGCAGAAGTGTGTCTTCGAAGACCTAACGTTCCTGTGCTTCGCGGAGATTTTTCTGTGGCCCAAGTGGATGGTCAGAAATCCTTGCAATTTCAGGCAGCAGTTGTTTCTCTGTGTTTCTCCTGCGCTGCTGCAGTAACGGTTTTCCCTGTCTGGTTTTGGATTTTTTACTGCCCTAAAGGAGGGTGCAAGTCAGCTGTATGCGAGTGCTGGCTCTGGGATTGCGATGGATCTATGTCAGGGTTGCACATCCTGCTGAAACTAATGCAACCTATTTTCTCAGTCAAGTCCTGCTGCAGTTTTTCAAACACTGTATTCTTCCGTTGTGATTTTTGCATGGAAAGTAAATTACTTGTTGACAATATCTGGCAGGAAGCCTCCTTTGAGTATCTGCAAAATGAGGGAGAGCGATTGCTTTTGGAAGCCATGGACGAGTTGGAGGTGGCATTTAATAACACCAACGTGCGCACTGACTGCAATCACATCTTCTTAAATTTTGTGCCTACTGTCATCATGGACCCATCTAAGGTATGGTCTCTTCCCTAGCTCTGCACTGTTTTTCTTGGGCTCGACTCACCAGAATTAAATGATCTTTTGTTGCCTGTTTATGCTATCTGTTGCATGGGTAAGTGCGCCTATTGACTGAACACGTTTTAATACCGTTTGGTGAATGACATGCAGTTTCTACTGGCCATTTTAGAACAGAAAGCACAAGAAATTGGGGACGAGTATGAGAAGTGGTAGCATGAGGGTCAGTTTAGTCACTCTACAAATACTGGAGTTTTGCTTTTCAGTAAGGAACGTGGAGTCACATAACTGATGGACGTCTCTAACTAAAGATTGCTTGTTGAGCTCCTAAACCAACTTGCTTTCAAAAGCAGAGAGAATACTTTTTATTTTAGCTAGTTACAGCAAGCAATTAGTTTGTTTCATGTTAGGAACCTGTTTGGCAGTGAGGAAGGAAGAAAGTTTCAGTTTTTCTTCCAATCTGTGGATAAATACTAAACGTAAGATTTCAGAACTAGCAGACCTCGTATTTTTAGTGGAGTAACTCTGTCCTTCAGGCGATGCAGCTCACTTCCTCTGTGTAAACTAAGGAACAGTTTATTAAAAATATGTTTTGTATTTGAAACTGAGCTTATTTTTTCATTGTCTGTTTGAGATAAACAATTTTAATAAGGGAATACCTTTAAATGCTTTTCTTTTTGTCACAAAAGTCCAGATTCTATCGAAATAAAATGAGATAAATCATGAACTTAGAATTTGTAAATTCAGCTACGTATAGAAGTGCCTCATTTTCATTCTCTGATACAAAACCACAGAGATCAACATTATAAATAGATGAACATTAAGCTTTGTAGAGGCATAAATGAAAGTGTTTAGGCATAAAGCATGTTTCTGGTTAGCAGAACCACCACAAAGAAAGTCCCAGATAAACTGCAAATGCTGCATTTAGTTGGAAATAAGCATTCTGTTCATGGTTGCTGAAAGATGAGAGCTGACCTTTCCTTATGAGAATAACTGAAAGTTTAAAAAGATGAATTGGTTATCCAAATAAGTATCTCTTGCTTGCTGACACTCAAATCACGATTAACAATTGGTGGCTTAAATTACTTTTGAATAAATCCTTTCTTGGTGCATCCAAAATCTTTCATTCCAAGGAAGTTCAGAAGAAGCTGGGATATTTGGTTTGGCTGCCCTCAGTTGTGTATCGTGACTTTTCCCTGAGCTGCTGTGGAAAGGAGACTTTTTATTTTTTGAGAGAAGGTTAAAAACAGCCTATAAATTGCCTTATTTTAATATGCGCTATTTGCCAACAGTAGTTTGTTATAAAGTTTAATAGAACACCGGAAGGCCACACTCCAAGTAGTAATTGCTTTGTTGATTTAAAGCACCGTGCCGCATGTGCGGTGAAACACGGTTATTGTGCATACAAGTGCTACATAACTGTTTGTCAGGGATTTCACTTTCCTGCATTTTGTCCTTCTTAGCTGTGAGCTGTGCTTGCAGGAAGAAAGGGAAACGACGGGGAAGCAGTGGGCGCGCTGTGCTTGGCTGGGGTGGGACGTTCCGGGAGGAAGATGGATGTGGATCCAGCACTGTCGCTCTAGCTCGGTAGTCCCCAGGTGGAGTTCAGCTCCTGCCTACCTCGAAGCTCGTTAGGATGAGAACGGCCAGGCCGCTGAGGTCCCATAACACTGCTGGGGCCATGTTGCTGCTTGGTGGTCCCGTCTCTCCTCTGGTGTGCCGTTCCCCCTGCACCCTGGGGTGCCCCTCTGAGCAGGGCCTTACCGCAGCGCGATGGAGGGGTGACAAAGTGGTGGATGTGTCCCAGAAAGGTGAGGGAAATTCTTCTCGTGTGTTTTAAGATCGAAGAATCCGTGCGGAGCATGGTGATGCGCTATGGGAGTCGCCTGTGGAAGCTCCGCGTCCTCCAAGCCGAGCTGAAGATCAACATTCGCTTGACCCCGACTGGGAAGGCAATTCCCATTCGCCTCTTCTTGACCAATGAGTCGGGCTACTACTTGGACATCAGCCTGTACAAAGAAGTGACAGACTCCAGGACAGGACAGGTAAAGCTCCATCTGGCTTCAGGGTTTGATGAGCAAATTATCTGAGGGGGACACATTATACCTGGTGGAGCTTCTCTGTGGTTTGCGGTGTTGTCAGGTAATACAAAACAGCCATTCAACCTTGGCAAAGGAAGAAGAACGTAAAGATGATCTTGCAAGAGGCATGTAGGTGTGCAAAATGCAATCAATTCTGGAAAAGTGCTTATCTTCTAATTGTTTCGTACGTCCTTCAGTCATTTGTACATCTGTTTTCCTCAGTGGCAGAGCATTCAAAAAGCGATAGAAAGGTAATCACTGTTGGTGCTCCTCCTGTAGGTCATAATAAAAAAATATTATTACGTAGATGTTTCCCTGAGTAAATAGAGAAAATCTGTGAACTTGTCTTTAAATTCTAAAGATATAGGGAATGACCTGGTTAGGATGATATAAAATTATAGAAAGTGCTTTTATATCATTTTTATGAAGCATAATGGGCTCTTTTGTAATGGTTGTGGCTATTCTGGTATTTCTGCTTTTCATGGCGTAGGAATAGTGTGGTTAACTGAAATACCTACATATGCTAAAATGCATGCAGCGTGGGATGCATGAAAAATATTTAAATACAGAAATGTTTACGTCTCCCTCTGTAATAATCTCTCTGCCATGCAGTAGTAGCAGCAGAATAAATCACTTGGGCACCGTTAATGCTGAATGCAAAGTGCTGTGTCACCTTTTCTCCCCCTCTGCTCTATTTAAATTTTTCCAGCACGCTGCCTGGCCATACAGTCCGTCCAGTTCCAGAGATCCTAGGACAGATAGTGTCCGTATGCTTTACTTCGTTTCTGCCTTTGAGTGGAGATGAGGAAAGAAAAGAACATTTTAATAATCTCCAGTAGCTGAGCTTGGCACTGGAGTTTTGTTAGTCATTTGTGAAGGTCACCTTTGCTCTTAAACTCTGTCTCTGATGAGCTGTATTTTTTTAAAGCTAGAGGAATGCGCTTGTGTGCGTATGGCTTTTAGCAACTTTTCCAATATATGTGGTTTTTTCATTTGATTTTTTTTCCGGGGTATTAAACCAGGTTCTGTTAAAAAGATTATACTGATAGGAATTATTTCAATTAATGCTTGGAGTAGTTGGGAGGAAGGTTTGTCTTACAAAACTTGAAGGTGTTAGGTTTTTAAGACATTTCGGTAGATCTTCCCACTCATGATAGAGGTTTGTAGGATGGGTTCAAATCTCCAGTATTTTTTCTTGTGTTTTCAGAGGTTTATTTTGAACTTGGAGAATTCTTTTAAAAGAGTTGAAGTGTTACTGAGGTACTGGGTGCTGGGCAGTTCCGTGGCTTCTGAAGAACGGAAAAATAGAGTCATCGTGAGAGAAAGACCCTGATCTCTTGTTTGGCGTTTCTGTGGTAATGAGTGGCGATGCTCAGTGCAGACTTCTCCCGTTCCCACAGAGCTGCTCTGAAGCTTGCCAGAGGTTTGAGGAGATTCGGGCCCCCACGTGCAGTGACAGATCCTGATGCAGGCGCTGTCACAAGTCCTTGTTACCCTGAATAAATATTTCTTCCTTTGAAGAAGCTGCTTCACAAAGCAACGTTTGTGAAGACGGAAGAGAGCATGAACTACTGTTTTTAATCCAAAAACTACAATAAGCTTTACTTGCTGTATTTTAGCTTTAGTGGAATTCTTCAATTAAATCAGCTTCAGTTAGGAAAAGATCCGCAGTTTGTAACGTCAGATCTGGTCGCTGTTCTGTTAAAGCCAGCCCACCCGTGCTGCGTCTGTCAGGGCTGTTTCCGTTAAGCAGCATTTGTGCAGTGTTGTCCCAGTTAAGCAGTGCTCCTCCTGTTCCCCAGTTGAAACAGATTCCCTTCCGAGCGCTGGCTGAGGGGGATATATAGTGCCATGAAGCATGGCAGCTGATAATTCATGTTGCTACTCTGGGAAAATCTTTTAAACTTATAATATCAAAACTTCAAGCCAAATGACATATGCAAGTCTTGACCTAGCTTCCATGATCAGTCAGTGGAGATACGGCTACCGTGCTGTTCGACTACATAAATAACAGAGTTCTCCTCTCTGCTCCCAGCTATCACAATCCATCGGCACAGATACGGCGTCAGGGGAAATACTGGTGGATGGGAAGTCATCTAAGTCACAGGCTTTTTTCTGTGGGGATGTGGCTCTGCTCACTTTGCTTTCTGCTGTGATATGGTAATAAGTCAGTGATCCTCGGATCCGTGCAGTAATGGTCCAGCACTGTCTCCGAAGGGCAGTAACGCGTGATGAAGCACGGTGCTACAGGGTATGCGAGTATTAACATGTTTGTAGAGAACAGAAACAAGCCTGATCAGTCTGGAGTAGCCTGATGATTTTTGGTAAAATCTGGATGAGATAAGGGTATGGAACCTGTGGATTAAACTGTAATTGGACATGTTTTGTGCTGCAGATTATGTTCCAGGCGTATGGAGATAAACAGGGGCCACTTCATGGGATGCTGATCAATACCCCGTATGTGACCAAAGACCTGCTTCAGTCCAAGAGATTCCAGGCACAGTCTCTAGGGACATCCTATGTCTATGACATTCCGGAGATGTTTCGGCAGGTAAGTGTTAAAGCCTGGTGGGTTGTTCTAAACTTTGGTACCTGCAAAGCACTTCTATCAGTTGCCATCCTTGCTTGTCAGGGAAACAAGTGGCCTGGAGTGGCTAACAGTGGACCCCCCCAGGGTCTGTACAGCTATGGATTGAGTCTGCTTTGAAAGAATTAGGACTCTGATACACTGTGCCATAGTTCCATGAAGGAGTCAAACGGTAGAAGCTGAAATGTAAATCTCCTGCATTCCTTGTTTATGCTTCTTTGTTTTCCCACCTTGTTATCCAGCCTTCCTAGAGAGTTGGCCAGTGCAGGGTGATAGTTCCTAAGACAGGACTCATATACATCTTTGAATGTGCTAAGGAGTTGCAGAATTTATTGTGTATCTGCCTTGCTGGGTTCTATCCTGAATCGCATCATTTGGGTTATGCTACTTTGAGTGAAACTGTTTCATACTTGAAATTCCAAAGTGATATCCACTGAATATTGTCAGTCACACTGGGAGGAGGGATATTTCCGTGTTCTATCTTGAATATTAAGTCACAGTGGATTGAATAAAAATATATGCAGATGATTTTCTGAACGAGGATTTATCTTTTCATCCTTTAGTCTTTGATTAAACTCTGGGAGTCTATGAACGAACACGCATTCCTGCCAACACCACCGCTGCCTTCGGACATGCTAACGTACACTGAATTGGTGCTGGATGATCAGGGCCAGCTCGTGCACATGAACAGGCTGCCGGGAGGAAATGAGGCAAGTTGCACTTTCTTTAACGCTACTTTTCTTTCTGTGTCCTGCAGGACGTTGTGTTTTGGACTAGGTTTGGCAGTTGTAACGAACATTTACCAGCCAGGCACAAAATCTATTCATTCAGGCTTTCACAGATGAAATCTCCCTCTTGAAAATGAGATTTTTGTTTCATTAAAAATTAATACCTTCCATACAATGGGTATTTTAGCCTCCATAGTAAATGATGATTCCATTTCAAACCTGTGCCTGTGCTATTTTTCCTTCATAATTAAAAAGTGCTCATTCAGCTATTCCAGATAACCAGGGTTTGTATTTGAGGCAAATATGTTTTACAAGACTAAATAGGAATATTTTCATTTGCTTAAAAAATGAAAAGCCCATTTTATGCTTTCCATTGAAATACTCACCGGGCAGTGTTTGTGCTGCACACCGGCAAGGTGCGTGCAACCCCCCCCTCTAGTGAGGGACTCGCTGGAGAGTAACAGCCTGCGAAAGCGGCTGGGATCGTCGAGTTACTCCTCCAGCTCAAGCAGGAGGCAGCTGTGCTGCTGTGGTGGGCTTTGGCTGGGGGTCATCACATTAGCAAGCCAAAGATTGCAGCTTTGAAGTGACTGGAGAATGAAGCCAACTAATAGAAGATGGGTGTATTTTTTTTTGCCTAGGCTAGGTGGGATTCAGTAAGTGAATGTTCCTACAGTAATTTAGATATGAACAGTTCTGAGTGGCGGTATCATTTATTTTTTCTTGGCATCATTGAACTAGCACTGTCCTTTTACTAGATATATAGCTTAAGAATTGCAAAGCTCTGTTCAAAAACATCAAGTGTAGCAATGAGAGGAAATAGGGGTTTTTATCACTATTTACTGCATGTATCTTGTCAGGGGAAGGTTTTCAAGATGATGTTTTCAGATTGAACCTAATCAGTAGATGGTGACTATGGGAGCACTACGTCCTGCTCCCTTGCTGGCCAATAGGAGAGGTGTTTTAACTAGTATAATTAAACCTGAAATGAGCTATTCCCTGCATTCTTAGGGAAAGCTGAGGCTGCGGTGCTGTGGAGGCTTATGCCATCATCTTTCTCTCTTTCTGTGTTCTCATTCAGCGTTTGAGTGGATGGTGGCTGGGGAAATCGCGAAGTCCCTCAGGGACGTAGCTCTGTTCTTGCTGAAATTACAAGCACAGAGCTGCCTGGGCATGAACATGTAGTGTTTACTCTGCCAGTATGAATACAAATAGTCTTATTATAAGAGATTCTGTACCCAAAGACCACCAAAAAAAATTAGGAGGTTTTTTTAACCCTTGGTAGTCTTTGTGGTGCTCAATCTGAGAAGAAATGACATGGCTGTTGTGGTGTATAGGGGTGTTATCTAATGCACAGGTTCAGGCCCTGCCTCTGTGGCTGTTACTGCCGAGAGGTTGAGTCACTGCGAAGTGAGATAAATGAGGGGAAAATATGATGTTTCCCCCACATTTTTCACTCTGGCTGCTGTAGATGGCTTCTTGCAGAGGTACATGGCAGACAGCTTCCCAGAGATGAGGAGAGGGCGCTGGCTGCAGAGGTGGAATCCCAGCCCGGGGTTCAGTGTCTCGGGGAAGCCAGCGAGCGGTCGGAGCGGGGAAGCGCTCTCTCTGCAGCTGGACGAGTCGCTGTAGGACCAGGCGCCGCTGGAATGAGGTCTGAGGCTTTGGTATGGAATTCCGTTACGAAAAGCCGCTGCACACAACAGTGCTGGTTCGCAGGGGAGAGCGGACAGGCAGGGGAAGAGGGTCCAGCAGCAGTCTGAAGGACAAGTGACATTCAGGAGGCGACGAGCTGCGAGCAGATTCATTCCTCCGTGCTGCACTTTCTTTATCTGGATGAGCTGACTTTAGGCTTTCATGGTTTAATTTGTTCAGCTGAGGAAACAAATTTTCACAAACGGGCACTCGAGTTTCTCTTTCCAAAGGAGATGGCTGCAGGGGTGGAGGAGGAAGAGACAAGAGGCGAGATAAATTCAGAGCATAAGCCTTTTCTTTGTTAAGGCTGTAAGTGGATCCCTTCTGCTTTTTTTGAGCATCAGTCTGCATAGCGTATGGGCAGAGAAATACAGCATCTTATCTGGCAGAAAGCAAAGATCCTCGGGGTAATCCATCTATGTGGCGGTAGCTGGTGGTATTGCATAGGAAGAGGAGACATGCCACAAGGAGCAGGAGGAAATATTAATTGCTTCTGCACCTCTTCTGTATGATGTGATGGGGAACCATTCTCAAAATATGGCCCATTTCATTGGCTCGCTAAACTTGTCTGAATTTGTTAAGGAAGAGTTTTGCCCTGAGATGGATTTGACTTCAAAATGCCCAAAGCCCATGTATGCTTAAAATCATGTTAAAGGGGAGATGGTCCCTAAAGAACCGACTACAGTGGGGAAGCTGAGGTTCCCAAGCTTTGCAGTGGCTTGCTTGGTAGCCTTAGTCAGAGTTTTCACTGCTTCAGTTTGGTGATATCCTAGTAAGATGGCACTGCTTTGGGGTGCTGTGAGGGTAATTTAGACAAATAAAATGTTTTAAGAGTCTTTGAATCTGTACTTGCTAAATAAGTGCTGGATATGATGTTATACTGCATTCCCCCGTTTCCATTAGTACCCCTTGGTGGTCAGTGCCGACAGAGTCTGCGCCCCAGAGATCCGGAGGCGTAAGCTGTTTCCAGTCCAGACCCCAAGGAGCTGACGGGTGGCAGTGCTTGGTGGGAACTTCCCAAGGAAATGTGGTTTGGTTCCCCCCTGCCTTCTTCCCAGTGAAAGTTGCTGATTTTTCTGAATCCGAAGTCTTCTGAGAGGTTGCACATCATGTGTTTTTTACTGAAGAGGAGATTTCCGTTGATAACTTCTGACTGTAGTAAATACAGCTGCTGTTTAGTGCAGGAAGGTTCCTGTTACTGCTCTGCTTGGTTTAGGTCAGAGAGTTGGACACAGCTGTTCCCCCGTTGCTGGTGAGCATCTCACCATCGTGGTGCCAGCTGCTCTGGGTGGGGCTCACCTTTCCTCTTGGTGCTACACGGTATGAACAATTACATTTTCTCTATGTGAAAAGGGGTCAAGATGCTCTTCCTCTTAAAGCATACAGCTGAGCTGAGTGCCCTGATTGTTTTAGCTGGTAGGTGAAATGGAAAAACCCGCGTAAAATCCAGGAGATCTGGGGTCAGTGTGTTCAGCTGGATGTCAACACCCAGAGTTGCAGTCCCTGCTCCGATACGGGGCAGAGCAGGAGCTCGAAGCTGGGCTTCTCCTGGCCTGGCAGAGTTTGCAAGCAGCGTTCGGGGCTAACCTGTCTGTGCTTTGAGGAAAATCTGTGAAATGGGAATTCTCAAGAACTTTCACAATACGAGAGGTTTAGCTCCACTTAGCTTGCGACCACATCGCGTAGCCCACCACCTCATTTGGCAGTAATTATCTCTTTGCTAGTAGTCTCAACAAAGAAGTCAAGCACTTAATGGACCATGAAGATACTACTTGCTATTTATTCCTAGACAGTGCTTGCCCCTCCTGAGCAGGGGACCCTGACTTGTCCTGGCCACGCGAGGGAGCTTGCAGTGCTGCTGGCCCTGCCGCCTGCTCTCGCGGCGCAGAAGACATCCCTGAGGCAGGGCCTTTTCCCAGCCGTGTGTCCGCTCAGTGCAGCCCGAGTTCTTCCCAAAGCGCCTCTGCTGTTTCCCTGGACTGCCAGCAGAACCCTGGATGTTGCCTGGAGCTTTCTGCTAGATGGTTTCTTGGCTGGGTCCTTTGTGTTAAGCTTGTGAGCTGTGTCCTCATCTCTAGTTACTCTTTTTTTTTGGTGGTTTTTGTGTGTGTGTGTCCCCTCTATTACTCGTCTGGCTGTTGTGACACCTCTGCTCACATGGGCAGCTGTTCGCAGAAGCTCTGCTGCGGCAGGGTTTCAGCAAGCCAACAGCCTTGACAAGGCTGAATGTGCCACTCTGAGAACTTGAGAGCAGTTTGTAAATAATTCTCAGAGCTAGCAGGCAGAGAAGGGAGCTGAAGAAGACAGGGTTTTATCAGCAGAATCAAACACAAGCCCATAGCTCCCTTCCAGAGCTCCTGAGTAAAGACTGCATAAAGGCTTTGGGACAAACGGGGTGTAATTTAACGTACAGTGGTGAGCATGTGAAGGACTAGGCCCCGGGGGTGGATGCTCAGCCTGTCTCCAGTTTGACTCTTAAGACAGACATGGACCATTGAGATGTGCAGAGTTGATAGAGGTGGAAGGAAAAAAATCCACTTGCAGAAGATTACAAACAACTACATTTTACTCTAAAAAGTCTTTAAGATAACTTTAAGTTCATACCATTACCTGGATGCTTATCTAGATTATACCACAAGACTTGTAACATTCTTACTAATTCAATTATAAAAAAAAAAAAGGGGAAGCCTTTTTTTTTTAATGACACGAGCTTTGGTGTTTCTGGCTAAGATCTTCATCGGGCACACGAGGTGGAGGTGTGTGATTGGGAATTTCTACAGCGATACTGTGAGGGCTGGGCTTGGCAGGGTGCAGCACCTCGCCCCGTTCGGCAGTGTAGGAGCAGCTGGTGGCTGTCCTCAGGGGACCCTTCGCCTCTGTCCCGCTTGTCATCTGAGCCTCCGGTGTTGCCCTGTGGTTACGTGGCTGTGCCAAAATGAGGACACCTGAAGGAGTCAGGAATTGTGTGAACACAGCGAGGGAACAGGGCTGGAGTTCGGAGGCGTACGGCAACTCGCACAGTCTTTAAAAACGCGTTGGTTGCAGCAGCTCTGCTGAAGACACGACCTGTAATGTGGCGACATCCTCTTCAAATGCCCATGGAAGACGGCTTTGTTCCGAAGATTAGCATATTAGCTGAAATCTTAGTGTGAAAAGGTAATTCCCTCAGGCTGTTGGAGAACTCGGCGTATCACTTGTCATTCCTGAGCTGGGCATTCTGATGTTTTTCTATAGCGCTTTATGTATTTTGAGTACAATTTACTGTGATCCTCTGGCGCTGGGACTGCACCATCCGCTGATAAGACCCAACTAATCTTCAAGGACAAGGAGAAAGTGAGCGTAAGGAGTGCCTGCAGCAACACCCCACATCACCCTTCGTTTCAGTCTCCCGCGGCGTCCGTGTAGAATGTGTCGTTTTCCCTCTCGGCACTAGATGTCACAGTGTTTCCTTCTCAGTCGCACGAGGATCAGAAATGGTCCATAATTGGAGCTGCTAGCTGGTGCCTTGGCAGGCATCCTCTCTCGTGAATGTGGGAAGCTTTGCCCAGGTGAAATTCAGGACGGCCGTGGGCAGAGGGCTGCTGAAATTCTGCTTCGGCAGCTCCCCGGATTGCCTGGGGCTGAAAGGTGTAGCTAATGAATTTTATACAAGCAAAGCTTAATAGTTGAACTGCATGTTCTGCTTTGTCACCCCGTGTTCCTGCATTTTATGACAGGCACAGGGTATTAAAACATCCGCTGGGCTACTTATGGCGGATGGAGAAGTACTGGAGAAAAAGCAGAGAACGGGTGATGGCAAAGTCGGTGAATTGATGTGAAGGAGAAGGAAAACACTCGTGCATCTTCTCCCCCCTGCCCCAGCCCCGCCACTATTTTCCCCAGAGATTACTGTAAAATAGTTGTTTCCCTTTGCGTTTCCCAACCCTTCTTCTCGATGAGTTTTGGGAATGATCCTGACCTGAGGGCTCTGCTGGTGGTAGGAATGGGTTTAAATAACAGGGAACTGGACAGCTATTTGTGCTGCACAGCAAGTGGTGTCTCCTCCCCTGGAATACTCGTGATGCAGTTTCAGAAGGTGGTCCTCCGTTGGCAGAAGAATTTTAGCCCCTGTCAATGAGATGCTCGGAGGTCACAAGGAGACGGGGGGTAGGGGTCAGGACACAGTGTGGTTTTGTCATGGTCTGGAGAGTGTTGTTTTTAGTAAAAGGTGAAATGTCTTATGGTAAGTGGATAATACAAGTGAAAAGAGGGTCCCCCAGCATCCCTGAAAGCTAGTTTTTTGTCTTGCTTACATGCCTGGATCATTTAATGTAGCTCCAAGAGTAGCAGGGAAGGTGGGACTGGTGTGGGGGGTCTTTAGAACTCTGTTCGAGGTGGGACGGACGCGTGTCCCAGGGTCTGTGGAGCAGCCCCTTCGCTGAACAGTGGTTGTGCAGATAAGGAGGAGCACTCCGCAGTACCTGGAGCCGGTTGGAGGTTAATGTGCATGCAGATCAGTATCTTCACGTGCTGTTTCTCACCGGGTTGTGCACGCAGACTCTCCATGGCCTGACTTTTGAAAAGATACATGCATGCTGTAGCAATACTAGAAGTTCAAGCTTTGAAAACATTTTTCCTTACAGAACCAGAGGGTGTGAGCCTCCAATATATACCTTTCAGCTAGAATGTATCACAATTATTTAAAAGATTATTTAATAGATTTTTTTTCTGTTCTTATTGAAGTGATTTTGTATAACCTTATAGAACTGTTGACTTTCCTAATGCTATCAAACAAATATAGAAGTTTAGTTTTGTTACTTTCCTGTAATTCTGACTTTTATGAGATGTTTACATTTAAATCACACCTCTAGTAAGTGTTTGTGATATTTGTTAATGTTTTACAAAAATTAAATTCTTGGGTACGAAATAGCTCCACACATCACAGGTGAGGCTCTCGGAGGACGCTGAAAGCAGTGACCACCCAAATCACGTCTTATTCAAAGAGCAGCTAGAGCTCCAGATTTCTTGAAGGGTTCTAAAATCCTCGAATACACGCAGTACTAGATCAGAGAGATAAGTGGTGGTGCAAAGAGTTTTATTCTGTATTTTGATGTATATATTTGAACACGTGTGTATGGATACCGTAGGCAAGAAAGTTCTTGCCTACAAGAAAGCTCCCGATAAGGTTATCTGTCGCGCTCTGTAACAGAGCTTTATCCGTCTGTAGCTTCACGAGATGCAAACTATTTCAGCTGAAGTTGTCAAGCCTTCAACTCTGCCTAGGGAGAAGTGATTTGTTGTTTAGTTTGGAAGGCTTCACCAGAACTGCTTTTGTTTTGATGAAAAAGCTGGCGGTGTTGCTCACAGCTGATTTTGTGGGCTTGGAGCAGAAACTTGAGTTTCATAGAGAATTTGTTTTGGGTTCCACGCAATGCCTTTTGCGATCCCCAAGAGACACTGAGCAAACTTCATACCTTGCACCACAGATCCATGTGCACTAAAAACTACTTTTACACTGTCTTTAATGGGTTTGTTGAGCTTTTTGGTGTGTCCATCGCTTCCACTGCACATCAGCCAGCCTTTTGCTGGTTTGCTTCCTGGCTTGCCATCCGCGTGCCTTTTGGTCTAGTGCGAGGAACCAAGGCAGTATGAATTCACGTCTCCTTCAGTCCACGGACAGCCAGCCTTTCAGCCCCTGTACAGCAGGATGCCTTCTTCTGAGCAAGCCTGTGCCGCGTCTCATCCTGGAACCGCTTCTTCCCATCTCATCTACTTGGCCGCGAGCCGTTCAGAAGAACCGTGCCAACGCGTGCTTGGCTGTGCCGCCTGCAACCGCTGCTTTGATCACTCGGTGACACCTTTTTCAGAGCCAAGAAGAGAGTGAAGGAATCCTGGGTTTTGGCAGTCCACCCTGGGCAAGGCAGTACGTCTGAATGCCTCTAGCAAACCACCTGCATCATGCCCTTCTTCTGGGAGCTGGTTCATGCTGAAGATAAAAATTTTACATCTTTTGGTCACAGCAGAAGTGCAGAAAGTCTCTCTCTTAGATCTGAAGTTCTGGGCATCAGATTCAAATGCTGAAATGCCAAAATTGCAAGTAAAATTTCTGGGGATGTCTTTGTTCCCTTTATAAAGGGAACACCTGGTCCACAGCAATGCAGCAGAGTGGTTCAGCACCCTGGGGGCAGTGGGCGCCGGGTTACCTCCAGAAAGGACAGAGGTTGTGAAGGGGGAACAGAGCACGTGCTCCTTGATTTCACGTCAGAACATGCATGCACAATGTGGGAAAAATGTGCTTTTCTTAATGTTCAGCTTCGGCATTTCCAGTGCTCACATGCTAGACCAGTACAACTGTTGCATTTCCTTACTTAAAACTTTTCTGTGTAATAAATACTGACACACAGATGTGTTCATGTTTTAGATATCTTTTTTACATATAAAACTTACATATGATACAGATGCAACAGGATGGGAACAAGACAGAATCGTTGTCAGGGTTCTGTAAGTTCTGTTGTCCTACTGAGAGATTTTGAGACCCACATTCAAGTTTCCAAATTTGGACGTAAATGAATAAAGTGAAGCACGGCACAAAGTGCCCAGCCTCAAGCAGCATCCTTGCAGTGAGAGAAGTGGAATAAACCCACGCAACTGGCACGGCTCAAGTGTAGATGCTGTCAAATAATAAGCTGTTCTCCTTTACATCAGATTTTGTCAGCTGCGCTTCTCCAGGAATCACAGATCCTGCTAGAAGGAGACTCCAAAGCCGCGTTCGCAGCCTGGTGTGCGTGCGGGAGGGAGACGGGGAGCGGGTGCTTCCCCGTTCCCCTCGGTGCCTGTTGTCAACAGCTCCGGCAGCCGCTAGCAGTCAATTTGTAACTGCATCAGTGTGTGTATTGCTGCTCACATCGATAGCGCAATTAATGTTGAAGTCAATTTTGGTGTTAATTTTAGGCCATGATTAGTGTTGACACTGTGTGTCAAACTAATGGCGTTTATGAGCACCATGAAAACGAACGTTAGTTAATAACGTGTTTTTACTATCTGTTAATGGTTACATTAAGCCAGAGATCTAGTGGGAGAAGGTGTGTATAAAATTATATATATATAAAACTTGTGTGTAATATATGTGTGTCATGCAGCTCTGCATTGCTGGTGCCATTCAGGGAGCAAATGACATCTGAGCGCTGAATCCTAATCACAGTTTGGAGCATCAGAAATAATGATCACTTCTGATCGGAGGCTGTGAATAATTCATCTGGTTTGATTTTCACGTTCTGTCCAGTGATACTTTTCAAACCAAATGTGTTCCTACAGGAGAATAATGGTCCCACTTCTTATGGAAATACTGTGGCACAAATCATTTTGCCAACAGAAAAACAGTTAAATGAGACGGTTCCTGCTTTGATTTTTTTCCTCCCTCTCTTCTTCATTCCTGGGTGTGCTGGGAATAGAGCTGTGGCAGGAGAAGCCATTCCAAACTGCGCTGGCGCTTAAAAAGAGCCCGTTCTGAAGCCACTGCCGCTTGCCATCACCCGTTATTGTTCTGATAGTGCTCTTAGGTGATTAGCTCAGCCTGTCTAATTAACCTGTGAACTCTCCATTTTTTGGCGTGCTGCCGTTAACTTAAAAATCTCATCCTTTTTTTTTTTTTTTTTTCTGAAGTGGAAAGCTATCCTCCACTGCCCATAAATTTAAACAGAATCTACATTGTTCATAGCAAAGAAATCCGGAGTTGTGCCCTGTGGTTTTTATTACTGGATAAAAGGCACAAACCTTGCTAAGTTCTGGGGAGGCAAAAAGCCACACGAGTTAATGAAGTGCTGTGCTTCAGTTTTTCTTTTCTTAAGCTGCATATGGTTGCTCCATATTGATCAGCTGTAACCTATATTCAAGAGTTTGTGTTTACTGTGCCCTGGCAAGATCATTTTTCCCATTCCACTAGTGAGCCTTACCAAAAGGGATTGTATTTATGTAGCGGATACACGATCTGGGGTTAGGGAACTATTCCAGGCCTTCTGTTACAACCTGAATTTTCTAAATTGGAAATGCTTTTAATTTGCCTGTTTTCTGTACTGTCAAAAATCACCAAGCTGATGAAAGTGATTGAGATCTCTTCCATTTCAATAGGCGAGACAGACTGGTGGGACCAGTGCTGGCTGCTAACTGAGCTCGGGCACTGGTCCCTGAGCCCGGGAGCAAGCATTAGTTCATCTGCCTCACACGGGCGCTGAGGGTGCTAGGGTGTTCCTTCCAGCATGTTGTGGTTATTGCGTGGGTTTCTGGCGGTGTCTTTGGGTGTTTCTATCTCACAGTTCACCGCGGTGAGGAGTATTTAGGGAACAGAAAGCCTGAGCGTTGCTCCTGTTGCTGGCGTGGCTTGTGTTGTTCTGGTGGTGCCTGCAGCTGCCTGGTGTGGTCCTGGCTGGTGGTATCAGCATAGGAGATGGCTGCCCAGGCAAAATCCTGGCCTGTAAAGTCATGGTACTTGCTGCTGTGCTGGGAGAAGCTCCCAGGGCAGTTTTAAAGAGAATATTCTCTCATCTTCCCTTGGGGTTTCTGCCAATAACTAAAGCTGGTTTCTGAGGTGGTGTTAGAAAGAGTTGGTAAGTGGCAACTTAAGGATTTTAGTTATGGCAGAAAAATAAATGCTTGTAAAACGTGGTACAGAACTGAGCTGCAGTAGGGGACGGGGCATAGATGGGCGTCCCTTATTTCTTAGAGGCTCATCTTGACGCCTTTGGCTTTGCAGACCTTTCTAACCTGCTGTTTCTGACTGCAAGCTTGCACGCAGTGAAGTGTTAGAGCAGAGGCACAATGTCCAGCCCCTGGCGTCTCTTTTCCTGCAACAGTCAGGTCAGAAGGGCAAAGCTTACTTTGCTTCTCCTTTTTTCACCTTAGTTCTTCCTTTTTCTGCCATGAAAGTCCAGTGGCAGAAGAGCAGAAGTCCAGGTGCCCCCTCTGGCTGTGTAGGTTGGTTTGGGTTGAGTTAGTTGCTCTCCCAGCCTCTGAGCTGGTTGGTCTGTGTGACCCTGCTCTCTTTGCACCCACTCCTGGTCTGTGTGCCTGACCAACAGCTGCATCCGCTGGTTTTACAGCATTACCACTTTCCCTCACATTTTGCAATAATACTGGTATTTCAGCAAAGCATCCCGCTGACTTGTAGGGATTTGTGCTCCTGTCTTTGAATCTGCTGCAGTGTCTCTCTCTTCCAAACACCGCAGTTGGATGCTACGATGTAGCTGTAAATCTGCAAATATTCAGAGGCAAACAAATTAATCCCTTATGACTTACCAGTCGCAATAGCAGTGGATGAAAATGAGACCAAGGAGAAGGTGAACTGAAACACCATCTTTCTGTTAATCTGCAATCTTTGCTCTCAAAAGGGGAGGTGTAGGGGAAGGATCTGCCAGTAGCCGGTTGTAATATTTTTGGATTGCTGCCTGCTTTACTTCCCATGACCCTTTGATTAATTCCTCTGCGTTTTTATTTTTTTTAATGAGTCTATTATGGCATATCTTATTGCAGATGCTGATTGGATCTCAACTATGTATTGTGCCATTTTGATTTGGATTAAATGGCACATATCTATCTGCTGCTTCTCCCCTCTCCCCCTCCCGCTTTAGTTCATCATGTTCAGAATTCAGAGTCTCCACAATGAGAGTTTCAACCCTCCTGATTGCAGAGGATGTGCAATCGGCTTGAGGAATGTGTACTCAGAGCTTATGATCCTTGGGCAAGCGGAGAGTGGGTGATGCATGTGGCTTTCAAGGGACACTGCTATTTCCATCTGTTAATGGCATTCCGGGATGGCCAACTCCCCAGCGCAGCGACACGCGGCAGCTGAGAGATGGGAGATGCAGGCTACAGATGTTGCTGATCTCCATAAGATGGGCCAGAAGAGATCATCTGGTGATTTTAAAAAGAAAAATACACAGCAAAAAGCATTACTTATCCAGGCAGGTTTAGAAAGAAACTGCTGCAATATTTGGGAAGGAAAAAGGCATGAGTCAAAGAAATGAAAGGAAAGACAGGAAAAAAAAAAATGGAGGTAGTCATGAAATAGAAGGATTATTAAAATGAGGGCAGGGTGAGAGAGAACCAGGGTGAGGAGGTTCTGGGGTGATACCTGGGTAGCCTAAGCAGATGGGCAGGAGTCCTGCACAGCAGCACATCCATCCTCACCCGGTGAGCGCTGGCACACGAGCGAAGGCAGCACCCTGCGAGAGGGGCGTTTGCAGAATGTGTTTGGGACCTGTGACAGATCCCTGAACAGGGAGAGGGAGGGCCGGTATTAGTGTCTGGGGTGGGAAGAGAGCAGTGGAGATGTGCTCCAGTGAGCATGGGAAGGATCCAGCCCTGCCAGCTGTGCTCTACCCTGTCGGTGCGTATCGGAGCTGCTGTTACTGGAGCTCCCAAAGAAAGTACACAAAGTGCAGTGCATGTAAGAAAATGATGCCCCTCTTTCACAGCTTGAAGATACACATTTAGTTTTTGTTGTTCTCTGTGCTTTGATTGCAGATTGGGATGGTGGCGTGGAAGATGGCTCTGAAGACCCCTGAGTATCCAGAAGGCCGTGATATCATTGTCATTGGCAATGACATTACGTACCGAATAGGTTCTTTTGGGCCCCAAGAGGACATGCTGTTCCTGAGGGCTTCAGAGCTTGCTCGAACGCATGGCATCCCCCGTATCTATGTGGCTGCCAACAGTGGAGCCAGGATTGGTTTGGCTGAGGAGATTCGGCACATGTTCCACGTAGCTTGGGAAGACCCAGATGACCCGTACAAGGTAAGGAGGCACAGGAATCAGAGGTGGAACCCTTCAATAGCTCACAAAAGAATCTTATTTTTACACTGCCTCTTTTAATAGAGGTGAGGGTAAGTATTTGCCAAACTGTTAGATCCGAAGTTCTCCTTGGTATTGGATCTCCCAGGCAGCAGGGTTGGCATCCAGAATGAGTTAGTGATAAATGTTGAAAACTGCCAGCTTTCACTGACCTCAGCTGGAGCTCCGATGTTAAGAGAGGATGTGCTTATTGCTAGCTGTAATTAACTTCTACTGTCTTGTTTCGTTTTGGAAGAGATTGTTGGGGACTGGGAAGGGACTACAGGTAGGAATGAGATGAATGAACTGCTTTTTCCCTGCAGGGATACAAATACTTGTACCTGACTCCTCAAGACTATAAGAAAGTCAGTGCCCTGAACTCGGTTCACTGTGAACATGTGGAGGACAATGGAGAATCCAGGTAGGCACAGACAGGTCAGAATGGAAAGCTTGGTGTTCATCCTTGGGTATACGAGGTGGTGCAAGTTGCGTCCTTGTCTTCAGCTAGGACATTGTTTAGGATCCAGGTAGGATCCTAAAGGCCATAGCTGTGTGTGGTCAGAGCATGGAACAGGAGAGTTACAAGCTGTGTCACAACGTGCCTTGTTTGAGGCGGTGCCGTGTTGACTCCTGCTGCCTGGGGGCCCAAGTCACAACTGAGGGTCCTGCAGTGGTAAGCACTGAATGACCAGGACAAGGATTCTTGCCCAAAGACTTGCAGTCTAGATTTTGAAAATTACTTTTCTGCTAAATTCTGTAGAAAGGATAAAAGAATTCCTGAGTGAAGGCTAAGCCCTCTGTGCATTTTGAAGGGTTGGGCTGCACTGGTTGCACTAAACTGCCTTGCAGCCTCTGGGTTTCCACATACGTCTGCTCTAGGTGGCTGCGTCTTCCCAGCTACATCCAAAGGCAGCGCATCTGAAAATGAGGTGCAAAGCAGCTTGCAGAGATGGCTGCAGCTATGGTGGTGCTCCTGGGCAGAGGGACGAGGGTCTGCTCAGGAAGGAAATAGAAAGCCTAGTTTGCTGCGTGGCAAGCTCTGAAAGAACAAAAGGATGGTGCTGGGTGCAGGGATGTGTGCGTGCCAGCGTGTGTGGTGGGGAAGCTGGTGGCTCTCTTCAGGGGAGTGCTTAAGCACATGCTCAAGGACTTTGCTTAGCAAGGCCTGGTGGAAAAGATAGAGGCCAGTCTGAGAGCCCAGAGTGAGAAGGGACGGTGCTGAGGAAGGAAGGACTGAAAGAAGAAAGTAAAGAAAAGGTAAGAGCCTCATTATAATGTCTTGTTCTTTTTCCTTTTGGCTGTGTTCTCTTCCTTTCCTGTCCTTTTCCTATAATCAGCCTGCTCCTCACGTCCCGTGGGAGTGACAGAAGAGCACTTTTCACGGGCATTCTTCTCCCTTGGCATTTCCTCTTTGCAGTGCTGCTTTGGCTGCTCGTGTGTAGGACTACCCCACGGTGTTCGAAAGGCTGCAGAATGAGCCCGTGTACAGGTCTTGCCTGGGTTTTACGCACGTTACTCGATGGACCCTTAATGATATTTAGTCGCTTTTCATTTTCTTCGTAGCAAACTGATTCAGCAAATCGCTGGACCTTGTGACTTAAAGGCTCTATGTGTCTCCCCCAGGTACAAGATAACAGATATTATCGGAAAGGAAGACGGACTTGGAATAGAGAACCTCAGAGGATCTGGCATGATTGCTGGAGAGTCATCTTTAGCCTATGAGAGTATTATCACCATCAACTTGGTAATCCCCACTGCTTTCTGGTCTTCAAACTGTATTGTCTGTTTCAGCTAAAAATCCTGCAACGCTGTCCAGAAGGCACAGCTGGGATCAGACTCCTGGGCGACGTAAATTGGCTCCTGTAGGCTTTGAGCAACGCTGCTGGTGCCATTACAGGGCTGGGTCCCTTTCATACTAAATTTAAAACACTCTTAGAAAACCGACCATTTGGCTTCATGTTTGCTCAAGTCTGTAAGTTACTGCTTCTCCTTTTTTAAATAAAATACATGTATGTTCAGATACCGTGTTTTACAAAAAAGGTAGGTTCTGGAGTTTTGCAGTGAGAACAGATTTTACAGCGTTGTGATACAAACATGCCTACTTCTGTTTAGAAGTTTGAATCAATAGGTTTTGGCCGTGTGGTAAGGCAGAAATCAATGCGACTTCTTTTTTGTTTTTTTTTTTTTTTAAGGTTACGTGTCGGGCAATAGGGATTGGGGCTTACCTTGTTCGGCTAGGTCAGAGGACTATCCAGGTGGAGAACTCTCATATAATCCTGACTGGCTGCGGAGCCCTCAACAAAGTAAGTCTTTGCGTTTCAGTCTTCAGAGCTGTGTGGATTGAGTTGGTGTTTCTGTGAGTTGTGCCGGAGGCTCAAGGAGCTGCCACCACTGTCCCTGTCACCATGGTCCCCTTTGCTTTCTCCCTTCTCGGGCTCCTCCCGATCGAGGAGGAGAACTGACACAGGGCAGCAGCTGTGAAACTTTCATGCCTTTGCAGTCCTTTTCTTTTTGCTTTTTCCTTTCCTTTCTGGTCAGAAAGCAGTCCTTTCGTGCTCCTGTTTTTCCTGACAAGAACATCATATTGGCAGCCAGAGGCACTATTCCGGGCATCCTGGTTGGAGAGTGGCGGAGGACCTAGGCAGAACTGCAGATTTAAGGGCTTGAGCATGAACCAGGTGAAGGGGAAGAAGGAGGAGCAGCTTTTAACGTGGGTTGTGTGCAGTGATGACAGGACAGAAGTGGGGAAGCCCACCGACGGGGCAGCATCTTCGCCCACCCACTGTGTACTGGGACAGGGGAAACAAAGCTGTTTCCAGTGTCTGGAAGGCAGCGTTTCGACGTGGCCCAGTATTGCCCTGTGCTTGCAGCCACCAGCAGCGTTGCATTAGTACTGGGGGGAGAGCACCGAAGCCGGAGAAAGAGGGGGTGGATGGTGATTTTCAGGGGGTCAGACCTGCTGGAAATCTCAGCTGTGATGGCAGGGGCGAGTAACTTGGGCTGGAAGAAAACTTACTGCTTTCACTACTAAAGTGGCTCTTCCTCCCCCCACCCCCACCAGAGGTGGGTTTTCTCCCTTGCTGCCCCAAGCCTATTAATACCACAGCCTCCAGCTCCTTGTCTGGAGCAGACGCGGCTCGCAGCCGACTCGGCTCTTGTCCCTCTCACTGAGGGCTTTGTTTACGTGGGAGCTGGGACTGCGCGGGCGCGAGTGCCCTTCCCCATTGTGCAGCTTTGTTCTCAGGCTCTCTCCAGCACCTGGGGTGGCTGTGCTTCATCGCAAGCTGCGTTTCAAGGAGTGCCTGCCTGACAATGGGAGATAAAAGGAAAATCGTCTCTTGTTGAATTATTCCCCTGAATAAAGGGGGCTCTGCGGAAAATGAAGCATTGATCCTATCAACTCGGGGCTGCAGCACCCTCAGTTAGATCTCTTACACACATCACACACACCTGCATCAATGGAAGGAAAAGAGGCATTTGAAGATCCATCCTTTAAAAAGAAATTGAGTCAGTTTAGTGCTTGCTGAAGTGGAGTAAGTTGCCTGGTTCCAGCTGTCATTTGTCGAGGATCGGGGCCCTGCAGAGTTTCCCAGATGGCGGGGCCAGTCTGCTCAGTCCTCTTTTTCTGCTCTCTTCTTTCCAAGCTTAACTGCACTCTCTACTCAGGGAGTGAAGGTTTGTTTTTATAGAACTAGATTAATCTCACTATATTTTAGACACCTAAAAATTCAGGATTTGGTCTAAATTAAGCACCTGCCATCTGTCAGCAGGCGTAGGCAGGAGGAGATGCTTTCTGGGGGTGACTTGGCCCATCCCAGGAATTTCAGTGGGCTGAGTAATTCCATGTGCCCTTTTCTCTCCTCCCTGCTCTGTTGGAAAGGCGGATGTTTTAGTGTAGGCACTGAACCTTTACCTGCCTGAGGGTCAGGCAAAGGAGGAACCTACTGCATCCTACCCAGCTTTCCCAGTAAGACAGCTAAGGCCAGACCCAACAATAAGTTTACCTATGTTTGAATAGTGGGAGAATGGGGATCCCCACTCGCTCCTGGATGTTGTGTGATGTGTCTTGCTGGTTTGCATGATCTTCGCTTTCCAGTCCCTGCAGTTCTGGTCAGAGCTTCTTGAGTGGATCCAGCTACAGCTGTATCTCAGAAGCATGCCTGAAGTAGTGAAATGATGTGCAGTGTTAAGCTGAAATGACCAAGCTCAGTCCAGCTGAGATCTCAAGGAGGGTGTGAAGCAAATGGTGAATGCTGATGCGTTGATGTCATCCTGCTGTGGAGGCAGCATCTACTTCAGACTTACCCTCTATCTCCCTCTTCTTACATGTAAACACCTGAATTTAGATGGACAGCTTGAATTTCCCTTTGGCTAGAAGTCGGGTCTCTGTCAGCCAGGGGCCAGTTAAGCAAAGCCTTCCCTTGTAGGAACGCAGAGGCTACTTGGGCGTGAATTGTGGTGTGTGCTTGTTCTTTCACGTGAACGAGAGTCCAGAAGGGTCTCATGGTGGAAACCCATGGTGGTGTTTGTGGAGCAAATGAGCCTTGCTGCTACTTTTTCCTTTGGGTTAGATGGCGAGAAGAGCCCTGCGCAGCAAAGTCGGTGCTTTGCTTGGTGGGAATTAGAAGGTCACCCCTCCAACTGGCAGGGTCAGATGGTGGCTGAAACAAAGACAAATAAATGGAAACTGTTACCTTGCTTGACAGTTGGAAGCAAATGTTTGCTAACACAGTTGCATGGAAACATCCCTTTAGCTTTTCCCAATTAGGTGTCAGAGATTTGGGACATTTTTTTTCCATTGCTGAGTTTTAATTACTGTCTTCATAGAGGATGCTGTGCGGAGCTTACACGTAGCCTCGTGTCTGCACACACGTCTTCTTCAAAATGTCTTCTCTCCACAACAAGGGAATGTGCAGTGCAAAAATGTTTCTGCAGCAACGGAGACAACCAGGCTTTCGGGGAGCAGTGAGGTGCTTTTTGCAAAGTTGTTTGATTTTTAAAAATTTCTTTTTTCCCCGTGAAATACTGGATTCTTTTTAATTTACAGGGCGAGCAGAGGGGGACTGTGACGAACATTAAGTGCCAGCAGATCTGTTGCTGGCCTTGTTCATTATCATTATGTAAAACCAGCCTGAGGGTTTAGGTGTAGAGGGAAAGGTCCAGCTGCCAAAACCAGCCTGTAACCTATGACTTAGACGATGAGCTCAAGGTCAATACCCTTTTTAGGTGAAGCTAAGGTTTGGTTCTGGAGGCTGACTGATCACGTGCTGGCTGTTGGCTGCGTCCGGGTCACCGCTTTGTGAGCAGAGAGGCGTATCGCTGTGAGACACCCGATACCAGGCAGGTTGAAGGATTCCCTCAGCCCCGTTGCCTCTCAGGGGGGACGAGAAACTGCACGAGAGCTGCAGAAGGTTTCCCTCTGCTCCTGATTAAGCTGTCTTTGTTCGTGGTCCAGACCGACGGGCGAGGGGCAGACCCGGGGAGAAGGTGCGATGCTCTGCGCGCGGGGCACCAGGGCTGCGTTTCATCTGCACCCCTTTTGTCTCCACCGTTGCGTTTCAGCAGGGGGTGGAGAGGTGGAAATGACATTTCATTCCTCTCCTGTGAGCCTGTGCGCGCGCCTGTGCTGAGCCCGCTGACCCCCCTGAAAATTGAAATAATGATAATGCGCGTCTCCTGACTGCATCAAAGTATCAGCACATCAAAAGCCAGGAGGCATGAAATGCAAATGATAAAGTGAAAGCAGATGGATTGTGCATGATCGCCTGATGCCCAATGAATTTTAAAAGGTGCTGGTTCACATGGGGAGAGGGGCTGAAATAAACACGTTATCCCTGCAATTTTTTTTTTTTTTTTTGTTCTTGCCGC